>Ga0172378_10003448_pt1 | contig 14876 bp, 9 predicted proteins | sample GrowelOW332metaG_FD_119755 | JGI IMG/M metagenome (GOLD analysis project Ga0172378, IMG submission 119755) | Groundwater microbial communities from an aquifer near a municipal landfill in Southern Ontario, Canada - Pumphouse #3_1 metaG | ecosystem: Environmental > Aquatic > Deep subsurface >... | reverse complement strand
TAAGGACTGCGTTCCTGCCAGAGAAACTGTTTCTACTGTTTTCCCGTCCGTACTGAATAAAGTTTCCGGAGTAGCTCCCATCCATGTTCCTGCCTGAGGTATATGCGCCAGATAAACAAATTCTTTTGGAGATCGTTTTTTTAAATTCCAGTATATATTCCCTATAGACTCATTTCCACGTTTTTCAGAAATAAGACGCGATATTATAACTTTAGAAAGTGAAGACTGACGCAGATAACTGACAGTCTTTTGGATATTTTTAAGATATTCTTCTTTAGAAATAATGAACTGCTTTTTCTGTAAAATATTTTTTCCGGGTAATTTTGGCAGCTGATCAATGCGAAACAAAGAAAAGTCTTCCTCCTCCTGTAATAATATTCCGGGTTTAATAATCAGAACAGGACTTTCCCCCTTAGCTCTAAACGGAGCAAAAACAAAACCATCCTGATTATTTAACTGATTAATATCCTGTAAAGAAAGAACATCGTCTTTACCTCCTATAAGTATAACAGGCATTATTTTTCCAGGCATCGTCCATACGGCAAAAGGATAATTTTTTGCCATCAGCTGATCTAATAAATGCGGGAAATAATTTTCTGTTATCATCGTTTCTCTAAAACCATATTAACGACCCTTCCTGCTGAAATAAGAATATTTTCTTCACTTTTTACATTCACATTCCATATATGGGTAAGCCTGCCCTTATGAATAATATCAGCAATGGCAACTGCTCTTCCTTTTGTTAATCCTTTTATATGGTTAGCTGTTACCTGCATACCACGAACTTCATATTTATCATTGTCAAGCATCGTCATACTTCCTATTCCGGCAACAGACTCGATCACAGATAAAATCAATCCTCCGTCCAGAACATTACCTCCGGGACGCATAACCTTTAAAGACAAAGGCATACTGGCCTCTATATGACCTTCACTTACCTTATCTATTCTCATCTCAAGGTATTCTAAAAAGGTTCCCTTTAATTTGTCATTTATTGATTTCTCAATACTATCCTCGTTGGAATTAAATTTAGATACTTTCATTTTTCTTAATTATTTTAGTGTATGAAATTAACTAAAATAATAATTCATATGCAAAAGAATGACAACAGAGAAAAAAAAGCTGATTCTATTGTCTTTAATCCTAAACCAATAACCGACACAAAAATTTTTTCTATGATGCTTTTTCTACAATCATGTTCATAACACGACCAGTAGAAATTAATTTGCCTTCTTCATTTCTTACATCTACATTCCATACATGAGTACGTCTTCCGTGATGAAGAATATCAGAAATAACATAAACTCTTCCCGCAGCTAAACCTCTGACATGATTGGTGTTTATCTGAACGCCACGAATATCATATTTATCAAGATCCAGAAGAGACAGACTCCCAATACCTGCAATAGTTTCTACCAGAGATAAAATCAATCCTCCGTAAAGGACTCCTTCTCCCGGACGTACAATTCTGGGAGACAAAGGCATACTAGCTTCAATATGTCCCTCAGTTATCTTATCTATTCTCATATTCAGATCGCCATAGATGGTATCTTTGAATTTCTCTATTAATAATTCCTTATTAAAATCCTTATTGAATTTTTTAAAATCCTGATTAAAAGCAGTTTTTTCAACACTCATTTTACAATTATTTTATTATCCAAAAATAATAAAACATTTGGGTTCAGTAGTAATACTATATACATACTGCTCTATTTTATACATTCATTTAAACTTCTGTAAAAATGATGGCGTAATAATGCGGAAATTCACAGGATAAAAACAATTCGGCAAAACTATAATTTCCTGACATTAAATTATTTAAAATTAGGATTTTAATGTAATTTCTAATCAGAATTAATAAATTATTTTGTAAAAAAGGTAAAAATAGCCACCTTTACATTTTATCCAAATAATTCATTGATTATTATACCTTGAAAATAAATTTTATAGAAATTTAACCATGAAAAATCTCTCACTGTTTGTAGCTATTTTATTACTGTTTTCCTGTTCGGGAAATAAAGCAAAAAATCCAGAAAAAAATACAATTAAAACAAACAAACAGAAAACTGTTAATCAGGTAAATAAATCTGCAAATAAAAACAATATTTCTTCAGAAAAAAAATCTGTCGGAGAAATGATTCTGGTTAAAGGTGGTGATTTTTTAATGGGATCAAATGAAATTCCAGATGCCGCACCTATACATAAAGTAACCCTAAAATCATTCTACATTGATAAAACGCTGGTTACCGTTTCGCAATTTAGTGATTTTGTAAAAGCTACTAATTTTAAAACTGAAGCTGAAAAATTTAAAGATTCAGGCGTTTTTAACCTTGAACTTCAAAAGTGGGAATTACTTCCTGGTGCATACTGGCGCAAACCGTTAGGACCTGACGGACCTGATGCCGAAGATAACCACCCTGTAACACAGGTAAGCTGGAACGACGCCGTAGCCTTTGCAAAATGGGCAGGGAAACGATTGCCAACAGAGGCAGAATGGGAATATGCAGCCAGAAGCGGAAAAAATTCAGGAGATAAATACAGCTGGGGAAACAATATTTTAAAAGACGGCAAATATACTGCAAATACCTGGCAGGGAACTATTAAGGCTCCCGAAACGACTGACGGATTTTTATATACTTCTCCGGTCGGAATATTTGGAGAGAATGAATTATGTCTATCCGATATGGGCGGAAATGTCTGGCAATGGTGCTCAGATGTTTATGGAGCTTATCCAGGTAGCAATTTAAACATTCAGCCCAATGATAAGGTAAGAGTTGCACGTGGCGGCTCGTTCTTCTATGATGAATACGGAGATGAAAGTTTTTCTGTATATTATCGTTCTAAAAATTCTATTGAAACATCACTTTTTAATGCCGGGTTCAGGTGTGCTAAGGATGCTAAATAAATCTATCCTGATAGCTTTTATCATCCTTCATTATTTTAGAAGCTGCCAGACAAAAGTTTATTTAAGATTAGAAGTTTTCTGAATTTATACGACGTACATAAATCAGAAACATTACCAGATCACGATATCTCCATAATTGAATTGACGGGTATTACTACCACCATCTATTCCGGAGAGGTTAGTCTGACTTTAATAATTCCTTTTTTCTGAGGAAACAGATAGGCAGGAACTCTGACTTCTACTCTTTTCAGATTCTTTATTTTCCTGTCAAGTTTCATGGGTGGCGGATCCATCATGAAAACTGACACATTTATTTCCCCCGGAGATATAATTTTTAAATTTAACTGTTTCCCGTCCTGCTTTAAAATAGCTCCGTTCTTTGCCGGAATAACTTCTGCTGTCGTCATAATTGCCCAGGTCAGAAGCCTTGTCGAATCCATAGTGACAACATCATCTTCTATTATTATAGAATGATCCGTGTCTTTTATGAATTTTCTTTTAGCACTTTGTAAATGGCCTTTATAGACTTCACTCATATCAATAGTTGCTTCTGGTTGATCTCCGGTTTTATATTTGATAATCGGTGCATATCCGTCAACATTAAACTGTGCATCATCCACTGTTAAGGTACTATGTCCAAAATTTCCTTTAGTTAGTAATGTCCACCGCTGACTATTCTGACTCGTGCTCCATAAATCGAAACCGGCTTGTTCCAGCGTGTTGTAATCCTGAGTCCCCGGGTCAATAACCCATCTTACTCCGTTTAGTTCAAAGACAAAACTTCCTGCATCCATATTCCCATGATTGACGGAAGCTCGGCCTCCTTTCCCGCCAAAATAATAGCTATGAGAATCCTCTTTTCCTCCACGAAAAAAAACAACAGGATTAGGGCCATCACCTTTCCATAACAATGGAAGTTCTTTATCTTCTTTCTCTTTGTATTGAGACAACCAGATTAATCCAATTCCTGACCACCCGGATAATTTACCCATAGATTGAGGATCTTTTAAAAATTTATCCTTTTCCAAAAAAACAGAATTCCCGGTTTGTAAAGCAAACCAAGACAAAACAATATCCCCGTTTGCTCCTTCTTTATCGCCGCAATCGGAAAAATTAAAATACCATCCCGAAGGCGCAACACCTATCTTTCTAAAAATCGCACTCTCTATAAAAGAAGGATAACTGGCTATACCAAAATCAGTACCTAACGAACTGCTTAAAATAGAAGAGGTAACACAGGAAAAACCTGTTCCATACCCCCAGTATCCTGCTCCCTCAGGATAAACACCATCCGGCGAATATTGTTTTAAAGCATATGGTAATGCATCAAGAGAACGACGTATCGTTTTCACAGCAAGTTCCGGATCTTTTTCTGCTATGGCTATGGAAGCAGCAATCATTGCTCCGTTACAAACCTGGTTCCAGTTATGCGGAACTTTTATCCACCACATGTCTTTACCATAGCTGGGTTTAATTCCCTTTTCTATCAATGCCTCTACTGCCTTTTCCTTTGTTAATGATGGAAGGTTCCCTTCTGTCCAGTCCAATGCTAATGATACTGCCATAGACATAGTCGAAACACAGAGAAAATGAGAAGGATTCCAGTCGGTAAAATTGCATACAGCAATAACTTCTTCATTTATCCGTTTTAATATTTTTGGATCTCTCTCGATACTATACATAATTCCAAGTATATTAACACGGTATAGCATCTGACCACTGGCAGGCATACGCATTCCTTTTAAGACATGTGTTAAAAAAGGCTGTTTTAGAATTTCTGCTGCATTTAGTTTAATCGCTTCATAATAATTCTTAACAAGTGGATTTGTCCTGACATCCTTTCTTAATTTTCGCACAACGGATGGAGTTAAAATCATCCGAGGATGTGTCTTCTTAAGATTCTTTTTTAAATACTGAACGGTTATGGAATTCTGAAGTTTAGGGAAATCATCAGGGGAATTATTCATCATTATATTCTCTCCCGAATACAATTTTGTAGGTATAACAACTGCAAATAAAAGAATGAAAAGAATAATAAAAAATGCTTTAGTTTTCATAATAGCTATTGAATGGTTTTAGTTAGTTGAATTTTTTTATTAAATTTAATAAAAAAATATTTAATTGACTCTTAGAAAAGGAATTATTACCACTATTGCAGTTTGCTATCCGTTCTGCATGATGTTCCATCTATTTTTTCAGCACCTAAATCTTTCCCCGGCATTTCTCCCCTGGTTCCTTTAATTTTAAGAGGTTTTATTGTTTCCCTGTCATACCAGTCAGGAGTAAGATTTTTTGGCTGAGAATTTCTGGTTTTGCTGCACCATTCATCAAGGACGCTTTTCATTATTTTTCTTACTTCCTGAAATTCCTTTTTATCAATCAGATTATAATACTGATTGGGGTCTTTTTTGTAATTATAAAGTTCTGCTTTAGGTTGCGGAATCTTAAAAATTCTACCCTGAAGTTCATTAAGGGTTTTAGCCTTATTGCCTGCCAGCATTGATTGTCCTGCTCCACCGTTTAAAACATCGGCAGCACCAATATTGGCCTGTTCCGGTAAACCATTCTCAATGTAAACATATTCATTATTGCGAACCATACGCTCATACGAACGGTAATCGTGCCAGTTATGTTCGGCAAAAACGTAATTACGGAATTTGGTTTTTGGTTTTTTTAGCAATTTCAAAAAACTTTTTCCCTGAAACATATTTGATTCTTTTGAAGCTGTAAGTTCTACTATTGTCGGAGCAATATCAATAACGCTTATTAAACTATTACTTGTTTGTCCTATCTTTTTTATACCATTGGGATAATGCACAATAAATGGTGTGAGGATACCGCTGTTGTACATTCTTGTTTTATCACGGGGAAAAGGACGACCGTTATCTGCCATAATTATTATAAAGGTATTATCATACTGATTTTGTTTTTTAAGCTCATCAATAACTTTACCAACATTTATATCAAAACGCGAAACTTCACGATAGTATGACAATAAGTCTTCACGCGTTTTCTGGTTGTCAACAATGTATGGTGGTACTACAACATCATTTACATTGTATAATTTTTTGGTTTCATTATCCCATGTGCGATGAGCATCGTGTGATGCAAACCACATAAAAAATGGTTTGTCTTTAGGACGTTCCTGTAAATATTCGACCCAGCGGTTTGAACCACTCTTGCCTCCTCCATCAACAACACTGCCTCCTGTTCTGTCAAACGCTTCCAAAGCTACACCTAATGGAATACAAGATGACTTACCAAAATGCCATTTACCTGCCTGTGCTGTATAATAACCGGATTCTTTAAGCAATATTGGGAAAACAACCTGATTTTCAGGAATAGGAGAATGCAATTCACATGCTCCTGTATTATGAGGATATCTTCCGGTAATTATACTTGTACGGCTTGGACTGCATGAACTGGTCGTCAATGTTACATTGGTAAATTTTATTCCATCTTTGGCCAGATTATCAATATTTGGTGTTTTTATTACCGGATGCCCGTAACAGCTAAAATCATCACGGGATATATCATCGGCTATCATGATTACTACATTGGGCTTTTTATCGCTCTTTTTATCGACTTTTTTACCATATGAAACTCCCGGTAATTTTACACTAAGTAATATTATTACAAGAAGTATTTTCAACGAATGTATGTTCATTTTTTTAATTATATTATTGTCTGATAGTACAAGTAAATAAGCTGATTAGTAATTAAAACGTTTAGTTTTTACAATCATCACGATTTTACATTTTGGTAAAAAAGGGTAACCGATCAAGAGGGACATCAATTTCAATACTTTTACCTCCTTTTATTATTTCCCCATTATCGCTCATCCACTTACCCTTAGGAAATACTACAACTCTTGACCTGGCATTTTTTTCAACTACGGGAGCTACTAATATATTATCTCCCAACATAAATTGATCTTTTATCATTTCAAAACCACTTTCAGGATATTCAAGTTCCATAGGTCTGACAATTGGTTCTCCTGTTTTTGAGGCATTCCCTGCCAGCTTCAAAATTAAAGAGCCCATTTTTTCATGAAGTCTGGCCATTTTAAGACATATTGCCTGATTTTCTTTAGACAAAACTCTCCATGGAGATACTGAAAATTGCATCATTGGCATTAGAGCATGTATCTGGGCAGACCTGACTACTAATTCCTGATCGATTGTAGAAGCTTTAAGAAATGACTGATACTCACCTCCACCAATCATATCAGGACAGGTATAGGCATATCCCATAATACTTTGTGACATTTGATCCTGTATTACTTTATGCAAATCTTCCCAGTTATGTCCTTTATCTCTTAGTCTCTGTACCAAGGGGAATCCTGCCATTTTCCACGAAGCACGATATTCATTTAAAAGATAATTTAAACCAAGTTCTGCAAAATAAGTAGTATGTTGATTAGGAGCACAAGATTTAAAGGAAACAATATCCCCGGTATAAAAATTAGAATCTCCGGCATCAAACTTAAAACCATCAACACCATATTCATTCACAAGATAGTCCAGACGTGCCTTAAACCATCTTAATGTTTTGGGATTACTTAAATCTAGACATGCACTTGCACCATTCCACCATCTTATAATAGCAGCTTTATTTTGTGTATTTGCCCACAAAACATTCTGTGTTTTATCTTTATCTAGAAGTAACATACCTTCCTTAGCCAAATACCTGAATACTTCCGAATCAGGACTTATAAAAGGACATACCCATAACATGACTTTAAAACCCATACTATGCAATTTTTTCATCATTCCTTTGGGATCCTTAAATCGCCGTGGAGAAAAGTTCCAGGTTCCGTAATCTTCCTGCCAGTTATCATCAATCATCAAAACTCCTGGAGGAAACCCGTTATTAATTATATCCTGTGCATATTTAAGAATATCCTTTTCATTCTGATCATACATTAACTCGATCCATGTATTATACTGAGGATGAGAAAACAATAATGTATCGGGAATTTTGCCATTAGAAGGAAAAAACTTTTTGCTAACATAAGTATATACATCTTTAAGGTTCCCCCCATGTTTACCATACTCAATCTTCCCATTTTTTGTATAAACTGTTAATAGTCCTTTATCAAAACAGTATTCTATAGGTTCTTCACTCCAGACATATCTTCCTTTACTTGACAATAATAAAGGTTGAGCCTGATTACCGAAATTGTTCCCAAACATGTCGTAATGTACAACAGAATTTATATCATAGGGAGTTTCATAACCTTTTGAGCTTAAACCACCCCACCAATATTCCCCTTCTTCTATCTCTATTTTAACCTTATCACCTGCTTTAGTAATTAATGGAGAACAAAAAAAAAGCAAAAGGATCAATTTTATTTTGATATTCATACTTATATAAGTATAGTTATTCTTTCAAATAATATCTGTCTGATTATTCTATTTTGATATAATAATCAGACAGTATATAAATTTATTCTCCAGAAATCTGAAACTATTCAATTACAATTTCTTTTTTTAGACTAATATCCTGACTTGAATGTCCGATCATGACCTGAAAAGCTCCGGGATCAATGGTCTCTTTCATAGAAGGATCAAAGGATTTAAAATCTTTAGGTTCTAAATTAAACCTTACTGTTTTCGTCTGTCCGGGATTTAATGAAACTCTTTCAAAACCTCGCAGTAACATTACATAAGGGACTATAGGAGCAACTTCGTTATTAATATATAGCTGAACAATATCCTCACCCTTATACTTCCCTGTATTGGTTACATCAACCTGAACAGAGACTGTACCATTATCCTTAATCCTCGAAATTGTATTATTAACCTTCATTTTATTATAAGAAAAAGACGTATAACTTAATCCATAGCCAAAAGGATAAAGCATCCCGTTAACACGAGTCTTACCATAACCATTTGGACCTTTTGACGGCTGATCAGCATTAGCTCCGGGTTTATATGGGAATGTATAAGGAATTTGACCTACCGTCTTGGGAAATGTCATGGTTAATTTACCACTTGGATTATATTCGCCAAATAACGTTTTTGCGATGGCCGTTCCTCCTAATTCACCCGGGAACCAACATTCCATAATAGCAGGAACGAACCTGTCTGCCCAGTTAATTGTTAGCGGACGTCCGTTAACAAGTAACAATACAATAGGTTTTCCGGTCTTATACAAAGCCTGAAGCAAAGCTTCCTGTCTTCCGGGAAGATTCAGTGAAGTACGGGATTTACTTTCGCCAACCTGATCGCTCCCTTCTCCAAGAACTGCAATAATAATATCTGATTCTTCTGCCTGTTTAACAGATGACTGAATATTTTTATTTTCCTCTTCCGTCAGAGGAGTTTTAATAATTTCACTTTCTGGCCATGTTGCATCAACTATTTCACAACCTTTGGAATATTTTATTTTTGATTTATTACCTACATATTTTTTGATTCCTTCCAAAACCGAAACCACATGAATATTGGATGGTCCGTAACGACTTACTGAGCATTTTGTTTCCTCTGCCAGAGGGCCCGTTATTAAAATATTCTTATACTCAGACAAATTAAGAGGTAAAAGATGATCCTTATTTTTCAATAAAACGAGAGATTCTTTAGACATTTTCAGCATAAAAGGGAATACATCCTTAGAACGCACAATTTTATCGGCCCGGGAAGCATCTACATAGGGATGATCAAACAGACCCAGTTCAAATTTAACACGCAAAACATCTGTAACACGGCTGTCGATTACTTCCATAGGAACTTCCCCATCTGTTATAAGTTTTCTTAGTGGCAATGCATAATCTTCAGGTTTTGTAAAATCTGTTCGAACATTAAGTCCGGCCATTACAGCTTGTTTGATAGCACCGGCATAATCAGGCTGAGTATGGTGCTTCTGCCAGATAAATTCAACTGCACGACTATCTGATACTACATATCCGTTAAAGCCATAATCCTTACGCAATAATTGAGTCAAAAAGTATGAACTTCCAGAAACAGGTTGCCCATCCCAGTCATTATAGCTACTCATAACGCCCATAGGATGTGCTTCTTTAATCACCCGTCTGAAAGGATATAAATATATATTTTGCAATTCATGTGGTGTTGCGTGTGGATCGGTACGTGCATTACCATCACGTCCTCCGTTTGGAATACTATATATGGCAAAGTGTTTAATCGTAGAGGCAACTCCCTGTTCCTGTACACCAAGTACCATTTGTTTGCCAAGTTCTGCTATTAGGAAAGGGTCTTCACCATATGTTTCAACAACACGCCCCCAACGTGGATCCTGACTTACATCAAGAATCGGAGTATAAACATTTGTATAACCCAGAGCTTTAGCCTCACGTCCAATTATTTTACCGGCCTGTCTAACAAGCTGACGATCCCACGTTGAACTTACTCCAATGGGTGCTGGCAAAGCAGTAGCACGATCATGACAAAGTCCGCGAATACCTTCATTAGTAAAATCCACAGGAATTCCCAGTCGTGTATTTTCAACGAACCATCGTTGGACTGTATTTATGGCTTTGGCATGTTTTGAATATGGGAAAGAATAAGAAGTTTCAGCTCTTTTGTTAAAAGCTAAGCTGTTCAACTCTTCATCAATATTCGCAATTCCGTCCTTCCAGAATTTATTTTTCCATTCTGATGTAGGCATTTCATCTTTTAGAACACGCCCATAGCCATATAAAGTTACCATCTGATTAGTCTTCTCCTCCATTGTCATCTGTAACAACAAATCCTTAACGCGTTGTTCAACGGTCATACCAGGATTCTCAAAAACATCTTCCTTATTGTTTTTGTTAAAATCTATCCATCCTTTTTTATAAATGGAATTGTCTTGTGCTGAACCTGTTCCCACAAAAAATATGGAAGTCAGGAAAAAAAATAGAATTACTTTATTTTTAATCATCTTTTATTAAATATATTAATATCTCTTAGGTATTTAAAATCTATATTTCTCACAATAAATGTAAAGTTAATTGATATCTTTTTAATAAAATAATTTCTTCCCGATATATACAATATAATTTACAAGTTTAGGATATCTTAAACTGTATTACTACTGAATAATATGATTATCTTTCAGTAACACTATATCTAAAATTTCAGAAAACGTATTGGAGATTATATGATAGTACAAAATTATTCAGAACCATTAATAATAATCTAAAAAACAAATTATAAAATATTTATGAAATTGTTACATAGATATTTATAGAAAAAAGTAACCGCATGCGTAATGGTATGATAGTTAGAAGCAAGAAATAACCAAGATTTTCCTAATTATTTCAAAAATTTTTAATTCTAAGAGCCATATTTTTTTGTAACCGAGATATTTTATACTTTTACGATTTTTGTAAATATGAATGAATAAAACTCCTGAAATGGATAACGCGGAAATTCAAAAACAATTAAAAAGAAAAGGATATATTTCGGAACTGATTGATCCGACATTAGACCTAAAAAAAGAGATTATACGACTCAAGAAAGAAAAAAACGCCATCATACTAAGCCACTTTTATGTGGACGGTGAGTTGCAGGATATTGCTGATTTTGTTGGAGACAGTTTGCAACTGGCACGTGAAGCTGAAAAAACTAAAGCTGACATAATTGTTTTTGTCGGAGTTCATTTTATGGCAGAAACTGCAAAAATAATTAATTCAGGAAAGAAAGTCCTTTTACCTGATTTAAATGCCAGTTGTTCTCTCGATAAATCGGCGCCATATGAAAAATTTCGCGAATTCAAAAAAGATTATCCTGATCATAAGGTTATATCATACATTAACTGTTCCGCAGCATTAAAGACACTGACAGATGTAGTTTGTACATCCTCCAACGCCTTAAGAATTGTAGATAGTTTTCCGAAAAACGAAAAAATAATTTTTGCACCGGATAAAAATCTTGGAAATTACATTAATGAACTTACAGGGCGTAATATGGTGCTTTGGGACGGATCTTGTATGGTTCATAATAATTATTCCTATAAAAAGATTTCTTTATTAATGAAGGAATATGAAGACATCGAAATGATTGCCCATCCGGAATGTGAGAAACGTGTCCTCTCACTAGCTAACCATATTGGATCAACAGCTTCTCTTTTAGCTTATGTGCAAAGAAGTCCGGTTAAACGATTTATTATAGCTACAGAAATAGGAATTATTCATCAGATGAAAAAGGTCTGCCCTGATAAAATTTTCATTCCGGCTCCCTCTAATGATTCAACTGATGTTTGTGATAACTGCACCTATATGAAGCTGAATACAATGAAAAAATTATATACTTGTCTTAAGTATGAACTTCCTGAAGTTAAATTATCCAAAGAAGTAATGGATAAGGCCAGAAATTCCATTGTTCGTATGCTGGAAATTTCAAAATAAAAATTATTAAAGAATTTGTTCTTGTATTTTTTTAGCTTTTTTTAGGAATAAGCATATTTTTAATATTTGGTTTTAAAACTGATTACTTAAAAACAGCATTCATTAATCAATTGTATAAATTGGGAATAACCAGACTAATTTGATTTTACCCTATCTTTAACAAATAGGGTATGATGAAAGATTAGTTAAATACTATATACTTTTTTACCACTATTAATTTTTTTATATGAAAAATAATATTCTTGTAATTTTTGTAATAATGTTGATTATATCGAAAACATCAACTATTCATGCACAATCTAAAACAGAACTCAATAGACCACTAATTACTGGTGTTGCAAATGCCGCTTTCTTCACAAAAGATATGAAAAGTACTTGCCAGTTTTTTAAAGAATATTTGGGATTTGCTGAACCTTTTTCATTGATAGTCAAAAAGGGCAAGAACCTTTCACCCACATTTATTAAAATTAATGATCGCCAGTACGTAGAAATTTTCCCAGAAAGGTATCAGGGAGGAAATCGTCTCTATCATTTTGCCATTGAAACCAACGATGCCGAAGGAATGAGGGAATATTTAGAATCAAAAGGAGTAAAAGTTCCGGGAAATATAACAATAGGGAGAACCGGAAATTCAAACTTTTTCATAACCGATCCTAATGGAACAATCTGCAAATTTGTTCAATACGAGCCCAATAGTATGTCGGATAAAAACAAAGGAAAAGACATGCCTGAAACAAGAGTATCAACTCATATGAGCCATATTGGATTTATGGTTCCTGATCTCGATAAAGCGATTTCATTATATTGTAATATACTGGGATTCAAAGAAATTTGGAGAGGAAGCGACGACGGTAAAAATGTGAAATGGATTAAACTACAGGTTCCGGATGGAGACGATTGCATAGAACTGATGTTGTATAACAAAGAGCCCTCTGAAGCTTCAATGGGATCAATGAACCATATTTGTTTGGAAGTTTCTGATATCACTAAAACAGTAGCCACACTGAAAAACAGAAATTTACCGAAGGATTGCATAGAAATTACTAAGATAAAAACGGGTATTAATAAAAAAAAGATAATTAATTGTTTTGATAATAATAAAACACGTGTTGAAATTATGGAAGCAAAAACGGTTGATGGAATACCTGCTCCTTCATCTAACGCTACGCCATTAAAATTTATACCCTGACACATAACATTTTTAACTGTCTTTCACCATCAATGTAATCTATTCATTTATATGTAGAAAAATCGTCTGCCTTTATGTTTTCTTCGGATGACTGATCAGTAATTACAGAAAACACATAGCATGAATCCTAATATAATACAGCTTAGGTTCAATTAAAAACCAAAATTCCAGCCCAATATCTTGAGGGGACTATTAACAAAAAGGTCAATATTGGAACATCTGATGTTTTACCATTCATCTAAAGTCAGATCTGAAAATGAAGCCTGTTCATCATTAGGAACCATTAAAACTTCAAAAAAATCTTTTGTATTTGCAGGAATTTTACATTCAAAACCTACAATCGTTGTCCCCGGATTTTCCGCATCATAATTATTTACAGGAGCTGTACTCCATGTTTTCATTTCAATATTTGCAGGACCATTAACCAGCAAATGAAGCGTTTCACCATTTTCAGTAAGAGTTGCAGAATGATCCCCAAGATTAACTTCTGCTTTAGTTACAAATTGCCAACGAACCGTTGTTGTTTTATCCAGAGTTTCAAATTCATCCCTAACAATAGTATATTTCAAGTTTTTAAGTCCTACTCCTCTTTTTTCATTTTTCAATTGTCCTTCATAAATAGAAGAAATATCTGATATTGAAAACATAAACGCATCATCTTCAGAAAACTTGTCAATTTTAGCATATCCTTTAACAATTTGTTTTTGATTATCTATAATCAAAACATTATGAGAAAAATTATTTATTCTAAAAACAGTCCAGCGCTCTGAATCCTGACCAAGACCCCAAATATTAAGTCCCAATGACTCAAGTGAATTGTAGTTTTGAGATCCTAAATCGACTGCCCACCTTACGCCATTAGCTTCCATTACAAACGAACCTACATCCATGTGGCTATGATTAACAGAAGAAGAACCTGCTTTAAAACCCATAAAAACAGCATTAGGATCACTCCATGACGATCTCATACAGGCTACCGGATTATTTCCCTGTCCTTCCCAAAATTTTTCAGTTGGTTCTTTAATATCACTTATATGTATATCTTTAGCCCAAATCATAATTGCCGGGAGTTCGCGTATCCAGGTAAAATCTGAAAAAACACCATTTTGGAGTTTTTGATTTTCAGACCATAAAACTGACGGGGTATTAGTTCTCTGTGCAAACCAAAACATCGCAGGCATAAGACTTGTTGAGGTCCCGCAATCACTCCAGTTGAAAGACTTACCGGTTGGTGTTAACATATTGTTTAAAAAATTGCCGGTCTTCAAAAATCCTGGGTATAAATCAACAAGTCCCCTGTCGTCTTCCAACGCTTTTTCCACTGCACTAATAAACAATACGTTAAACGTAGTTCCATATCCCCAATAATCGTAACCCTCAGGGTATAATCCATCCGGATTATATACTTTCATTGTTTTAGTAATTGTATT
>Ga0172378_10003446_pt1 | contig 14878 bp, 8 predicted proteins | sample GrowelOW332metaG_FD_119755 | JGI IMG/M metagenome (GOLD analysis project Ga0172378, IMG submission 119755) | Groundwater microbial communities from an aquifer near a municipal landfill in Southern Ontario, Canada - Pumphouse #3_1 metaG | ecosystem: Environmental > Aquatic > Deep subsurface >... | reverse complement strand
CCGAATGAAGGCAATCTTTCAGGCGGAGTTCTGAAAGTCGGGTTCAGGAACATCTGTTCAGTGATAGAACTTAAGATTGACGCCGGTTCTCTGACTTCCAAAGCAAAGTCTCTGACCATAGAGCCTGCTTCGACTGACGGGTTCAGCGGCTATATCTCTTTCACGGGAACCGTGGATCCTTCGACTCTCGCCATCACCACAACTTCCACCGGCAACATTCTCAAACTCAATCTGCCTGAGGGTACTGATCTGACTCAAGCCCAGACTTTGAAATTCCCCGTGGGCCGTTTTAAGTCGGAATCCGGCATTAAGGTGACTCTTGAGACGGCTGACGGCTTCACGTACACCAAGAACATCTACAAGTCGGGAATTGAGACTTATTCCGAGGTCTCAGGCAAATACTCGGTCAGGCATCTGGCCAAGGCTATGTATGCGTTCTCCAAAGGCGGCGGCGGAATCTGGTCGGCGGCGGATCTGATTGACTTCGCCAATGCCGTGAACAGCGGCGGTGATCTTATCTCTTGGACGGATGATTCCGGAAACATCGCGCTTCTGGACGACATCGATATGACTGGCGTGACTGACTGGACTCCTATCGGATCGGCTGCTTTCCAGTTGTCTTCTAATGTGCTTTCAGTTGTTTCCGGCAAGACTTTCAATGGCCATTTTGACGGTAAGGACCATTCAATCAGTAACTTCAAAATGGTGTGCTCTAATGCTACTGCCGGAGCGGCATGGGGATTGTTCGGAGGGCTTTCGGCAGGGGCCGTTGTTGAGAATCTTACCTTTGACTCTTCTTGTTCTCTGACTGTGTCTCCTTCCGAGCAGACTGATTGCGGAATACTCGCGGGCGTGGCTTGGGACGCTACTGTCAGGAACATCACCAACAATGCGGCTTTGACTTACAAAGACGCCGCAGTCGCTGACAACAAGAGGATGACTATGGCGATGATAGGTCTCGCTTTCGCCACCTCCAAGACTGCCGTCATCGATGATCTCGTCAACAACGGGGCCATTTCCGGTGATTCAGGAAATAATAAGAAAAACGGTGCTACGTCAGTTCAGGTTGCGGGTATATGCGGATTCAGCAGCAACGATGCGGCGTCTTCCGACAAAGTGGAATTTACCAATTGCGAGAACAACGGAGACATAAACTCCAGCACCGGCAGAGCTTCCGGACTGGTGGCTTCATGCAACAGGTACACTAATTTGACGGATTGCACCAATAACGGTGACAACTTCAACAATTTCGCCATCGTCGGCAGCGGCAGAATCGGCAATGTGACCTGCATTACCGGTACGGGATGCGTGTTCACGAGAGTCGTGAACAAAGGAGACCTCGTTTGTGACAATGAGGGAGCCGCGGGCGGTATCCTCTGTCTTGTCAATGCTGACGACAATCAGTTCATTTCGTGTGAAAGCTATGGCAAAGTAGTTACCGACAAAACCACTTATGCGGGTGCCTTCTTCGGGCAGTGTAACAAGGCTGCCGTCTTCACGGACTGCGTCTCGCACGGGGACTTCGGCACTTACAACAAAGGCGCTTATGTTTTGGTAGGCACCAATGCCGACAATTATTTTGATTATGTAGGGACCCACAGCGCAGCCGCCGTGAATGTCACCAAAGAAAACATTACTTATTCGGCGGCTGCCCCAGCCTCGGCTACTTTCGGTGTCACTCCCGCCTCCGCGACGCTTGCGTCCAACGGTACGGAGTACGTGGCTCTCCGTCTTTCGGCCAAAGATTATGACTGGACCGTGTCTGACGATGCCTCGTGGCTGAGCGTGACCGATTTGTCCAAGGCTGAGGTCTCGTCTGGAGTCAAGAGTGACGAGGTCTGCAAATTGAGACTTTACGCGACTATGAACTCGTCTGAATCTTCGAGAAAAGCGACCGTCACTTTCAAATCCGCTGACAATTCTCAGAATGCTACGGTTGAAGTGACCCAGTCGGCATCTTTGCCTTCTCTTCCCAGCAAGTGGGTCTTCGGAACCTCGACTCTCAGCGTGTACTCCTCTTCATGGACGTCCAATATCGCTCTTCCATCTACCAATTCGACTTCAGGGTGCATAACGGTTGTTCGCTGCGCCGAGAACGCCTCACTTCCTTTCAATGCGACCATATCCTCCAACAGACCTTATGTCTCCACATTGGGCACCGGGGACTACTGGCTTTTTTCTCTTCCTGTCAGCGGGACTCTTCCTGCGGGAACGGCGATAGAGTTTGACGCCACTATGGGAGGAGATGCTTCTTCCTGCAAATATTTCATAGTTGAGATTCTTGACGGCGGTTTGTGGACAAGCGTTCCGGCTGACTTGTATTCAGCTTCCGAGGATGCCTCATTGAAGTATTCTTACAGGGGCTCAGGTCAGGATTCCGGCAGTTCTTACGAGCACTCGAGCGTGATGCAGACCTTTACCCTTGCTAACGCCAACACAAGCGGAGAGGTGCGAATCCGTTGCAGAGCCGTCGGCGGTTACACTTGTTCAGGAGGCTCCCTGAGCACTTCTGTCACAGGCAAGAGCAGTATTCCGGTGTTCGGCTTCTCAGGAGCTTATGTCCAGAAATTCGGCACCTCAAAGCCATCGGACACCAAGAAAGTTCTTTGTTTGGGCAATTCGTTTTCCTATTACCACAACCCTGCTTGGCTGCTGAAGGAAATCGCATGGGCAGAGGGACACTATCTTGATGTCCAGGCCAATTTCAAGGGATCTCAGACTTTGGGCAATCATTTGTCGCTCACCCTGACTGCCGAGGCCATCGCCAAGGGAGGTTATGACTATGCTTTCATTCAGGACCAGAGCGGCAATCCTGCCTTGTACGCAAAGTCCGCTTCCGAGAATGCAAGCGTGTCCGCTAACTGCAAAACGCTGTCCGACAACATCCGTGCGGCATCTTCCGGATGCAAAGTGGTCCTTGAGAACACTTGGGCTTATTCCGGCTCCTCTTTCGGAGGCTACACTGATTTCGCGACTTTCGACGGTCTGCTTGCGTCCGGCACAAAGGCTATGGCTCAGAATGCCGGGGATCAGATCTCCCCTATCGGTCAGGCTTTCAAGGTTGTAAGGGAAGGATCTTCGGGAATCAACCTTTACTATAAGGACAACAAACATCAGTCGGATTACGGAGCCTATCTTAAGGCATGCGTTAATTATCTCGTGCTATTCGGCAAACCGTTCGGGGAAAAACCTGCTGATTGTGGCCTAAATTCGACAAAAACTGCATATCTTCGTAGTGTGGCGGAGCAAGTGGTGCTCGGTCACGAGACTGAATATTTAATAATACGATAAAGATATGAGACATTTGAAATTTTTCATCATCATTTCGGTGACGATTCTCGTCGCTGCGAATTGTTTTGCCGCCAAACCTCATTATGCCAACAGGGCTGAGAAGATTGTGGCCGAGATTCATAATCCTAATTCCAAATATGTGGTCGTGGCATGTCACAGAGGTGATTGGCGCAACTATCCGGAGAATTCTATTCCGGCTATCGAGTCAATCATCAGAATGGGAGCGGACATTATGGAACTTGACCTCAAGATGACGAGTGACGGTGTGCTGGTGCTTTGCCACGACAAGACAGTGGACAGAACGACCAGCGGGAAAGGGCTTGTGAGCAGTTTTACTTTCGATTCTCTTCGTACTCTGAAACTGAAGAGGGCTCACGGGGTGGTGACTGACAGTCTTCGTATGCCGACTTTGAGAGAGGCTCTTATCGCATGCAAAGACAGAATCGTGGTGAATGTGGATCAAGGTTATGAGTTCTACGATCAGGTTCTTGCGATTACTGAGGAGCTCGGTGTCACTGACCAGATTCTGATCAAAGGCAAGAAAGGTGTTGACGTCGTGGCCGCTAAGATGTCGGAGCATCCTCACAATATGATGTATATGCCTATCATTGACATCCTCAAGCCACAAGGCAAGGCTCTGTTCGAGGAGTATATGTCCAAGAAAGTCGTTCCTCTGGCTTATGAGGTGTGCTGGAACAAGATGTCGCCTGAGGTAATTGACTGTGCCAAGAAGGTTTTGGAGTCAGGTTCCAAGCTTTGGGTGAACACTTTGTGGTCTTCTTTGAACGGCGGTCTTGACGATGACGCTGCTTTGGATTGCGGCAATCCCGCAAAGATTTACGATCAGGTTCTGGATATGGGGACTTCAATGATTCAGACGGATCGTCCGGAGATGCTGTTGAATTACCTCAGGAAGAAGGGTCGTCACGATTAGTTGAGTATGGGTCGAAAAGAGCATATCAAAGATTACGTTCTGATGTCGGAGGCGGATCTTATAGAGGCTGTCAGGAATAGCGATTCGGATGCGTTTGCTGTTGTCTTTAGAAGGTACTATCCTGTCATTCAGCGCTTTGTGTATGCTCTTTTGAAAGACGAGAGGTTTTCGGAGGACATCGCTCAGGATGTTTTCGCGAAGTTGTGGCTTTACCGGGAAAGGCTTGAGCCGGAGAGCTCTCTTAAGAATTATCTTTATGTAATGGCGAGGAACGCGGCTTTTGACACTCTCAAGGCGAAGAAGAAAACGATTACCTCAATCATCGCCCAGCTTCCTGACATCCCTGACGACACTCATTCTCCTGACAAAGAGACGGCGTTTCTGGAGATTAACGCCAATCTTCTCAGAAGCATATCCGGAATGCCGCGACAACGCCAGATTATCTTCAAGATGAGCAGGTTTGAGTACAAGTCCGAGAAAGAGATCGCCGAGTTGCTGAACCTCTCTGTCCGCACCGTTGAAAAGCACATCCAGCTTGCCCTCAAGCAGCTGAAAGGCACCTTTAGCTAACGCCGGTCCGTGGGGATAACATTTCCTTCATTTGGTGTAAAAGCGGAGACTTTCGTGGTGTTCTTCTCGATTTTCGCTTTGCGCTTGTCCCGGGCTTTCTGCTCGCGGGCCGCACCGCTCTTGAGATACTTTTCCCATTGAGCCGGCTTGAAGAATTTGTGGTAAGAATCGTAAATGCTCTCGGTCCATTTGTCCTGAACCTGAGTGTACATGTCGTAATTTGACACTTTCGCTGCCGACAACTTCATTATTTCCTCCTGCATAGCGTTGAAATCATTATTCAACGTTGAGTCCACATAGAACATCTGCCAGTCCTCAAGGTCAAGCATATCGCTAAGTCTCTCAACCTCAGTGTCAATATATTCCCTTAGCTTCTTCTGCTGCTCCTCCGGCGTCGGCATCTGCTGCTGTTGCGCGCGGCCGATGACGGAAAGTGAAAGAAACAAAGCAGTAATCAACAATGTGACCTTGTACGGTTTCATAGCAAAGAAAAATTTTATAGATTTGTAATTGTATATCAAGATTACAAATTTAATCATTTTATAAAACAGTGCAAAATGAAGACTAAGACAATTTGCTTTGTCCTGTCCGTGCTGGCCCTGACAGCAGCCGCGCAGAAGGCAGACGCCTGTACCAATGTCATCGTGACGAAAGGAGCGAGCGCCGACGGCTCCAATATGGTCACCTATGCGGCCGATTCCCATTGGCTTTACGGAGAATTGTACTTTCATCCCGCTATGGACTGGGCGGCCGGATCGATGCTCAGAATTAATGAATGGGATTCAGGACGCTATTTGGGAGACATCCCGCAAGTAGCCCACACCTACAAAACCGTAGGCAATATGAATGAGCATCAGCTTATCATCGGCGAGACGACTTGGGGCGGAAGGCTGGAACTTATGGACAAGAACGGCAAAATCGATTACGGTTCGCTGATTTATGTTGCCCTCCAGAGGGCTAAAACAGCCAGAGAGGCCATAAAAGTGATAGTTGATCTCGCTAACAATCACGGTTATTTCTCAGAAGGCGAGACCTTCTCCATAGCCGATAAGAATGAGGCGTGGATAATGGATCTTGTTGGAAAAGGCACATCCGGAAGTGACGGATCCGGGAAGGGCATAGTCTGGGTGGCAAGGCGCGTCCCTGAAGGATATATCTGCGCTCACGCCAATCAGGCAAGGATAGGGTCATTCCCGAAGAACGACCCAGAGAACTGCCTGTATGCCCCTGACGTGATTTCATTCGCAAGGTCTAAGGGCTATTTTCAAGGCTCTGATGAGGATTTCAGTTTCTGCGACGCGTACTGTCCGCTTGATTTCGGAGCTATGAGAGGATGCGAGGCCAGAGTCTGGAGCGCATTCAATATTTTGGGAAAAGGTAAATTCACTTTTAGTCCGGAATATTCCTACGATGTGAATGCCGGAGAAAGCGTGGAAGTGAATGTCGACAACGGAGCAGCGAAAAGCGCCGAGGTTGATGCGGAGAACGGTGTCGACTTAAAAGACTCGGATATGGTCACAAAAGATGCGTCACACTATCTTGACTATGCGATGGGCTACAACAAGAACAACCGGATGCCTCTGTTTATCAAACCTGACAAGAAAGTGAGCGTCAAGGAGCTGGCCGATGTGATGAGAGATCATTACGAAGGCACGCCAATGGATATGACCACTGACATCGGAGCTGGAGGAAACGCATTGCCATACAGATGGAGGCCTATGGGATTTGAGGTGAACGGAAAGAATTATGTCAACGAAAGAGCCATCGCTACTCAGCAGACAGGCTTCTGGTTCCTCGCTCAGGCGCGCAATCTTCCGGACATCATCGGAGGATTGTTGTGGTTCGGTACCGATGATGCCGCAACATCCTATCTCACACCTATTTACACCAATATCAACGAAGTTCCTGAATGCGTCAGAGAGGGCAACGGGGACTTGCTGACATATTCCCCGACATCATCGTTCTGGATTAACAGCCGCGTCACCAATGCTTGCTACAAGATGTACAACTATATGGCGCCTTACGTTAGAGAAAGAGCCGACAAGTTTGAGACTGAACAGATGGGGAGCGCGGTGAGCAGGACGGACGATGAGGCTCTCAGAATGTACAATGCTATTATCGCTAAGTACGGTGACAAGTCCTCACAGAAGGCGGCCGGGAAATTTTCCAAAAAATTGGAAAAAGAACTTGCGAAGGTGAAGGACTACCTCACAGACTACACCGTGAGGACTGCTCAGCAGCAGTTCGGGACGTGGGTTGAACTTGAACAGACACTTCTTGTCAAGTTCATAGACGGCAATGTGAAAGCACAGTACGAAGACGGCTCCTTCAAGCACACCGAGTTTTCCGAGCACGTGCCGGACGGTCTCACCCAACCTGGCTACACTCAGAAATGGAAGGAGGCCGTGGCAGCGGACCACGGGGACGTAGTGGAGGTCAAATAGGTTGAATAGCCGGAAACGGCAAACAGCCAAAATGGGGAATAACAGGAACATAAAAGTTAAGTGATTATATATAAATGAGATATTTCAACATTATTCTTGCGGTAACATTACTCGCTTCTTCTCAGATCAATCTTAGGGCTGATGAAGGAATGTGGATGATTCAGGACATCAACGCGGCTCTCGAAAAGAAGATGCAGGAAAGAGGACTTAAACTTTCCGCCAACGAAATCTACAATGCGGACGCTCCGGGAAGTTCGGTTTCCGATGCGATAGTGTCCCTCGGATTCTATTGCAGCGGCAGCATCATTTCAGATGAGGGCCTTCTTATAACCAATCACCACTGCGCCTACGGTGACGTTCACGACTTGAGCACGCCTGAGCACAACTACCTTGAGGAAGGCTATTGGGCGATGAGGGCGGAAGACGAGATTCCGATTCCCGGAAAGCAGGTCTTTTTCCTGAAAAAGGTTCTGGATGTAACGGAAGAGGCCGAGGCCCTTGTCGAGGACGGTGCGAAAGAAGGCAAGAAAGTCGGTTATAGGAAACTCTGCTATCTGCTTGAGAAGAAATACAAGAACGACACCGGATTTGAGGCCTCGTTGTCCTCGATGTGGTCCGGAGAGAAGTATTATATGGCATTGTACGAGATGTACACTGACCTTCGTCTTGTGGCGGCTCCTCCAGTCTCCATAGCGGCATTCGGAGGAGATGTGGACAATTGGGAATGGCCTCAGCACAAATGCGATTTCACAATGTACAGAGTTTACACCGGTCCTGACGGCAAACCGGCGGACTATTCGGCCAACAACATACCTCTCAAGCCTCTGCGCAAACTTGAAATCTCACTTGACGGCTACAAAAAAGGCGACTTCACAATGGTCATAGGCTACCCGGGAAGGACCAACAGGTACTCCTCTTCAATGGAAGTCTCTTTCGACCAGAAAGTGTCCCTGCCTATATCCAACGAGTTTAGAGGCAAGCAGATGGCCACTATGATGAAATGGATGAACTCAGATCCGGCCATAAGGCTGAAGTACTCCGACTACTATTTCAACCTCAGCAATGTTCAGGAAAACGATCTCGGAAGAGCGAAATGTCTCGGTCGTTTCAGAGTCTCCGATCAGAAATGCTGTCAGGAGAAAGAACTTCAGGAATGGATAGATTCCGACAATCAGAGAAAGGCTAAATGGGGAGGAATGATGAACAGCCTCGGCAAAGGCTATTCCGAATCCTCATTTGTGGAAAAGAACAAACAGTACTACACCGAAACAATGTTCAGAGGCACCAGAGTGGCCTTGGTTTTTATGAGAATGTCCAACGCCAAAGACTCTCTTTCTGCTTTGAAGGCCCTGCAGACCACCTATCCTACTATGGATCCGAGAGTTGAGCACGACTTGCTGGCCAATGCCATAGGATCCTTTTACGAAAATGTGGACAGTTCGTTCTGGGGACCTTATCAGAAGGCTCTGAAGAAACGATATGGCTCTGATTACGAGACCCTTACGGATGATTTATGGAATGAGAGTCTCGTCTCTTCCTACGACAAGGCTCTGAAATTCAAGTACTCACAACTGGACAACGACCCTCTTAACAAATTCTTCGAGGATGTGTCTGTGATGGAATTCAACAAATTCGACAACTCCCTTGAGCGCAGAACTGAGATCACCAACGAGAATCGGGAATATACTCACGCTATGTACAGGATGAACAAGGCTAAAGGAAGGCCTCAGTACCCAGACGCGAATTTCTCAATGAGACTTAGTTACGGGGTGGTGAGCACTTTGTCGCCTGCCGACGCCGTGGAATACTCTTGGCACACTACCGCTAACGGACTGCTTCAGAAAGACGACACCTCAAGTTATGACTTCCGTCTCGGAGACAGGCAGAGGGCCCTTCTGAAAGCTGGAGACTGGGGGAAATGGGGCGTTGGAGGCGCCAAAACAGGCAAAATGGCCGTTAAGAGCGATTTGTATATAGACTTCCTGACTGACAACGACATAACCGGAGGCAATTCCGGATCTCCGGTGCTTAATGCCGAAGGACAGCTTATAGGTCTGGCTTTCGATGGCAACATCGAGTCCCTCGCGAGCGACAACTTCTACACTCCGGACTACAACAAATGCGTGTGCGTGGACATCCGCGCGGTCCTCTGGACGGTGGACAAGTACGCCGGAATGAGCAGAATTATGACAGAACTCGGATTATAGCCATAAGCGGTTACGATTTATTTTTATTTTAACGATTTTAGTACTTTATTTCTAAATATTTGGATATTAAATGAAAAAAATTGTTATTTTTGTTGAAACTATTATTAAAACCTAACCAATCATGATTAGTATCGCTGAACGTCATAAGTACATTAAGGAGCAACTGGCGAAAAACGGCTTCATCCGAGTGCAGGACATAGCTGACCAACTTAATGTCACAGGCGCGACAATTAGAAAGGATCTGCGTATTTTGGAAAGTCAGAACGTGCTCTTCAGAACCCACGGCAGCGCCACTCCCGTGAAACCGCAGATTATGGATCTGAGCGTGAAAGAGAAGATAACGAAAAACGTGGAGCAGAAAAGGATTATCGCAAAGGCTGCCAACAAGCTGATTGTTGAGAATGACGCTGTTATTCTCGGCTCAGGATCCACTGTGACGGCTTTTGCCTCCATACTTGAACCAATCGGATTGTTGAACGTGGTGACCCCGTCCTTGGGCATTGCCATCCTGTTAAGCGACAAAGACAACATAGACATAGGCATTCTCGGAGGCTCCCTCATCAAGAAATCTCTTTCGGTTCGCAACAGCTATTCTGAAGAAGGCCTGAAGAACATCAGTTGCTCGAAACTTTTCATCGGAGTGGACGGAATCGACTTGGAGAGCGGTTTCACGTGCGCGACTTTTGAGGAGGCTCACCTCACCAACGTAATGATGCAGGCCGCAACCAAGACCATCGTACTTGCTGATTCTACCAAATTCGGCAAGAGAGGATTCGGCAAAATCGGCAACATTGACGACATTGATGCGATAATTACTGACCCGGGCATACCGAAATCCCTGATGAAGAAGATTGAGGACTTGGGCGTACAGATCATCATAGCCGAGTGATTTCCACGTCATTCAGCGTATTGTCCGTTCCGAGGCCGTCCTTGGAACGGTTTTTTTTGTGATTTCTGTTGTTTTTTGTTATTTTTTTCTAAATTTGAAGGGAATAGTTAGTTAATATGAAAAAATTAATATTTATGTCTTTCTTGCCGGCCCTGTGTCTGACGCTCTCTGCTCAGGTCTCAGTTACGATAAAAGGCAAGGTCATTGACGAGAAAGACGGCTCTCCTGTTCCGGGAGCCGTCATCAAATTGGACGATCAGTATCTTTGGGCTGTCACTGACGTGGGCGGGACTTTCTCTTTGGACAAAGTCCAGAAAGCGAAGTACAAAGTCGAGGCTTCCTGTCTCGGCTACGTGACTCAGAATCTGGACATTGACGCCAGAGTTCAGACCGAGGGGCTTGGCAATCTAATCATCAAGATGAAAGTCAATTCTCTCGCTCTTGATGAAGTCGTGGTCACCGCCAGAAAATCTCAGGACAACATCAACACGACCCAATCCATCAGCCGAAGCGCCTTGGACCATCTTCAGATGTCCAATATGGCCGACATATCCTCGCTTCTTCCCGGAGGCAAGACCATAAACCCGGATCTTACCCAGTCTAACACGCTTTCTCTCAGAGACGGCGGCTCAAGCACCGGCAACGCCTCCTTCGGAACTGCGGTGATGGTGGACGGAGTGAGAGTCGGGGACAACGGCTCCTTCAGCGGTCTCGCCGGAGTGGGGACAAGAAGCATCAGCGTGGACAATATTGAAAGCGTCGAAGTCATAACAGGAGTGCCATCGGCAGAGTACGGCGACCTCAACAGCGGTATCGTCAAAGTGACCACAAAAAAAGGCCGATCTCCTCTGAATGTGGTTTTTTCCGTTAATCCGAGAACCTACGAGGCATCAGTCTCCAAAGGTATAGAACTCGGGGACAAGAAAGGCATCCTCAATATCAGCGGCGAGTGGACCAAAGCCACAAAAAAACTCGTATCCCCTTACACCTCTTACACCAGAAGAGGCTTCACGGTTGACTACAGCAACACTTTCCGCAAGGTCATACGCCTTGAGGCAGGAATCACAGGCAACATAGGAGGAATGAACTCGAAAGATGATCCTGACGTGTTTTCCGGAGAGTATTCCAAAGAAAGCGACAATCTCTTCACCCCTCATTTCAAGACAGTCTGGCTGCTCAACAAAAGCTGGGTGACCAATCTGTCTCTCGAAGGATCAATCTACTATCACGACCAGAAGAGCAAGAATCACAGCTACAATTCTTACGCCTCATCCCAACCTGCGGTCCATTCCGAGGTGGAAGGCTATTATCTTGCCACGGCTCTGCCGCTGACATATTACGCAGATCAGATTATCGACTCCAAAGAACTGGATTATGCCGCTTCGCTCAAATACGACTGGCTTTCCCATTGGGGCGACTTGAAGAGCGTGCTCAAGGCCGGTGTTCAGTGGAAGGCTGACGGCAACGTGGGCAAGGGTGAGTACTACAAAGACCCTTCTCTCGCCGCAAACGGCTACCGTCCGAGAGAATACGGGGACTATCCTTATATGCACAATCTCTCCCTCTATTTGGAAGACAATCTGACTTTTCCGGTCGGCGAGACAAGTGTCACGGTGGGTGCGGGTCTGCGTCTCGAAAACATATTCATAAAAGACTCCGAATACGACAATATGAACACCCTTTCCCCTCGTCTGAACGCCAAATGGAAGATAAATGACAATCTCTCTTTCAGAGGAGGCTGGGGCGTGACGGAGAAACTGCCTTCTTTCTACATATTGTATCCTGAGCAGGAGTATCGCGATGTGCAGACTTTCGGCTATTCGTACGGCAAAGAAGGTGCTTCTCGGTATGTCTATTACACTCAGCCATATACGGCCGAATACAATCCGGACCTCAAATGGCAGAGAAACTATAATTCCGAAATCGGAGTTGACCTTCAGCTTTTCGGAGCGAAGATCTCCGTGGCCGGCTTCTACAACATCACCAAGAATCCTTACGAGTACACTAATGTCTACACTCCTTTCTCCTACAATGTGTTGAGCCTTCCTGCAGGGCTTTCCGTCTCAGACGTCACGGACGTCAGGCTGGACAACCAGACAGGCAACGTTTATTTCAGAAATGACAAGAACGACTATTGGACACCGGCTTCCGTGAAGGTCACGGACAGAACATTCGGACAGTCAAGCAAACAGAGCAACGGAGGGGACATCAAGAGAGCTGGAGTCGAACTTACGGTGGATTTCCCTCAGATTCAGCCGATAAGGACACAGTTCAGACTTGACGCCACCTACTCTTACACGAAGTATGTGGACGAAAGTCTCAATTGTTTCTACAACACGGGCTGGTCGCACACTACTCTTGCGAACAGATCCTACCAGTACGTGGGCATCTACCCCGGCGGCAATTCCGTCTCCAACGGGCAGAAGACCAACAGAGCCGATGCCAATCTTACGGCCATCACGCACATACCGCAGGCCAGACTCGTAATTACCTGCCGTCTTGAGGCCGCGCTTCTGCGCCACTCTCAGGCACTTTCCGAGTACAAAGGCAAGACCTACGCTTACACTGTCTCTAACAGTTCGTCGGTCTCGACCAATGGCGACATTTATGACGGAGATTCGTACACGGCCATTTGGCCGGTCGCATATATGGATCTGGACGGCAATGTCCATCCGTTCACTTCCGAGGAGGCCTCCAATCCTGATTTTGCCAACCTCATCGTCCGTTCCGGCAACGCCTATGTGTTCGCAAGCGATGGCTACGATCCGTATTTCTCCGCTAACTTGAGCGTTACCAAGGAGATAGGCGACCACATTTCCATCTCGTTCTTCGCCAACAACTTCACCAACTCGAGAAAGTACGTGAGGAGTTACGCAACAGGTGTGAGCGCCATCTTCACTCCTGATTTTTACTATGGGCTGACTTGCAGATTGAAATTTTAGATATGAGCAATTTAAGAAATATTTTTTCAACAGGTCTGATTCTGGCTTTGGCCGTCCTTGCCGAGGGCTGCCTCAAGTTGTCCTCATCCGACCCTTATTCCGGTGACGTCCACACTCTCGGAGTCACCGCTGTCTATCCGGAGGGGTATGACGGTTTCGTCAGAGCCGATGTCGGCATCGGGGTGGAGAATATGAGTTCCGGCGTCAGCTACACCGCTCTCACGGATGCGTCCGGTTCCGCCAAAATCACTGTTCCCAACGGCTTGTACAGAGTCACCGTAAGCGACCGTCTGGACAACGACATCTTCAACGGATCCGCCGAGAACATTGTCATAGGAGGCGGGGACGCCAATGTGAACGTGAGTCTAAGCCATTCTAAGGGAGGGACTCTTGTGATCAAGGAAATCTATTGCGGAGGATGCAGCAAGTACCCCGAGGAAGGCACTTATCAGTCCGACCAGTACATCATAGTGCACAACAATGACAACAGAGTTCTGTACCTGGACAGTCTTTGCCTCGGCATCGGCGCTCCTTACAACTCCAACTCAACCAATCCTTGGACCACAAATGACAAGACCACGGGAGAGACTGTGTATCAGTCATTTGTGCCTCTTGTGCAAGTCCTTTGGGAGATCGGTGGCAACGGAACTTCCTTCCCTCTTGAGAGCGGCAAGGATGCGGTTATATGTCTTCGAGGCGCAATCGACCACACCGTGAAGTACAAGTACTCGGTCAACCTTAACAAACCGGACTACTTCGTCTGCTACAATTCGACTTATTTCAGTAACACGACTTATCATCCTGTTCCGGGCGATCAGATCAAGCAGGACCACTATCTGGAAGTCGTCAAAAAATTCGGACCCGGCACTGCTTACACGGTGTCCGTCAGCTCACCGGCTGTCGTGATTTTCAAAGCGCAGGGAGAGAGTGTTCAGGATTTTGCGGCTTCCGACGCCAACATAATCCCGACCCCCGGATCTCCAAGCTCTTACGTGGCAGCCGTGCCTTGGGAATGGATCATCGATGGAATTGAAGTGTTCAACGGAGGCAGCTCTTCCAACTCCAAGCGAATCTCTCCGGCCGTGGATGCCGGATATGTTTCTCTGTCGGACATTTATCAGGGCCACACCCTGATCCGGTACGTGGACGAGGAGGCGACCGCCAAAAGCGGTTACGAGGTCCTGAAGGACTCTAACAACTCTTCCAATGATTGTTATGAACGTAAAACTCAGTCACTGCGCGATGAATAAGATTTGTGTGATATTTTCTCTCGTGCTGGCACTGAGTGCTCAGCAGACAGTCTTCGGACAGCCTTTCGATAAGGCTGAGGCCTTGAATCTCTGGAACCGGGGCCGCAACGTGACGGGAATCAGAAATGATTCCGTGACTATGTCTTATGCGGAAATCTACGGCGGTTTGAAAAGTGGGGACTTCCACGATTCCTACGAGGCTTCCGATTTGTGGAATGCCGGAATAGCGGCCAAGACCACTGTCCATAATGCCAAATTCTCAATGAACGGATCGTTCTCTTTCGACCAGGCAACCGGCAAGAATATGTGCGGCTCAATGTTCATCAATCCGGGCTATTATCCCGTGGACGT
>Ga0172378_10003444_pt1 | contig 14879 bp, 27 predicted proteins | sample GrowelOW332metaG_FD_119755 | JGI IMG/M metagenome (GOLD analysis project Ga0172378, IMG submission 119755) | Groundwater microbial communities from an aquifer near a municipal landfill in Southern Ontario, Canada - Pumphouse #3_1 metaG | ecosystem: Environmental > Aquatic > Deep subsurface >... | reverse complement strand
ATCGGCATCTTCTTCGTCTTCATAGTTCTCTTCATCGGCATCTTCTTCGTCTTCATAGTTCTCTTCATCGGCATCTTCTTCGTCTGAATTCTCAAAGTCATCTTCAAAGTCATTTGTATCATCTTCATAATCTTCATGAAGATGATGATCTGGATTTTTTGGGTCGTATGGTTCAACACTAGCATATAACACAAAACTACCTGGATTTTCCTCATAATCTGCATCCTCTTTTAAATATTCCACAATTCTATCAAACTCTTTACTCATCTAAAACATCCTCTCTTTTTAAGTAAATTAGAGAATAATGCAATACGCTATTCTCTAATTTAATAATATAGGCTTAAATAATTTGACCTATTTTATATGGATTTTTATTTTCATAAATCACTGGTCCCAATTCATTACACCATTCTTCAGCTTCTTCAATACTACCATCAGAAAAATCTGGTCCATCAACCATCCATTCTAAAGATTTACTAAAACTGATGTTTATATTAATAAAACTAGTATTTATTATAACGTCAAATTCTAAACCATCAAAATATTCAGGCACATCTATTACTTTCAATTCGAGTTCAGATTGTGTTACTTCAATATCACCTAGTACCACACGAACTTTATATATCAAATCATTTTTCAATTCATCAGTGTCTATTTTTGATACACTTAAAAGTATAATACACTTTACATTTTTAAAAGATTTAGAATATCCTTCAAACATTAGATCGCCATCATCATCTTTGAAAGTCTTTAAAAAATCAATAATTTTTTCATTAATATCTTCCATTACTAATAAACACCATCCTCTTAATATTTGATAACAGTTACTTTTAGACCTTTTTTAGTAGCATAATTGATCATGTGTTTAGTACCTCTAGAACTTCCATTCCAAAATGCAATTAAAGAATCAGCATAACTTGCCATGTCTGAATTTCTCATATATCCAGCATTTGGACCTTTATTCCAATCTGCTGGAAAGTATTTTACTGGTATACCTTTATTAATTGCATAAGTATCACCTAGATCGTCAGCACCTCTTGCTCGTCCACACACAATTTCAACATTTTCTTCATTTTTTAAAAGCTTATTTAGTTCTCTTTCAAGTAACTCATAATCATCAAATTCTCTACCACCTGCAACTATTAGTTTCATTTTTATACCACCTTTAAATTATTGGACCACGGATTCCAAAAGAATAATTATTATATAAGTCATGATCGTATATATCAGAGCCTGTCATTTTTTCTAAATTACTATCATACAGATACTCCTGAGCCTTAACATAGTTATTACTTAAACGTCCAGTCACATCATAATAACTTCCGTCTATTTCAAAATACACATGTTCGTCTGAAGGTAAATAAAACATAGTGCCTTGAGGGAATACATACTGTAGGATCATAGCAAATCTACCACAGTCGCCATTAAGAAAAATTTCTTCTATAATATGATAAGAACAATCATCTTTAGTAAACTCACATCTATGGTCGTTACATTCCAACATTTCTGGACTAACTGGTTCTCCTTTGATTAACTCAATAAAATCCAATACTTCGTCTGTACCATTGGTTTCAGTGTATGCTTTAATAATCTGGCTTATAAGTTTATCGTCTATTATTAAAGCTTGATCAATTTCAAAATCGTCTAATTCTTCGTCATAAACTCTTTTAAGTTCAATATGAACTGGTGGAGTTGATTCATTTTGCATTTCTTTAATAAAATTATCCCAATTATTATCCATGAGACTTATAAAGGACTCGCTACTTCCACGATTTTTATATCTTTGCAACCATTCCTTTTTAAGAGTTATATCGGGATAAATCAAAAAGAATTTTATTCCCATTTTCTGTAATGAATCTCGAACCACTTTATGACTACTTACAAAAATTACATCAACCAAGCCCATATTTTCACATATATGAATCATATAGTTATTTGGAAAATTTGGATTTCTTTGATCGGTATTATTACCGTCTTCATCTTTAATCCAGCTAAAATTACTTGAATCACTGTCCAATATCTTAAGATTGGTTGTATTGAAACATGTTGTCTTACCACATCCAGGAAACGCACTGATAATTAATGTATCTTTTTTCATTATTATAATCCTCCTTAAAATTTTAATTCTATAATAAAATCAACATCGTTTGAATACATATTCGATTGACAATCAAATCCTCTAGCCTTAAATTCATCTACAACGATACTCACTTTAACTGGAGTTAGTTCTTCATACAAACCTGTATTTTTTGGTATAAATATTGAAGTCTTATTGTATCCATTTCGAATTCGTTCTACTATTGCAGATTCAATATTCGATATTACTGTTTTAAATCCAGTAGTATTTCTAAATTCTTCTGATATTTGTTTTACTTGTTTGTGATATAACTCTACCATTGAATCATTAGTTACTTCTTTTTCAATCATACTTAAACATCTCCTTTTGTAATATGATTAATAATTTAATCATATTTATAATATTTATTTGAAAAGTAAATAAAAAAAAAGATTAACTTGAATTCAAGTTAATCTTTAATCAAAAACATTTATCGTGGCATATATCTTGATAGTTCTCTGAAAATAAGTTTTTCAGGAATTACGATACATTGAACTATATCAAATATCTGAATTATAATTAATATTACCAAAATTATTATAACTATTACACTTAAGATTGTTACTGTTGCACAAATATCGTTATCATAAAGAATAGCTGTCAAATTCCCGTTATATTCCTCATTAAGCGAAGCTTTAAATAACGAATGTAAAAGTTTAATTAAAAGTAAAGTCGGTATAAGGAATAAAGTCATCCATATAATACTTGTAATTAACTCGTATCTAACAAACTTTAAACCAATTTCTTGAATTTGTGGAAGTATATTCTGAGATGTCCAATCTATGGCTTCACCAGTCTTCTTTGATAGTTCATCTAAAATTATTATGAAATCTTCTGACATTAGTTATTCACTCCTTCTTTATTTAACAAAATTCCAGCTACAAATTCAGTTGCATCATTAATATATACTGATGCATATTCGGTATTTTTAAAAGCTACCAATTGTAAAGGTCGGTCATCAGTTAAGTTTTCAGGTAAATAACGATAAGCCAAACCATTTTGTTTTACTGCTTCCATACATACGTCATATGACGGCTCTTTTATATATTGTAAAGCTAAACCGTTTTGTTTTACTGCAGCTAAATATAAATCGTTTAATAAATCTTTTATACGTCGACTTTCATTGCTATCTGAATTCGGATCGTATACTGGTTTTGTTATATATTGCAAAGCTAAACCGTTTTGTTTTACAGCTTCCATACATAATGTATATGAATCATCACCAGTATATTGCACAGCTAAACCATTTTGTTTTACAGCTAACAGTTTAATGCTACCCGATGGTTCTTTAATAAAGGTCAACAAACAACCGTTATGAGAAATTACATATTTCTGAACTATATAATCTGGTCTTTCGATATAGCTAATTGATCCCCAATCGTTTTGTACGGCTTCAAACTGAACTATACGACTAGGGTTTTTAATAAACCGAATAGCACTACCATCATTTGAAACGGCTACTCTTTGAACTGCTTCTGATGGACTAGTAATGTATTGAATGCTTGATGGATCTTTCTTAACTGCCATTAATTGTACTTGAATTGTTGGTTCTTTAATATAATTAATAGCGGTTGGTTCTAATTTTACTGATAACAATTGAATTGTTTCTGAAGGGCTTTTAATATACTCAATTAAGTATGCTTGATTGAATTTTTGAATGCCTAATATTTGAAGTCCTTCGGGGATACTAATATTATGAAACTCAGTCAGGTAGTAAAATGCAGTATTAGGACTTTGATCAATTGCAAACTCCATAACCTTGTTAGTTATACATTCCTCATTAATATATCTTAAATTTCTAACAGATTCTTCAAGTGCCACACACTGAATTTCTTCAGATGGGTTTTCTATATACTGAATAAGTTCCCCTCTATATTCTACTACAGCCTTTTGTAATGGAACTGACGGATTTTTAATGTATTTAAATACACTCTCTTTACGTTGCACAGCCTCATACACTACATCGACATTTAGATTATCGAAGTACTTAATAATGTCGGGTTTAATCAAAACTAATTTTTTCATTATATTGTCAAATAACATCATATCATTTCTCCTTTTTAATAAACCTGATTATACGACTGTGAAAATAATGTTTTAAGAAGTTTATTTGCAAGTTCTTCATCATTGATAAGCCTAACTGCGTCATATCCACGTTGTTTAACTGCTTGTAAACACATGTCTAATGTTTGATTCTTAATAAATTTTAAAGTACGAGCATCTCTTTTAACGGCATCCATACATAGTTCGTCAGTTTGATTATGCACGAATTGAATTGCATGAGGTGTGTCTTCTAAAGCCAGTAAACACATTTCTTCAGTTTGTTCTTCTATTGGAACTAATCTTAATAAAAGTCCATTTCTTTTAATTAATTCCAATAACACTTTTTCAGATCTTATTTTAACGTAGTCAACTAATCTATCAGCGAAATGTTCATTTTTGATTGCTTCAAGACAAATTTCTTCTGTTTGAACTTTAACAAATTCTAAGGCTTTAGCATTTTCCTTAACTGCTTCAAGACAAATTTCATCTGTTTGATTAAATACATATTGTAAAGCCATACCGTCATATTTTACTGCATTTAAGCATAATTCATACGTTTGTTCGTGAACATAAGACAAAGCATCACAATGATGAGATACAGCTGCTAAACATATTTGAGGTGTTTGTTTTCGAACGTACATTAAAGCAGAACCGTGTTCAGTAACAGCTTCAAGACAAATTTTTGGAGTTTGATTTTTAACATAAACTAAAGATGAACCGTCTAATCTTACAGCTATCAAACATAACTTTGGAGTTTGTTTATTTACATAACATAAAGCTTCTGGATCGCTATTTACCGCAATTTCACAAAGTTCAGGTGTTTGGTTAATTATAAATCTTAAATTTGAACCATCACGTTCCAAAGCTAGTTTACAAAGTTCTTCAGTTTGCTCTTTAACTAGAGCAATATTAGATGAATTATTCTTAACCAATGCTAAATCAGATACTCCAATCATACTTCTTGACTCACTTTTTAAAAACGGATTATCAAAATCTGGTACATACATATTATACATGTTATCGTCTCCTTTAGTTTAATATTTATAAATATCTGACAAATTTCCTTCAGGTACAGTAAGTACAGTCTTGGTATAATAGCTTCCTTCAAATAAAATATTAGTGAAGAATATAAAATCATACGGATGTCTATTTATAATATGATTTCCATATTTTTTAATATTTGGCTCTATTGAACTGTCTTCAATAACGTAAAAGTCAAAATCATCAGACATCGTATTTTCATAAACATGTATTCCATCAGTCTCATTAATAGCATAAGAAGCTCTTAATAGTTTTCCACCTCTACGTGTATTTAAATATTTACCGTTTTGTTCAAAAGATTTACCATCTAATGAAACTAGCTTATATTCAACTAATACAACTTCTTCAGTTTTAACAAAGGTCGCAGTAACTATACCACCTATAAACAACCAAAATATAGAGCCGAATAAAATAGTCATAATGAATACAAAAAACGTATCTCCACAAAATATACACAATTTATTTTGTTTTTTATTATTTTGGTTAGGGTCCATATCGTCTGTTTTGGTTACTGTCTTTTTCGATTTATGATTATTACCATTAATCGAAAATATAATCTTAAGTGCTACAATAAATGCTAATATAAAATATATCATATAGGTCTCCTTTATTCAATATTTGGAATATTATAAACTACGGTTCCTTTAGGTACTGTAAATACTGTTGTTACATGTTCACCTATAACAATACTGTTAAAGAAGAACCATTTATAGTACCAACATTTTTCTTTAACATAATACTCATACTGTATAAGAGATGGTTTTGAATTATCATCTTCAACTATGTAATATTTAGAACTTATATTTTGTAAAACTGACTTTATCGGACCATTTTCACCTTGTATAACATAATCGACATTATCTTTTATAATGTCGACTTCTAAAAACTTACTTGAATATTGTAAATTATTTAGTTCATATTCATTTTTGATTTTTAAATCAGGTTTTACGAAAATAAATGTCATAATTGAGCCTATCAACAGTAATAAGAATAAGCCTAAAAGTATAGTTGATCCGATTAAACCAAACACATTTCTCCAAATTATTGATTTTTTAAATTTATTCTTACCCATAAACTGTTCATATATAAACTGAATATCAAACTTATTACAAAGTGCCATAGACATAATAAAAGCTATTATAAAATAAAACATATTTTAACAATCCCCTTCTTTATGCAAGCCGTCAGACGATAAACTCTTTTTAATTGTAACATTACCATCATCTTTCATAATTATATAGTAATATATAAATTTAGATAATGAATTTTTATCTTTAAAATACTTATAACTGATAGAATTAGCTATTTTAACGTCACGACTGCAATAATACAATGGGTCTAGTAGTATATTGTCAGCCCAACGTTTAATATGTTTACCCGAATATTCGTACTTAAGTTCTTCATTATCATAATTTAGTCCTATACCAAAAATTATATAATGTACATTAAGTACTATACCATTATATTTTTCAAGCATAAATAATAGTCTATCTTTGATAGTAGTTAAATTTTTAAATTCTGTTACCAAATCCACATTAATAAAGTCGTAATTATAGCTATGCTCAAATATAAATTCTTCAGTATTTTCATCATATACTAATGGATTTATATAAAAAGAATCGTTTTGAACGAGTATAAGTCGGTCTTGATTTTTTTCAAGTATGTCTATAATTTCTGCGTTTTTACTATTATACTCAGATAATAAATCTCGTTTCATAGTTCTAAAAGCTTTATTTAAATATAACTTTTTGAAGAGGTCATGTTTAACAATACAGATATTAATTAGATTTGTATACCCATCTTTACCAATATTTTGCAGATCCAAATACTTTTTATTAAAATCATATGTTTCAAATGGGAAGCTTTTAATTAAGGCTTCGTGTTTCCTTTGGTTCTCTGTCATTTTTACATCTCCCTTTTTATATTATAATATTTTATCAATATTATAATATACATTTATAAAATATGTAAAAAAAAAATATAGTCCTAATCATATTATGATTAGGACTATTAATATTACCGATTTTTATTTAAGAAGAAAGCTTCACGTAATTTTATTAAGTCTCCAAATAAATCGGGAGAATTGATAAAGGGAATTAATTCATCAATAGACATATCTTTTTGAACAATACCTAATACGAAAAGAATCTTACCTAAACTCACTGGTTTATTATTTAAATAAGTATTAAATGGTTCTTTAGTTATTAAATAATTTGAAGTAGATTCATTGAACATGTGAGATATTATATTTTCTTTTGGTACATTTTCTTTAATGAATACTTCACCAATAGGACCATTTCCATCAACATAATCTATACATGTATAATGTTTCATACCCAATGTATTGAACACCACACCTATATAGCCTTGTATCCTACGTATTTCGGGTCTCCACGCATATACACCATATCCGAAACTTGTATTAGATTCGTCTCCGTAGCATTCAATTCCATAATTTAAACATTGATCCAATGCTCCTTTTGAATTGAAGTAATGAATTAATTCAATATCTTCATCATCCTCAACTAAAATATATGCAACTTGTACCTCTGTTTTGTGAAGAGCTTTGTGAATTCCTGACAAACCATGTCTGATATAATCTTTCTTTGAAACTACAGCACTGAACGGTACTACATCCATTCTTAAACTAATTGAATTATCCATTTAACTTTTATCTCCTTTTGTGTTTGTGTTATTTTAAAGTTTACTGAAATTTTAAATCCAACCGATATTATTTATTACCATAAAACCAATTTGAATTTGGTAATTCAGTATAAATCAATTCGTCAAAAGGTATAGTTTTAGGTGTACCATCTGAATTAGGAATTACTTGGTATGTTGGATAATTACGTATAACTGTACGTAAATATAAAATTCCGTCTACATTAAAGTATACATCTTGATTCGGACCATTTTTCATAAAATGATCATACTTATCTTTATACCAACTATTTATATAAAGTATATTATCTTATATAAATAACCTTGATCCAACTGCCATAAATCGTCTCGGTCTATTGTAACAGATAATTCATTGACAGTCCACACTTTCTCTGTATACTTTTGTTCATTGGACGTTCTAGTGTAAATAAATCTAACTATTAAACCAATTATCGCAACTGTAATACTTAAAAATAATATAATTGCTAGTACATCAGCAAATTCATTATTTGTTTTTGACTCATCATTCAATGATTTATCACTTTTCATTTATTTCACCTCGTTTTATTAATTTTGAACAGATCTAAAGCTTGGTCACGATTTTTTTCATTGTCGAATACAATATCTCTAGATTTAACGTCATCTAGATACCAGTCTAATTTATTCGATTCAAGTATTTTAATTTCTTTATTACTTACATTTTCTATAATATACTCCATTTTTATTGTCCACCCACCCCTTATAATCCTGAATTAATATAATAATTTATAACTTCAATAGATGGATCATAAATACAATTCAACACGTCTATTTTATTACGAAATCCAGAATGTTTCATAGCCGTTATTTGAATTTCATCACACGGACCATTAATGTATTTAATTGATAATCCATCCTGGATAACTGCAGCTAACTGAATTTCATAACTCGGATTTTTGATATATTGTAAGGCTAATCCATTTTGTTTTACAGCTGTAAGCTTTGTTATATTTAAAGGATTTTTAATATATTGAATAAGGCGACCAGATGCCTTAACAACACTAAGCTGAACTTCTTCAGCTGGGTTATCCATAAATTCAATTAAACTAGATTGAATATTAACCAGTTTTAACTGAAGTTCTCTAGAGTAATTTAAAACTTTATTTCGCATATTTACATTTGTATTTATAAGTTTTAGTAATTCAGTCGACGTTAAGTCATCAATTGTTTTAGTCGTAGTCGTAGTCTTAGGTATACATTCACATAATTTTTCTAAGATGACTTTTGGAGTATTTTCATTAATTAAATGATCACATTTGTTCTCACCACATAAGTATATAGCCGTTTCACCATCGGTATATACTTTATTCGGAGATATAAATCTATCATAGTTTTTAGTAACCATTTCAACTTCTAAATCTCCAGAAACAAATAGTACATCTTGAAGATCTTGTATTAATTCGCTAGCTTTCATATTATTTATTCACACTCCTTATAAACAGTATGTCATTATTTTAGTTGCTATTTCAGTAGATATATTTTGTTCTATGAGAAACTTACTTACTAGTTCTTTGTCATCAGCAAGTTTCTTTTTCTTAGCAATGTTCTCTGGACTATAAAAACAATTAGATGAAGTAATACAGTTTGTATTATAATTCGATACATATTTAACAATACATCCACATAAAAATTCACGGCGTTCATTTCTTTTACCATTAGTATGGACAAAAATTTCAGGCTTCTCCCATATACAATCATACTGAACACTTTCCTTTACAACATCAGTACATCCACATATAGGACACTTATTAACTGTTATATGTTTTAATATACTCATATTAATCGATCTCCTCTTTATAATATCCAAATTTTTTAGCACGTTTTATTTCTTTCCGTCTTATGACTTCCGCTTTCATTAAGAATAATTTTGTCAGAATTGAACCTTCTATTCTAATAGAATTATCAAAAGCAATTTTGTATAAATCTGGGTTTTTTTCATTTAACGTGGTTACGTCTATATTGTATTTTCGCCATAAATACTTTAACGTAATTGGATCACATGTGATTGCATACCATAAACAATCATTATATTCAGTTCCACACTTACTACATATAATATTAGACGACATTGCACCTCTGGGACCTTGATAAAACTCTTCGTTACCGCATTCACATTTAGCTTTACCATCTTTAGCTGTTTGTAACATATAGTCACTATTTGGCATAATTTAATTCTCCTTTAATTTATCTAGTATAGAATCAACAGCTTCTTGTATAGAATCGTATGTTTTCTTACCACTAAACCGAACCATGCTTGTTCTGCCGAAATCTTGTTCAATAAGAAACTTGCCGCCCAGATTAGTATTACTCCGAGTAATAGTTAACATTTGTCGATTATAAACTGGATTATATTCTATTACACCATCGGGATACTTATTTTGGTGTATAACGTCGAGATAAAATGTTTGCTCATATGGAATAGCCCGAATTACCAGACCGTGTGTTACCATTAGTTGTTGTAGGTCATCTATAGTTAATTTGTTTTCCATAATACACTCCTTTACATAATTTCAGATAAAGTTAATTATCTAAGTCTATTCGCAATATTAACTGAAATTTCATTTAGTATTATAATTAACCAGAATATTGGGAAAAATAAAATCGCCAGTATTAGCTTAATTAAGCTTTTTTTATTGTTTATAGAAAATACATCTTTTCTCGGAAGGGTTAATTTAGCTATGTTTATGCATACGTATATAATACAACTTGTAATAGCCATTCCACCCAAATAATAATATAAAATAATCATTTATAAATACATCCTTTCTTTAAAAATATGTGGGGATATTAATATCCCCACAAAATTTATTTTAAACATACGTCAAGATATTAATTATACCTTCCCATTGATTTACTTTCCACTCGTATAAGTGTTTTTGTAAAACATCTTCAGGAATTAATTTACAATTAGTATATTCGACTCCATCAATATACCACTTAACACCTGTGTTTTTACAAGTTTCTAAAAATGTTCTTACTTGAATCATATTAAACACCCCATTTAACTAATATTATCCAATAATGACAATGTAACTTTTTCAGAATAGTATCCAGTTGACGTACCCAACCACCTAATTGTAATATACCCTTTAGTTGTAGCTATCGTATAAAATGTCCAAGTATGTGATTTGTCTTCACCATTTGGTAAAGGTAAATCTGAGTTGGTTGATTCATAAGCATCTAATACTTTTGAATTTAAAAGATATTCTGAGTCTCCAATAATATCTTCAATACTAACTTTCTCACAGCAATCTTGTTCATGAAACATTATAAACGTATTACCGCTTTCAGTTTTAAATATGACATGGTCACTATATTGTTCAAGACCATTTATTTCAATTATTGTTTCACCAATTAATTTTTTAAAATCAACAATCATTAGTCATTCCAGTCCTCTCTAAGTTTAACACCATATAGTTCTTCTATAACACCCAAAATAGAATTACTATAACCAATAATACCAATCCACTCTAAGTACTCAGAAAAAATGTTTTCTTTAGATTGTGACATTATTTCTTCATCCATACTGGTATCATCTGGCTCTAAACCATTTCGTTCTCGGATGTTTCTCATAATATGGTCACTGTATTTAGTTTTAATAGATGGATATAAAGATGGTGTTGGATCTGCTTCTTTAGACTTAAACAACTCACGATATTTTTTACCTTTTAAACCGAATACTACATGAGCATAATATAACTCATCATTTATATAACGCTCTTTAATAATTGCAAACAGATACATACTATTATCTGAATTAATATCTATTAAATAAGACGTATTTTTTAAGTTTATTCTAAATTCCATGGTTTATCAGCTCCTTTATAAACATTAACAACAGGTTCTTGATTTTTTGAATCACAAAAACCTTCAAATTGCATGAATGCAAATATTGTACCGCTTGGGGAATACATACCCACATAATGTTCACATTTACCACATTGTCCGTCTAAACCATTGGGACATGTTTTAATATCAACTAGTTCAGGAACTGGTTGTAATGCATCATCCAAGTGCGGACAGTGCACTGTAATAATAGTATTATCACTTCTTATCTGTTCTAAAAGTTCAATTGTTTCTTCTGATATCTCATTATCGTATTCTTCCATTATTATCTTCTCCTTTATGATTAACCTTCTTCAACTATCGACATTTTCTTTCCACATTTGGGACAGAACATACTTAGCTCGCTTAATGACTTATAAACAGTATAGTGCTCATAGCCACAATTAGAACATGTAGCATCTTCAATTCGCTGATCATGATTACCTTTCCATCCGCACCAAACCGTCCAATATGCTTCATCTTGTTCTTTAGCGAAACTACACGGTGGTACATATTTTAATTCCACATTATTAAATACAAATTCCCAATATGACTCATCCGTCTTTGTATCTGTTAACTCTCTAAAGTCTGATCTCATTTTGGTCCAATCTTCTTTTGACATTATTTCTTGTAGTATTGGAACTACACGTAAAATAAGTTCTTTTTGTTCCTCACTGGTCATCTTTCTATAGACGTTACCATTAAATTTTGCCATTTGTAATTTCCCCCTTAAACAAATCTATATTTTTCTGGATCTGAATAGAAATCATCAATAGAACTTTTTTGGAGAATATTCTTCAGCACTATCTTTTTCTTCATCATCATCATCGTGTAAATCTGGTATATGTGTTCTCCGATCTGTATTATCAGTTTTATATTTTTCATTTTCTCGTGCCCATTTACGATTCGCTTCATAGAAATCATCTTCACTACAGTCATAACCACAATCAAAGTCAATATTTTCTTCTTTTCTTTTTTTAGAACTCATTTAAAAACCACCCTTCAATATAATTTTTTATCATTAATTTGGTTACGACTAACATACGGTTTTTTTACTTGTTCCTTCAAGTAAACTGTAAATTCAAAATCAGTATCTTTAAATACTTCATTTAGAAGTTTGTCTATATCCTTCCATTTATGTCGATCTAAGCCGCAAGCAATTTCAGGCATAGAAACATCATGTATGTCATTGTTCTCCATAATATCTTTCATTGCTATTAAACTTAGCTTAATATCGTTGAGAGTTGGTTTTTCGAAGTATCTCTTCTTTGTTATCAGATTCAAAACTCGGGCATTTGTTACAGTATACGCACAGAACGGTTCATACAAATTTTTCTTATAATACTCAAATCCATACTCTCGAATTAATTCTTTTTTGACATCGAATTTCTTTTCAAACTGAACAGCTATCCCCTGACTCATATTAAAGTCAGAAGAAATACATTGAACATAGCACCCCCTGTATTTTTTAAATAAATCTTCAGTGACGATATTAATATTCATTATTTAAATCCCCCTTTTTTATAGATTCCCTAAAACTAGTTATAATTTTATCAATACACTCTGGTCGATATTTTTTTCCTAAAAATTCTTTATAAGAAGAACCTTCTATAGTCTTATTTAAAAGTGGTTGTCCACAACCACAACCACAATATCCTTGAAATGAACTGACATATTTAGTTGATGTATAAACGCTATTTGACTGTTCATATTGATTATTAACAAGACTAACTGTATGCACATCGCACTTGTTACAAAATACTAAATCTGAACCAATTGAATGATATGTGCCATGAATCTCTTCATTACATACACTACAAATACGCTTGGTACTTTCGCCACATATATTTAATAAATTGACCCAGTGTCTATCCTTTATTACTGCCGCTATCCACTTATACTCTTCTGGAACTTCATCAAAAGCATAAGTTTTTGGATAATACGTATTAGACCCCTTTTTATAAAGCTCATTTATTTGCACAAAGTAATTATCACTATTTCCAAGTTCCATATTCAAAGAAACTTTAGCAAAAGTCCCATTGGTTCTATAAACTAATGCTTCGAAATAAGTTACATTACCACTAATGCCTGGTCCACCATCAAAGTATTTAAAATGCATTAGAGGAATAGTTATAGGTTCTAATTTTGCTAAAACCTCTGGTAATTTTGTCTGATAATTTTTTAATAAAGTATTGTAATACTTGTCGGCTATTTCTTTATTCTTAGAATATAAACAACCTTTATCATAGAATCCTCGGTCCATAATAGACTTCATAGGAGAATATGAGATGCCAGCTTTAATATTTTCTTCTTTTCCATCATTATTTAACTGTAAATAAATTTCGTTTATATCAAAGTATGTCTTCTCCAAGAATATCTCTAGATTAATAGTGATACCTTTAATTTGTAAAGATGTTGATTTTTCATCAAAATAAATAATCGGACCGTTGCTTCTGAAATAGGTCCTATATAATGTATCATTTATTTTCAGATCGTCCATCAATGAATTTGTACATAAAACAAACTCGTTTGGTTCTAATTTAACATTGACTGAACATGATCCAAAATGAATATACTGATACTTTAAATATGGTTTAACTATTTCGATTATTTCATTATAATCTAGATAATTCTTTAATTTGAAATCAGATTTATTCTGATATCGGTCTATATTAATTGATACAAACGACATTATTCAATCTCCCCTTTCGCTATTAAAACATCTAAATACATTTTACCTAAATCAGTAGTCCAAGCACCGTAAATACTCGAACCATGTTCTGTAAATTCATATGAATCAAGAACATACATTAAAAACAATAAAAGCGGATCGTCATAAGCCGATTCTATTCCAAGAGATGAAAAGTCTTTTGGAAGATTTGTATTTAAAGTCCAATCATTTATAATTTCTAAATACTGTTTAATTTTGCTCTTACATATTTCTGAATTACCACAACCACATAAGTCCATATGTTCACTCCAAAAATAAGTACTTAGCTCATCTATAAGTAAACCTCTTTCAAGTTCATCGAACTCATTATCATCATAATTTAAGCTTAAACAACAAGTTGGATATTTTGTTACTACATAATGTCGAATTTCATTTAACCGTTCTAAACTGATTGTATGAACCGGTTCTTCTTTTGTCTCAATT
>Ga0172378_10003443_pt1 | contig 14880 bp, 12 predicted proteins | sample GrowelOW332metaG_FD_119755 | JGI IMG/M metagenome (GOLD analysis project Ga0172378, IMG submission 119755) | Groundwater microbial communities from an aquifer near a municipal landfill in Southern Ontario, Canada - Pumphouse #3_1 metaG | ecosystem: Environmental > Aquatic > Deep subsurface >... | reverse complement strand
TGCTGGTAAACAACTAAAAAGCAGCATATTTGACGGATTGAGATTCAACCATTATATTAGTATATCCAATCTGTCACACCAGAACATACAAATAAAAAAGGAGGCTCGTGATAACGGAATACAACAAGCAAAGCGCAAAGAAAATCCACCTTGGGATTGGGTTTGCAACAGGGAGGAAAAGTTTTAGCACGGTATTGAATGCGTATGCCTCCAACTGGAATTTCTCCATGAAGAATGAACACATGCCGGATGTTGAATTGTCTCTCTTTGTTGCCTATGACACGGAGTACAATCACACACAGACAACAGACTATACCAATCTTCCGCAGGATATCGTTGATCTTTTTGAAGATATTACTTTCAGCGGAATAAAGGACAGCAAGAAGAGGACGGAACGATACTGCAGAGAATACGGTTTGTCGGAACACGATTGTTCCTTTCTTTTTGACAATGGCTATGCAGGTAAAAGAAACCGGATACTGCTTGCAGCTATAGAAAAAGGTGTGGACTATCTTTTATTTCTTGACGATGACGAATACCCTATCGCTGTAACAAAGGGAGAGAACCAGTGTCTTTGGAGCGGGCAGCGGGTATTCTGCCAGCATCTGGAGAATATTCCGTATGCGGACATTACCTGCGGGTATCACTGTGGATATGTTTCTCCGATTCCACGGATTATGTTTACAGAAAAGCTGTCGGTAGATTCCTTTAAAGAATTTATCCATGCGATCAGCAACGATGCTATAAAATGGGATGCCATTTACAAACTGATGGAGAACGGCGGAGTAACATATGCGGACAAGGAAATGCTTATTAAAAACTGTCCGTTTGAAGAGAAGGAAGAGAATCACTGCAAATTTATTTCCGGCTCAAATTTATGCATCAATCTTACCAAGCCCGACCGGACTTTTCCTTTTTTTAATCCTCCAGAAGCACGAGGAGAGGATACTTTTCTGAGTACGCTTCTTACGAACCGTTCGGTAAAGCGTGTGCCGGTCTATACCTTTCACGACGGGTTTCAGGAGTACAGACAGCTGCTTACCGGTGCTCTGCCGGTAAGATTGAATCCGATTGCGGCAGATTCCGACGCGGTAAAAAAAAGGTTCTACAACGCCTGCATCGGATGGATCCGTTATAAACCACTGCTTATGTACCTTACCGATTCCTTCAAATTCGTTTCTCTTATCTCTATATCGGAAATTACAAATAGCAATTGATGAGCTTCGTAATTTCCTGTTTCATTTCATTTTTTTCTTCCTGTTTCACTATAAACAATTCCCCTGGATTGATGTTGAGCGCATCGCACAGCTTAAAAACGGTGCGCAGTGATGGTGATCTTTTTCCGGTTTCAATCAGATTGACAAGATTTTTTGACAAATCTGCCGACAGTGCCAAGTCAAGTTGGGAGAGATTGTTTTTTTTCCTTTCCTCAACGAGGCGTTTTATAAAGAGCATGTTCATTCTCTGTATATTTGTTTGTGCCATGTGTGTATTTTCTGTTACTTTTTGTGTTGCAACAACCAGCTTTTGTGCTATAATTCGTATATGTTTTAGTAATAAATATGATTCTGAAGGACAAAATAGCAAATGGAAGAGAAAGACCGCAAAATAAACATTGAAGTCGCCAAAAATCTGTTAGCTTCGATATCAAAGCTCATAATTGCATACAATCCAGGTGATGTGCTGACGGCGGCCGAGATTGCATCACTAATAAGGAAGGAAACCGCAGCTTGTACTGGATGTGAGGAAGCAGAAAAAATATGTGCCCATATGGAAGCACTTATATCCGCGGGTTCTGCCAACAATTTTGAGCTGTTGACCGACGAGATAACGGAAGGAATAGACTTGCTTGTTTCGGTCATTGAAGCAGCCGAACCTATTTCGTCCGGAAAAAAGAAACAGATTAACGACTGGATCGAAAAAGGAAAGTCTGCGCATGCCAAGTGCACCGTTCCGGCGGAAAAAAGCACGGTGCCTGTTTCTACGCCGCAAAGTCCTGCCAAAGAAGAGCTGCCGCCTGCGGCGGATCCTGATCAGCTGAATCTCTTTTTCACCGACTGTGAGGCTCGTTTTTCCTCTGCACAGGATCTTATTCTGGAGCTTGAGCAGCACCCTGAGAATGCAGATTCCGTTAAAGAGCTGTTCAGACTGTTTCATACAATAAAGGGTGAATGCGGATTTCTCAAACTTCCGACTGTCGGAACAGTTGCACATTCAATAGAAAGTCTTCTTGATGAAATACGCTCAGGAAAACGTTCCGTTACAAAAAACATTGTTGACGCGCTTCTCAAGGGACTTGATTTATCAAAAGAACTTATTGGAGATTTGACGAACCAGGCGTATAACGACTACAGAGCCGTTCCTGTTGTAGAATACTGCAGACAGCTTAATGAAATAGTTACCGGCGGCACTCCAAACGGTGCAGATCAGCAGAACTGTTGTGGCGGAAAAGAACGCATTCCGCATCAGGACGGAACCCAGCCTCTATGCCAGACAAAAAAGCAGGATTCCGAGAATTCTATTGTAAAGGTTAAAACAGAAAAAATAAATTACCTTGTCGACATGATCGGCGAACTGCTCATCGGTATCGGACAGATGAACGAAACCACCGCCGGACTGCCGCAGATACGGAAAATTGCGCGGACACTGCAGTATGCCGGAATGCAGCTGCGTACCGAAAGTGTCCATGCGCTGTTCGGAACGGTAAGGCGCATTATCCGGGATACTTCGGAAAAAGTCGGAAAACCGGTGAAAACAGAATTCGTCGGGGAAGATCTTGAAATTGACAGGACACTGATAGAGTCGCTTGAAGAACCGCTCATGCATCTTGTGAGAAATTCTCTGGATCACGGAATTGAAACCGCAGAAGAACGCATAAAAGCAGGAAAAACGCCCGAAGGCAACATCCGTATCGCCGCGGAACGCCGAGGAAACAGCATTGTCATATCTGTCGGCGATGACGGCAGAGGACTTGACCGGACTAAAATTGTACACAAAGCTGTGCAAAAAGGTCTGATCAAAGAAAGCGACACTGCGGGAATGACAGACGCCGCTGTTAACGATATTATCTTCATTTCCGGTTTTTCAACAAACGACAGCGTGAATCTGATTTCAGGCCGCGGCGTGGGAATGGACATAGTGAAAGAAGCCGTTGCCAAAGCAAAAGGTCACATCATCACAGAAAGCCTGCCTGGCAAAGGGACAACATTCTCCCTTTGCTTTCCGTTAAGCACCGCTATCATAGACGGTATGCTTACACGCACCGGCGTTAACATTTTCATCATCCCTATTGCTTCCGTTGTTGAATCCTTAAAAGTACAGGATACACAAATTCACCGGGTTGCACAGGGAGTCAATGTTCTCAATCTGCGCGGCAGAATGATTCCGGTAATACGTATCGCGGATATTTTTTCAATTGAGAATCACGGACAGGGACAAATAGCAACGGTTGTCGAAAACGACAAGCACGAACAATATGCCCTGATAAACGATGAAATTATTGCGAAAAAAGAAGTAGTCATAAAGGGTCTGGGAAGTTATTTCCGAGACTTGAAGGGAATCAGTTCCGGCACCGTTCTTTCCGGCGGATCCGTCGGCTTCGTCCTTGATATAGACCAAATCATCGAGCTAGGCAAAGCCTCCAAGCAGACGACAGTCCAGGAGGCATCAAGTGAAAAGTAAGAGATGCCTCCCGCCGTTTTTTTTGTCTGAATTGATTGTCTTTCTTACTGCAGTCTGTTCCCTGAGTTTTTCTGTTTTTCTTTTCTATACTGCCTTCGGCCTTTTATCCACAAAAATCATTGTCTTTGGTATTGCGGCGGTTGCTCCGAGCATCATCTGCTGTGTCTGCTTGTGTGCAATGCTCAAAAAATCGAGGACAGAACGCATGGATGAGCCTGCGGAACAGGAAAAAAATCCAACAATGCAGAGCGTTGCCTCCGATAAGCCCATCCTGCAGCCTGAACCAGCATACGATTCAGAGTCTGTTCAAAAACAGGAACAGGAAAAGCTGTTGAAGCGTGCCCGTACGGTGCAGGAACAACTGTGCCGGCCCGTCGTATCCGAATTATGCAATTCCATTTCACACAGCCTGAGTTCGACGACAGAACCGCTTTCAAAAGAACTGCTCGGTATTAAGGAGTCATGCGCTTCTTTTTTAACTGCAGTAAGCGCATACGACGATGACATCAAGAAACACGAAACAATGATGCTGCTTAAAGAAGAAAGCAGTGCCTTTTATAGAGATTTGAACGGGCTTGCTGTTACCATTCAGAGTGTTTTTTCGCTTTTGGAAAATCGTGTGACAAATCTCAAGACTGTTTCTTCCCGCATTGAAGGAATTTCTGTTGATATAGGCGAAATTTCAGCACAGATACGCCTGTTGTCCTTTAATGCCTCAATAGAAGCGATCAGAGCCGGTGCTGCAGGCGCAGGGTTTCGTGTCATTGCCGGAGAAATAAAAAGACTTTCTGCTGACACAGAGACAAAACTTGCAGACATAAAAAAGACACTTGATGAAACGAATGCAATATTCAGCGAGATTAGCGGCTGCTTGAAAGAAAATGAAGCCAAGGTCGGTGAAGTATTGGATCAGCGCCAAAAGGGATTCGTTTCACTGACCAAAACGCTTGAAGGTTATTTCCCTAAGCTGGAAAGTCTTTACGAAAGAGTGATGAAACTGATAGGCACTCTTTCAAAAAGTATGGATGTTATTTCACCTGTTGTTCAACTTCATGAAATAACCAGTCAGGAAATAGGCAACGTTTCACGAGTTGTCGAGTACTTTAGCATCCAAATGGAAAAAAACGAGACAAAGGAGCCGCCGGATAATCAAAGCAAAGACGACTGTGCGGCAATTGAAACGGAGGCCCGCGCAATCAGGCGTTTTCTTACGACGGAAGACGAACTGCACGCCTTGGAACACGGAATACTGAAAGCAGCGCCTGACGCACATGTTGATTTGGCGATAAATACAACAGGAATTCAACTTTTCTAGCAACAAGGAGGTAATATGAAAAAAATTATGATTGTGGATGATTCAACCACAATCAGAAACATCATCCGGAACGCTTTGACTTCCACATACGACGTGTGTGAGGCGGAAGACGGACAGAAGGCTTTGGCGGCAACTGGCAGCAGCGGAGATATCTCGCTTTTTCTTTTGGATGTAAACATGCCTAACATGGATGGGCTTACGCTGCTCGGGGAATTGCGGAAGCTGCCGAAGTATAAAACAACGCCGGTGCTGATGCTTACGACGGAAACGAAGGAAGAATTCAGAGAGCAGGCTAAGTCACTCGGAGCCACAGGCTGGATCGTAAAACCGTGTGATCCGGCAAAGCTCCTTGAAACGGTGAACTACATTCTGCCGTAAGAATAGTATTGTAAAAAACAAGGCATACAACAAGGAGGAAAAAAGATGGAAATGACAAGGAGGAAACTGCTGAGCGGAGCGCGGTACATGAGCTTCATGCTCGACAGCGAAAGTTATTGTATTGACATCCTGAAAGTTAAGGAGCTCATGGGTATGACGGCTATTACGCCGCTTCCCAGAACACCACAGTTCATCAGGGGAGTCATAAACCTGCGGGGAAAAATCATACCGATCATCGACCTCAGGCTTAAATTTGGACTTACCTTCACCGAATACACAAAGCGCACGTGCATCATCGTTGTCGAGCTTGCATACAGCGGCGAAACGATACTAATGGGACTTGTCGTCGATTCAATTCAGGATGTAGTGAGCATACCTGAAGACAAACTGTCCAAGCTGCCCTATGTGAATTCCCGCATAAAAAGCGAGTACATCAAAGGAGTGGCCGACACAAGCGACGGAATGAAGATTGTGCTTGACGTGCTCAAGGTGCTTAGCGACGATGAAATTGCCGTAGTAAAGGATTCCTCGTCTGTCGCAGCAGAAACGGCTGCGGAACAAAATACACAGAATCACTAAAGGAGAACAAAATGAAAAAGGGTATCGGATTCAAGATTATATTGATGGCGCTTATTATTTCCGCAATATCGGTTGTCATCGGAATGGTCGGATTGTACACGACAAAAAGAACAAGCCGGCTTGCTGAAGACATGTATCAGAAAGGACTGCTGAGAGTCCAGTATGCAAAGGATATGGAATATGCCATGCAGACCGGCGCAGTCACGCTGCTGAACGCAAATATTCCGGGAAAGACAGCGGATCAGATAAACGAATTTAAGAAGCAGTTTACGGCAGAACACGGAGTGTTCCAAGAAGCTTTAAAAAACTACGAGTCTACGAACGTACAGTCCGACGAGCGCAAGCAGCTTTTGAGTTCTATAGAAGAAAACGCAACAAAGTATGGTGAAGAAGGAGTCGTCATGTTCGACTACTTCCTCAAAGGTGACTTGACCGGAGCAAACAAATATGCCGATGCTGTCCTTGTCCCTCTGCGAAATGGACAATTAAATCCCGCCATAGATAAGTTGGTTGACGGACAGATAGCTGACGCAACGCAACTGTACAAACAGAGTGTCGCCATTTCTTCAACTTCAACAGCTGTCATCCTCATTGCCATTCTTATCGGACTTGCCGTTTCTATAACGCTCGGACTGGCTATTACATTCAGCATCACAAAACCGGTTAACCGCATTGTCAGCAATCTTTCAGAAAGTTCGTCACAAATAAACATTTCAAGTACGCAACTTTCATCCGCTTCTCAGGAAATCGCAAACGGCGCGCAGGAGCAGGCGTCGAGCATTGAAGAAACAACCTCATCTATGGAAGAACTTTCCTCAATGGTCAGGCAGAATCTTGAAAATGCACGGCAGGCAAGTCTTCTTTCGCAGAAGTCGTCGGATGCCAGCATGAGCGGATCTGAAAAAATGACGGAAATGCTTACGGCTATGGACAACATTTCAAAATCGACGGAAGACATTAAAAATGTCATCGATGTGATAGACGACATTGCGTTCCAGACGAACATGCTTGCGCTCAATGCTGCCGTCGAAGCCGCGCGTGCAGGTGAAGCAGGAATGGGTTTTGCTGTTGTAGCCGATGAAGTAAAGAATCTTGCAAACCGTTCCGCTGAATCGGCAAAGGAGACAGCGGCAATGATAAAGGAAACGCTCAAGAACGTCGAATCAGGCATGTCGATATCGAAGGATCTTTCAGAATTGTTCAAGAACGATGTGGTGAATGCTAAAAAAGTGCTTGAGATGAACAGAGAAGTAGAAACAGCCTCTGGCCAGCAGGACGAAGGCATTAGCCAGGTAAACAAAGCGCTCATCCAGTTCGATACAGTCGTGCAGACGAATGCATCAAGCGCGGAGGAAACGGCAAGCTCTGCAGAAGAATTACAGGGACAAGTGAACAATCTGAATGAAATTGTTGACAACCTGTATACGATTGTCAGCGGCAAGGCTTTTTCTGCAAGTGAAAAAACAGCACATGCCGGCGCCGAGCATAAGTCGTATGTTTCTGCATCCGCAGACGCTGCACAGAGCATGACGTCACGCCGTTCCGCTGCGATCACAAAACCATCTGCAGCGGCACAGAATAAGTTGCTGAAGGAAAGCATTGCAAAAACAAATTCAAGTGATCAGAAGACACATAGTAATCAGAAAGACGCTGAAAAAAAAGAGGCTATTCCGCAGTCGGCAAAGCATGCCATCTCTTTCGAGGATGATGAAGACTTAAAGCCTGTGTGATCGTGGGTACAAGTGAAATAGTTCCGTTTTCATCGGTTCTGTTTCACTTGGTGAGGAGGTTTGAGTAATGTTGTCAATTACAGAGCAACAGTTTGAGTTAATCACTTCTGTCGTGTATCAGAAACTGGGTATATATATTGCCACAGATAAATACGAGCGTCTTCAGTACAAGCTGGAAAACATGATTCACCGTGGTTTTTGTTCGAACATCGATGAATTATGCGAACAGCTGATAGCAGGAGACAATCAGTGCCTTCTTGAGCTTACCGATTGTATAACAACCTGCCACACTTTTTTTTTCCGCGAAAAAGAGCATTTTGACGATCTCATAGCTGACATACAGAAGAGTCACCATTCCGATCCGATTTATATCTGGAGCGCAGCATGTTCCACGGGAGAGGAACCTTATTCAATAGTAATGTCTCTGCTCAATTCGGGAATAAGCGACTTTCATGTAGTCGCATCTGATGTAAACCGTGACGTTCTTTCCTGTTTTAACGAAGGTGTGTATCACCAGAACAGGCTTTTGCAGACACCCGTTCCGTTTGTAAGGAAATATTTTGAAAGGAAGGATGATTCGTTCTGGCAGATTGATAAGAATCTGCGTAAATACATATCGATAAAGAAACTCAACCTTATGGAACAAATCATTTTTCCGCGGCAGTTTGATGCCGTGTTCTGCCGGAACGTTTTTATTTATTTCAACGATGAATCCCGTGCCGTAGCGCTGCGGACGATTGTTGACAATCTTAGAAAAGGAGGCCTGCTTTTCATAGGGCACGCAGAGGTTCTTTTTACCCAGCCTCAGAATTTAAAAAAAATAGGAAATTCCGTATATTGCAAGATTTAAAAACAAACAGGAGAATGTATGAAAAAGATAAGGGTACTTGTCGTTGATGACTCTGCTATCGTCCGTGACATTTTGTCGCACAGGCTGTCAGAAAGTTACGATATTGAAGTAACCGGAACTGCCGGCGATCCTTTCGTTGCAAGAAGCAAACTTGAGACCAACGATTATGATGTTATGACCCTCGACATTGAAATGCCGCGTATGGACGGGCTTACTTTTCTCAAATATCTCATGAAATACAAACCGATGCCTGTGATAATCGTCAGTTCAATTGCCGCGGCAAGCAACCGTGCGGCAGTCGAAGCGCTTGAGCTTGGAGCCGTCGATGTTATCCACAAGCCGGGCGGCTCCCTGTCCGTCGAAGCTGTTGTTGACGAACTGTGCATCAAGATCAGGGAAGCTGCGGTAACTCCCGTCTCAAAACTGCTTGGTGCTTCGCAGAAACTGCATAAATCCACCCTCCCCTTTTCAACAAACGGCAATACCCTTTCCAGAATTTGCACAACGGACAAACTGGCAGTTATCGGCGCCTCGACAGGCGGAACGATCGCCATGGAAGAGCTGTTTTCCCACTTTACCGCAGGTTTTCCGCCGGTACTTGCCGTGATTCATATGCCTGAGCATTTTACCGCATCATTTGCACAGCGTCTTGACGGATTATGCGAACTCCATGTAAAAGAAGCGGAAGACGGGGAAACCGTAATGCCGGGAACCATTTATATTGCGCCCGGCGGCTATCATATGATTGTTGCTTCTTCCGGTGCAAAAAGAATGATACGCATTAAGAACGGCCCGAAAGTATTTGGCCAGCGTCCATCCGTTGACGTCCTGTTTAAATCTGCAGCAGAGGCGGTCGGACGGAATTGCATTGCAGCTCTGCTCACCGGAATGGGAAAAGACGGTGCAATGGGAATGAAAGAGATACGGGACGCCGGAGGATATACGATAGCCCAGGATGAAGAATCGTGTATTGTGTTCGGAATGCCAAAAGAAGCAATCGCACTGGGAGGTGCATGTGAAGTTACACCGCTAGAAAAAATAGCAGCAAGCATATTACGAAACTATTCAAAGGAGGAAGAATCTTGAACTACTTAATTAAATCGATGACCGTATTTTTCTTTCTGTATATGAACTGGTTTTTCTTTTTTAGAGGAAAACCAAAAAATCAAACGGCGCTTTGCTTGGCAGCATGTATACTTATCTCGCCGTTCTCATATATTATGGTAACCCGTCTGCTGTACACAGCCGGTGGTTTTTTCATATCATTCATTGCAAACAAGAGACTGTTCCTCAACCGGAAGTTTCTCAACGTCGTGCTTTTATTTCTTTTAATTTATGGTTTGTTGTTTCCATACATGTACCTATACAGTAAAATTATACATGAAAAAAAACGGTTCTGCTGCTTTTTATTTCTTTCTTTCATGATAATCGAATTGACAAGCTACAATCTGGGTAAGGAAAGTTTTCTGTATCTTATTTTTTACTCGGTATTATATAGCGTTCTGTTTATTATACTTAAGAACGATGTTGTGTTCATGATTCAAAAAAACATAGACTTAGATTATAAGTTTCTTTTTTTTATCGGCATACTGATTTTTACCGCTGCACTTGGATCGTCTGGAATGAGCCTGTCGAGCCAGAATTTGATCAACGGCGAGGACATTTCTGTTTTCAGGATGTGGATTGTTATTGCGAATATACTTAACTATTTAATATTCATGTTGTCCTCGAAAATTATCCTCATAAACATGGAACAAGCGGTAAGAATTGCAATCGATGCAAAAAAAGAAAAGAAAAGCGCAAAACGAATGCTGTCCATCCAGGAAAACGTGATAGTCTCCTTTGCGGGAATTCTCGAATCGAAGTCCGGTGAAAGCGGAAATCACGTTAAAAGAGTCTCTGAGTATGTCAGAATATTGGCATCTGATTTCGGTTATAGCCCAGAGAAAAATGACGAAATACGTATTGCCTCAATGATGCATGATGTGGGAAAAATACTCATACCGAATGAAATACTGGAGAAAAAAGGCAAGCTGTCACATTCCGAAAAGGAAATAATGAAACAGCATGCCGAATATGGCGCCGAATTATTGAGAAACACTTCCGGTGAAATAATGAAATATGCGTATATCATTGCTTTACAACACCATGAACGCTGGGATGGGGACGGTTATCCTAATGGAATCCGTAATGAGAACATAGCTCTTGAAAGCAGGATTGTTTCCCTGTGCGACGTTTTTGATGCGTTGGTGAGTAAAAGAAGCTATAAAGCCCCTTGGACTCCTGAAGAGGCAAAGCAGGAAATTGTTCGCCAAAGCGGCAAACAGTTTGATCCGGAATGCGTTTCTTTTTTCTTGTGTTCGTTCAACGATTTTCTTTGTGTGCTGCATTCATTTCCTGATACCAAGTAGATGCATATATAATCACATGGCTTTTTCATCCGGTCTTTCTTTACTTTTGCATTGTTCTGATTTAGAATCAGTACAATCAGGGAGAGACTGATGAGTAACGATATGGACTATTTGAGATCTCTGCTCATTGCAGAGGCACGGAAGCAGTTGGCCGGCTCTGATTTAGTCAAACCGCAGTCATCTAAAATTTGGCAAGCATGCGGGCTTTCCTACAGTGCTTTCCATCGGTGCTTTCCGGATAACGATGAGTTGTTTCTTACCGTGTTTGTTTGTGACACGGGAACTCTTGTCAATGAACTGAACGATATTATACGAAGTCAAGATTCGCCCTACAACATATTTGTCCGAATTTACAACAAGGTAAAAAAATTCCAAAATTCATATCTACCGATAATTGCAGAAGCTTGTTTTGATTTTAACAAGATAAACTACAGAGAAACCTTTACCAATCAGAAAAAAAAATTGTATGACTGTATTGAATTATTTTTGAATGACAAATGTTCAGAAAGTGCATTATGGAACTTTTTTACAAATCCAAAAGTTGCTTCGATATATGTTACTGAGACAATCTTGTCGAGTGCACGCAATTCTGCACTCGACATTACCTTGATTTACAATATGCTGTTCCTGCCCAACGGCAATAAAAATCCAGAAACAGACAACAACGAAATTCCAGCATCGGTTAAACCAGTTTTTAAAAAATTACTCCCGTCAGTCTGCGTTTTTGAGCAAATAAAGTCAGAAATTATTTGTACATTTACAGGAAAAACCGTTAATAAAATGATAGGCACAACACAAAGAATATTTGTCAAAAAACCGATGGCTGTGTTTGCAGATAGAATTCATCCTGAAGAGAGACAGAATTTCGTTTCGCAGGTGGAATCCTGCATTAAGAGTGCCGGCTGTACAAAAGGCTCTTGCCGTTTGTATTCGATTAGGGACAAGACTTATTTTTCTGTACAGTTCAGCATGCAGCAGGTAACTTTTCAAGGCAACAGAAAGAGTTGTTGCTGCAAATTCACAAAAATTGACAGGTCAGACGACAGTGGAACAGTCTGGGATCAACTTCAGTTGTATAAAGCTTCCTTAAAAGGCACACAAATGTTCGTCTGGGAATATGATTTTACCTTGGACACGGTTCGTATTGAAAACGGACGCTCCCCAAAGACTATTACCCATCTTCGCAGTTACGTACAGCGTCATAGTACGGAAAAAAGTCAGCAATCGTTCGCGCGTATGTTCGACTCCGTAATTGCGGGAAAGACAAAGGCAGCTTGTGAAATCAAACTTATAAGCGAGACGCATCAAGATCCTCATTGCTTTATAATTTCATGCACAGGTGTTCGCCGTACGGATGGAGTACCAGTGAGGGCATTCGGATTTTTACAGAATACCACCAAAAACTGCAATCTCATCAAACAGTACGAAAAAGAACTGTTGTATATGCATGAAAACCCACAAATTGGTTTGATGGCAGTCGGACACTATAATCTTTCGGCCAATACAGTTGTCGATTTTCATCAATTAAGTTCTGAAACTGTCCCTGTAACTGAAGGTATGTCATACGAGCAGGTGTTTCACTTAATTGAGGCAAAAATCTTTTATTACAGCGACTGTATCAAGTACAAAAAAAATTTTACACGGAAAAACCTTATTTTAAAATTCAACGCCGGTGAAACAGTATTTTCTTTCCTATACCGCCGGGTTTCAAATGAAAAAACATTCGTATGGACAAACATGGATTTTCGCTTGTTCAAAAACAGCAGCTCAGGCGATGTTGAGTGTTTCATGTATGGATATGATATGACTGAAAAAATTCTACGGCAACAAGCAGCGGAAAATTTTGAAGCGCAGGGATATGAATTGATCGGATTAATAGATCTCGCCAGCAGAAATGCTACCTTTTACAAATTCCTTCAGCCGGACGGGATTCTTTCTTATTCGTATGATGTACCTGATTATGAAGGTCATATTAACACGCTTGTTGTTCAGAATGTAGTGCCGGAAGAACAAAAGACTGCAATCGAATCTATCTCGCCCAAAACAATCGAAAAACAGCTGCTGAAGAACAAAGTATATACGCATATGTTCTCTATAAAAAACAAGGAAAAGCTGATCAATCGAAAATGCCTGCAATTCAACTATATTGATTCCGAACGGCATCTTGTTTTTGCATACTTAAGCGACAAAACGGAACAATATCTTGAGGAACAGCGTAAAATAGAAGAATTGAACAAAGCAATGTTATACGCAGCAAAGGCAAATGAGTCAAAGTCGAGTTTTTTGTCAAATATGAGTCATGACATGCGCACTCCGCTCAACGGCATTATCGGCTTCACCGAATTGTGTTTGAAAACGACAGATCCGGTGAAGCTCCGAGTTATTGTCAATTGTTGTGGACTGAAAAGTTGGTTTTTTCATCAGGCAGCTTTCTCAAGTAGTCCATCAACAAACTTTATATTTCTGGCGACAAGCTCAAGCTGTTTGAAACCCTTGAGCCGCCTCCAGTTTCTCTCCGCCTGAAGGCAGAGCTTAAAGGCCATCGCAACAGAAGCAGCGGCGGAGCCGTTCCCCTTAGTTGACTTATGACGCAGACGGACGGTTGCGAACGTGGACTCAATCGGGTTCGACGTTCTTATGTGCGCCCAGTGTTCCGCAGGATACTCATAGAACCGGAACAAATCGTCCTTGTCCTTTTCAAGGCAATCAACTGCCTTGGGATATTTATTGCCGAACGTCTCGACAAAAAGGTCATAGGCTTTGAGCGCATTCTCCTTTTTGTCCGCCTGCCACATGTTGCGAATCATCCTTATGGCATTTGTCTGCACGCACTCCGGGAGTTTGTCCAGAATGTTCATGGACTTGTGAAACCAGCACCGCTGGATTTTCAGCTGCCCCCAGATTTCGTCCACTGCGTTCTGAAAACCGAGCGCGCCGTCACAGATTGCCAGTTTTGGTGCCTTTGTCAGCCCGCGGGCTTTCAGGTCAAGCAGAACTCCGCGCCAGCTTTCCGTTGACTCTCGGATTCCGCTCTGTACCGCGACAAGTTCTTTCCTGCCTTCCACGGTAGCACCGATTATGACAAGAAGGCATGTCTTCTCTCCGTCAAGACGTGATTTTACGTAAACTCCGTCCGCCCAGACATAAACATATTCCCTGCCGGAAAGATCCCTCTTGCACCACTGGGCATATTCAGTCTGCCATTTTACGGTCAGCTTTGATATTACGGCAGGAGAGAGATCTTTTGCCTCATCTCCAAGAACCGAGCGGAGCGCGGAGGAAAACTTGTTCGACGAGACTCCTGCCAGGTAAAGTGATGCAAGTACAGCCTCCACTGTCGGAGTCTTTCTTGCAAACGGCGGAAGAACGTTGCTCACAAATCGTTGCCCGTCGTCAAGCGCACGGTCGTCAACCATCGGCAGACGCACGCTCACACAGCCGCTTGTCGTCAGAATCTTTCGTTCCTTGTGATAGCCGTTTCTGACAACAATTCTGTTTCCCTTCTGGTCAACAATACCTGCTGTTTCATTCAAGAAATGTTGCAGCTCGTCTTCATAAAGGGTTTCGATTACTTCTCTTGCTCTTTTCCGAATTGCTCCTTCAAGTAAATCGAATGTTTCACTATTGGAATTTCCTTCGATTTCCAGTATTCTTTCCATAAGAGGTCTCCTTGGTTTTGTTTTGTTTTTACCAAAGAAAACTTTAACGAAGTCAGACCTCTTTTTCTATGCCCTCATCAGGCAATCCACAACTTTTGATTATAACTCAGCATAACCTGTGTTAGCAGAATTTCATTTCTTTCCATATATCTCTTCACTGCTGTCCAATTAACTTGCCAGATTTTCAAAAAGCCATGGTCCTGAAAGTGGCTGCATAATTTTAGGGTGCGACTTCTCGTAGTCACCGCAGAACCACTTCATCAGATTCCTGTGCTTG
>Ga0172378_10003442_pt1 | contig 14881 bp, 15 predicted proteins | sample GrowelOW332metaG_FD_119755 | JGI IMG/M metagenome (GOLD analysis project Ga0172378, IMG submission 119755) | Groundwater microbial communities from an aquifer near a municipal landfill in Southern Ontario, Canada - Pumphouse #3_1 metaG | ecosystem: Environmental > Aquatic > Deep subsurface >... | reverse complement strand
ACTTTTAAAAAGCAATATTAGTGTTATTGAATTTAATAAACATATATAATATTAACGAAAATAGAAAGGCTCATATATAAAAATGGCAGAAGAAAAATGTAACAATGACTGTGAACACTGCTCCGAAAGTAGTTCGTGTGCAGATTGCAGTTCAAAAAGTCCGACAGTTGAAAAATTAAAAGTTGCTGATGGCGTACAAATTAAGCACATCATTGGTGTCTTATCTGGAAAAGGTGGAGTAGGGAAATCCTTCGTATCATCTTATCTTTCAGTATTATTAGCCCAAAAGGGATATAGAGTTGGCATTCTTGACGCCGATATTACCGGTCCTTCTCAAGTTTACAGCTTCGGAATTCATTCCAAAGCGATGGGAGATGAGAATGGTCTTATATTACCCGCTTTAACTAGCGCTTTACAAATTCAGGTGATATCTTCAAACATGCTGCTTGATAACGATACCGATCCCATCTTGTGGAGAGGTCCTATGATTGGTCAGATGGTTGGTCAATTTTACACTCAAGTTCGTTGGGAATACGTCGACTTCCTCATCGTTGATATGCCCCCTGGAACAGGGGACGCTCCTCTTACAATTTTTCAACAACTTCCAGTTGATGGAATTGTTATAGCTACCACTCCTCAATCGCTGGTTTCAATGATTGTTGAAAAAGGCGCGAAGATGGCAAGCATGATGAATATACCGATTCTCGGTTTGGTTTCGAACATGTCCTACGTCAAATGTCCTAAATGCGGCGAAAAAATCATGATGTATGGTGAAAACCACATAGATGATTTATGTGAAAAATACGGGATTCCCGTATCTTCCGAAGTTCCTTTTGACACCAACATTGCAAAAGCGATGGATGCGGGGGCTATCGAAAGACTAAATGTGAATTATCTTGATAATCTTGCTGATGCAATAGCGGAAATGGAAAAGAAGAATTAATTAATCAAAAGAAAGAAGGAAATAATGGACAATAATAATGAATTTCTAGATAACTTCAAACGTTTAGAAGATAAGTTGGTTATTATTTCGGGTCTCAAAGGAGATTTTGTTTCCTTTTCTCGTGCTTTAGATAAGGTTCATTACTCTAAATTAAACCCTGTAGTAAGCGATAAAGAAGTTTATCAGACTTTGAAAACGGCATCGGATATTAGGAATATTCTTTCTCACGAAACAAATGCGTGCGTTCCCTCAAACGATTTTGTAAAAAGATTCGATTTGTTAGTCGAAGAAATCCTAAATCCTCTAGAGGCATACGACATTGCAACGAAAAAAAGTGAAATGTTAATTGCTAAGTTATCATATCCTGTATCTGATGTAGTTAAAGAGATGACCTCTCGAGGATTATCGCACGTTCCAGTCATTGAAGATGATTTAATAATTGGCGTTTTTTCTCGTTCGACATTCTTTGAATATTATGCTCAAAATGGAATGATTAAAGTCAATGGCGAGCACCTTATTAAGGATTTTATTAAAGTCACTCCTCTAAATAAACACGGCAATGAGTCTTATGCTTTTACTGCTCGAAAGACCAAAGCTTATAATTTGATAAAATTGTTGGGTAAAGATAAACCCGGTTCCAAGAGAATAGGATGCATATTTGTCACCGAGAGCGGCAATAGTAAAGAAAGATTACTAGGTGTTATTTCTGAAGTTGATCTATTGAAACTTCCAATTTATGAAAGGCGCAGAAGGTCGAGTTAATTTAATTATTCATAAAGGCATGGAAGATGCCTTTTTCTTTAGAGTAGACAATGTGTTTGGTATTTTTAAATACAAAAGCAAAATTAAAAAATGTGAAAATATAGTAATAATGGAGACAATATATGATTTGCTACAAAAAATCTGCTGATAAAATTGAAGAGAGAAAATTAAAATTTATGAAGAAATACACTGAAATGTATTATTTTTCCAATTTTAATCCTTCTTTTAATTATTTTTTTAAAGCAAATAAAGTAGTTTGTATAGGTGTAATGACAATTGTCATCGTGATTATTTTCTTTTTGATTTTCACTTTTTTGTTTACCGTAAACAAAGTTGATGTAGTTGAGATTGTAAGTATTGTCATTTCCTTTTTATTCTTTTTAGGAAGCACCATGTTGAGTTTAGGAGTTTTTTACAGCGGATGGTGCGATAGGGCAACTAGGGTGAGAAATAATACCATCGTGGATGTTGATTTAATATTTAAAAATTATAATGAAAAAGATGTTGCTAATTATTTATCTTCTAATAAAGAAAAAGGAGTTATTACTTGCCAGGTCGGAAATGAATATAATAATATAAGCTGTTTCGGGTTTAAAATTACTAATATATCATTAAAAGAAATTACAAATATTGAAATTATAAGTGCATATGTAAAAAATAATGATAATTCTAATTTACCGGAAATAATAACGGGACTATCCTTTGATAATTCTAATGGTATTGGTTCTAAAGAGTCGGAAAACTATATTTTTGAAATTAATAATAGTTTATTGAATCAAAATAACTTTCAAGTAATTGTGATTTTGAGGTATCGTGATGAAAGCGGAAATATATATGTTCTTGCGTTAGAATCTCATTTTGATGTAGCAAATAAATTTAGTTTTACATTTGCAATAATTGATACTATTGCATATGATTACTTGTATAAAAAATTAAGTTCTTCTTTTGTTGATACTCATTTGACTTGCGGTAATTCGTATTTTGGCTATCGGAAAGAAAACTTTTTATAGTGTCTAATTTCTAAGTCATTCATATCAGGGAAATAAAAAGTCAACCGAATGGTTGGTATTTGTATCAATTTGTATTACGGAATTTAAAAACCCTAGTAAAATAGGGCTTTTTTTTGATAAATGGTGACCCTGAAAGGATTCGAACCTTCGGCCCACAGCTTAGAAGGCTGTTGCTCTATCCTGCTGAGCTACAGGGTCATCTTGCTTTTACGCTTGATTATCTTATGATATTTTCCATCAAAAATCAAGGGTTAGAAGGTTGAATAACAAAAAACTTTTTTTGTGTAATAATTATTACTTAATAATACTATTTGGCTCGCTGTTTTTTCTAAAAATTACTAATTGGGGAGATTATATTTTTTAAATGAATATATCATTATTCGCAAAAGAATAAAAAGAGGATTCAAGCGAGCGTTTTAGGTTTGTTAATTTGCACAATTAATGTATAATAAACAATGGTCAAAAGGAGAGCATTTATGAAAGAAAAGAATTACAAACAATTACACGAAGAATTTAAGATAGCATATAAAGCTATTAAGAAAGCAAATAGAATAGTTATATTTAGACACCAAATTCCTGATTTTGATGCGTTAGGGACACAGATGGGTTTATATTATTGGCTCACAGAGTCCTTTCCCGAGAAAGAAGTTCACTTTGTAGGAGATATCAATCGCTCATTTATTCCGCGTATATTCCCTAAACCCGAAGTCTTGGATCCTTCATTTTTTCAAAAGCCATATCTCAGCATAGTTTGCGATACGGCAAATAGAGAAAGAATTTCCGAATACGAAACAAAGAATAATGCTTATACAATTAGATTTGATCATCATCCCAAGGTCGAAGATTATGGAGATGTAGTATCAATTCATCCTGATATGGCGAGTTCGGGGGAATTAGTAACATTATTTATTCAATCGATGGCTGGAAAAAAACATCCCATATCAAAAAGGGCTGCAAGATGTTTCTTTATTGCAATGGTCGGAGATTCTGGTCGTTTCATGTATCCAGAAACTTCACCAATGTCATTTAGAATCGCAGCGGACTTGATTCAAACTGGCATTGATTTCTCTCAAATTTACATGGATATGTATTATGAGTCACTCCAGGATTTTAATTTTAAGAAATGGGTTTTTGCCAATTACAAGATAACCGATAAAGGGACTTTTTATTACGTCATTAACGATAAAACCCTAAAGGAACTTGGATTAGTTCCCGGAGAGGGCAAAATACCTCTCGGAGGATTTAGAAGTGTCGACGGAGTAAAAGCTCTTGTCTCTATTACTGAAGATGTTGAAGAAGGAGATTATCGACTTTCTTTCCGTTCCGCATGTAAACCTGTGGCTGAAGTGGCTCAAAAGTATGAAGGTGGAGGTCACTTATTCGCAGCAGGCGGTAAGTTGCGCGACATCAAAGACTTAGATCAATTATTAAAAGAATTAGATGAACTAAAAGAGGTACCTGCTGATGTTAACAATTAATAACCTTTCCATGCAATTTGGTGGAAGAGTCTTGTTTAAAGATGTTTCTGTCGGTTTTAGAAAAGGCGAATGCTATGGAATCATCGGCGCTAATGGCGCTGGCAAATCAACTTTATTGCGTATCATAACTGGGGATTTAGAGCCTACCGGTGGCTCTGTTTCTATCGGCAAAGGAGAACGTTTGTCTTTTTTAAGGCAGGATCAAAATGCTTTTGATAGTTACGAAGTTGTCAAAACAGTTTTATTAGGCTATAAAAGGCTCGTGGAAGTCATGGTGGAAAAAGATGCTTTGTACGCCAAACCAGATTTTGATGAAAAAGATGGAATTAAAGCTGGAGAACTCGAAGCAGAATTTGCCGAAATGAATGGATGGACTGCTGAGAGCGATGCGGAAAATTTACTAAACTCTTTAGGAATTCCAGAATCCGCTTTTCACAAATTGATGGGAGAACTCGATGCTAAATTAAAGGTCAAAGTATTGCTAGCCCAAGCTATCTTTGGTGAACCAGATATTTTAATCATGGATGAGCCCACCAATAACTTAGATGATCACGCTTGCCGCTGGCTTGAAGATTATCTTATGGATTTTCCTAACACAATTATTATTGTGTCTCACGATAGATACTTTTTGAATAAAGTTTGTACGAGAACTCTCGATGTTGATTTTACAGAAATTAGAGAATATGTTGGAAATTATGATTTTTGGTATTCCGCTTCTCAATTATTGCTTAGACAACAAAAGGAACAAAACGCCAAAAAAGAAGACAAAATTCTTGAATTGAAAGCCTTTATTGCTCGCTTCTCAGCGAATGCTTCAAAGTCTAAACAAGCGACATCTAGAAAGAAAGCGCTTGATAAGATTGACTTAGATGATTTGAAACCCTCTTCAAGAAAATATCCATTTATTGATTTTAAGTCTCAATACAATATCGGAAATGATGTTCTTAAAGTAACCGGAGTATCGAAAAAAGGATATTTTAAGGATTTATCATTCAATCTTGTAAATACCGATAAAGTTGCAGTAATTGCTGACAACACTCTAGCGATAACAAAATTATTTAATTGTTTAGCAGGAGTGGATAAATTTGATAGTGGAACATATAAATATGGAATAACAATTCACTTTGATTACATTCCTCAAAACTTTACCGCTTTGAATAAAATCGAGGATAGTTTAGTTGATTATTTAAGACCTTCCGCTATAGTTAAAACTGATTCCTACATTCGTGGGTACCTAGGAAGAATGCTTTTTTCAGGTGATGAAGCCTTAAAACAAGTAAAGGTATTATCCGGAGGGGAAAAGGTTAGATTGCGTTTTGTGCAAAAGATGTTTGATCCTGGCAACTTGATTATTTTAGATGACCCGACAAACCATTTGGATTTAGAGTCGATAGAATCATTGAACCGCGCTTTGAACAATACTAAATCAGTTTTAATGTTTTCTTCACACGATAGACAATTGCTTCAGTCCTCAGCAAATAGAATTATATATATTCGCAAAGATGGAAGTTACATTGATAAATGTATGCCTTATGATGAATTTGAAGAATATTTATATAATTTGAATCAAACCGAAAAAGAGACTACGTAACTATTTAATAATTTTATTGTTAACTTTGAGAGTAACTTATTTAGGTAAGTTACTTTTTTAAATTCTTAATTATTGCTTATTTGTTTTTCACTTTTTAAAAAAATATTTTTTTTAGTAAAACTAAAAATGTATAAATAACAACAATAAATAAGAATTATCTATAGTTATAATAAAGTGTTTTAAAGAAAATATAATGGCAAAAAAAGTGATTCTAGTTGTAGAAACGAGTTCAAGAATTAGATAAGAAGCCACAATACAAATTATTAACTAACTTTTATCTAAAGCTAATATCAGTATATATTTATTAATAAAATATCTTTTTTCTATGTGATATAGCCTTTAAATCCTATGCTTTTTATTATATAATTGTAACACGTATTATTTAACAATCATTGCATTATTCCTACCAGGAGAAATTTCATGACACATAAAGATGTTTTTCTTAAAGAGTTTTCAAAATTTAAGGCTAGGGATGTTAAAATGATGCTTTTGATAACCATTGTATTAAATTGCATTATGCTCATCTTTGATTACTTTGGATCTCGGGCTGACTTTATATATTTTTTTATAGATCGCTGTGTTATCAATGGGGGCTTTGCGCTTTTATTGATATTATTTTTTGACAACAAATATATCAAAAAGTATTTTGTCTACATTGGGTTTGGTATATATATTGCAACTGGTCTTGGCCAAATATTGCTGTTATTAGTTCGATGCAATGAATACTATTTCGCTACACTATTTTTATTGTTGCTCAGTGGAGTTCTTCTATTTTTTGTTGCATATATAGGTACTTTTTTGATTAATTTATTTTTTGTGATCGTTTTTGGTATTGTTCAGTACATCAATTATTCAGATGATTTATTAACTTGGTTTATATCCGTTTCTATATTGCTGAGCTATGTTTTGCTGATTTTTATAATATCATATTTTTTACACAAAAATATTAGCAGCATATTTTTCGAAACCAATAAAATTAAAAATGATAATAAAATCCTTAAACAAAACGTCATTAAAGCCGAAGGTCAAATTAAAAAAACTAAACTATGATTCCATTTATTCATTAGCTATAGTCGCGGAATCTCATGATGATTTTACCGGAAAGCATTTACAAAGAGTCGGCACACTTTCCAAAAATTTAGCGAAGAAGTTGCCCAAAAAGATGTACGATGACAACAAAATTAATAAAGCCAAATTTATTGAAAACATCGAGTTAGCCAGCACTCTTCACGACATAGGAAAAATAGATATTCCCATGAGAATTTTAAAAAAGAATGGGCCATTAACTGACAAAGAAAGACAAATTATGCAGAAGCATTCAATCAAAGGATATGAAATATTAACTAATATTTCCTCTTTATATGACAATAATGAAATCATTACCCTTGCAAAAGAAATTGCTAGATATCATCATGAGAACTGGGATGGGAGTGGATATCCTGACGGACTATCCAAATTTCAAATTCCATTTTCTGCGAGAATTGTAACCATCACTGATTACTACGATGCAATCACGCAAGATCGCCCTTACCGAAAGGCCCTTGATAAAACCGTTGTTAAACAAATGCTTATCGAAAATAGTGGCATAAAGTTTGATCCAGAAATATTGGAAATCTTTTGTTCACAAATATAGTATTTAAGCATAATATACAAATTATTTATTGAAGAGCTTTTACAAGGTTTATTTCTGCAATGTTTGCTTTTACTTTTAGATCGTTCTCGCTGCCGGCTTTAATTGATTTCACACTTTCGTTGTAAGCGTCGGGGTAAGAATATGTTCCATCGTCGTTTTGTTCGACGCTTCCTTCGTTGGCATAGACGACCATCTCGGAAAATTTTCCATTTACAAATTTCACAAAAGAAGGAACTTTTCCATAGCGGTATAAACCAAAGCCGTACTTAGAAGAGAAGTTAACCCATTTTTCCCAGTTGGCGTAATCCTCAGAAGTTTGATCATTTGGCTCTTCGACAGGTTTAGTTAATCTAAAGTAATCAACATCAAAACAATAAAATTTTTTTGAGGAATCTTCGTTCATATAATCTAGATAAAACGAGTCATAGAGATTTGAGCAGTCTCCACAAACTTTCCAGGTAAATAGCACAGTGACATTAGTACTTGTTGATATCAACTGATCCAACGTATCAGTTGTGCTGTCTACATATTCATTATATGCATATTCCTCCCCATCTTCGACGATTGTGCTAGATGAATAGTCGTTGACATCATATGAATTAATGTTGGAGTATTTATTAGAGGCCTCAAATTCTGTTTTAAAACTATCGTAGTCAGCATAAACACCCTCAATGGTTCTAACCACTTGTTCGTTTGAAAAGAACAAAATTTGTGGAGTCCCTGAGACGGATGGTAAATCAAAAGCATCATCATTGGCTAAAATATCATATGAAACTTTATTGATGCCATAAATTTTATAACTTTTTTCTTTTACGAGGGTTTCTATCTGCGTTTTAGCAAGTGTACATGCTGAACATCCGTTGGCGTAGACAAAAAGAACAAAGTCGAATTTGTCTCCATTTGTTTGATAATCCAGCATATTTTCTAGGCCATTAGAATCAATTGAAATATACGATTCGATAGATAAAGCTTTTTCCATATAAATACTCCCAACCTTTTCAATGGATGAAGTTGAAAAAAGATTACAGCCTGTCAGCAAGGGAAGACACATCATTAGCATTAAAAATTTTCTAGATTTAGTTTTTAAAATTTTCATTTCTTCATCCCCCAATCAAATATAATACTATACAAATTCTACTGACTAGTCAAAAATTATTTTATATATGTTTATGAATAATGTACTCATAATTCACTTAATATATTAGCAAAATTATCATAAAAAAGTTGTGAAGAAATGAAATATAAATTTCGCTTTGAAGCAACTTCTCTTTTTCACTCTTCTTTTGAGTTGATTTTGTTCAAAGATATATCCGACATATCTACGTAGATTGGGTTTTCCTTCAGATGTAAAAAAATCCTTTGGTCGATTTTTATATTAGACTATTGAGGTTATATTCGTATAGTATCCAGATTAGGCAAGGTATTTCTTGCCGAAAATTCATATACTTTTTAATGTAGTATCATATGCATACTAGGCGAAACTCTTCGCTATCATAATAGATATCTTTTGCGGCGACACCATGTGTATTTATAGCTAAATTTATATCACCAAAAGTTTTTTTGCTCGCTTTGATTGATTAACTCTCAATTCTATTCCTTTTGATTTTCCTAGATGTTGTATAACTTTATGAAGATGTTTGATGAAAACTTTTGCTAACGATTTTGTCCTCTATACCTATATCTACATCTTTTTGAAATACTTTACGAATCTAATAAAATTAGTCATTTGGGCATAGATGTAATGAGATGACATCTTCCCACTTGAAGATTAATACACATATATATAGATGAATTTTAGATAGCATTATTCCTTTCTGATTTTTTGCTTAATTATTGAGACTCCCGAGAATGCTCCAACCAGCACAATGAAAATTTCCAAACGCCCAAGTATCATTCCGAACATTTCCACGATCAATGTTGCTGAACTGGCTGCTGAGTTAGTAAGGCCAATTGATAAGCCCACCGTTCCCAGCGCGGAAGCAAACTCAAACATCGCCTCAGTTAATGAACAACTGGCGGTTATAGTGAGAAGTAGTGTTCCAAGGATGAAAAGAATGAGATAAGATGCAACAAATCCAGTTGTATCTCTCACCAAGGTTTCGTCAATCGTAGTTTTTCCTTGTGCTCTGATGTAGTAGGATACCTCAACATTCCTAGGCGGCAAAAGCCGCTTTCTTATGTTTTGCATTGTGATGCGTAGCATGAGGTAGACTCGAGTGAGTTTGATGCCTCCAGCCGTTGAGCCAATCCCACCGCCAATCAGCATCATCAAAATCAGAATGCCGATTGCAAGAGGAGGCCAAGAAGTGTAGCTCATACTGGAATATCCCGTTGTGGAAAGAGCGGATAAAACATCAAACAAGGCGCGGCGAAATCCTTCTCCAAATCCCATATTAAGTTCGCTGATTAGTGAAAGTGCGGTGATTGGGACAAAAATCAAAAGCATGAGGAACATAAATTTCACTTCACTGACGCGTATAGCTTGCCGCCATTTTCTTCTTAACAGCAAAAGTAAAACGGCAAAGTTTGTTGTGCCAATAAGCATCAAAATGATTGTTATGATTTCAATCGGAAAGCTATTATATTCTCCGATACTGTTCAACTTCGTTGAAAAACCGCCAGTTGACAGCGCACACATTGTATGGTTTATCGCATCAAAAAAGCCCATTCCAGCGATTACGTAAGCCACCGTGCCGATAATCAGAAAGCCGTTATACATCAAACAAATTGTCTGTGCCGTTTTTTTCAAGTTGGGCATAAGCTTATCAGGATGACCTTCGGCGTTGTATAAATTCATGGACTGTTTATCTTGTACCAGCATGACCATCATCATTACAAACCCCAGTCCGCCGCAAAATTGCATAAAACTCCGGTGAAATAGAAAAATATGTGGGGTTGCCGTGACGTCCATCACAGAAAGGCCAGTGGTTGTCCATCCACTGATTGATTCAAACAGCGCCTGTACAAATGTGAGCTGTCTACTTATGACAAAGGGGAGGGCCCCAAGCAGGATACCCCAACCCCAAGCAAAAAGGACGGTCAAACTTCCGTGCTGCATAGAAGAACGCCATTCAAATTTCGAGTCATCCTTTCTCCCAAATAAACAGATAATAGTGCCTATCGCAGCGGAACCCAACGAGGGAATCACAAATGCAAGGGCATATGCCCTATCCTGTGGGAAAAAGGGAATGATTATCAGTGGTACAGCCAAAAGTAGACCGATTAGCAACATGAGTTTTCCGATATTACTACGATTTGAAAAATTGTGAATCAAGTTGCTCATTTTCCTGTTAATTCCTTAATTGCAGTCATTTCCTGCTTGTCGGAAGAGATTAAAACAAGCATATCTCCAGCCATAATTCGGGTGTCGCCTCTCGGCACCATGGTCGTATCACCGCGGAGAATACAACCGATAATAACCTGTTTTGGAAGATTGATTTCCCACAGTTTTTTTCCAACAGCTGGGGCGGTGCCGGAAATAGAAACCTCGGCAAGGCTGACGCGTCCCTCCCCGATTGGAACTAAGGTGGCAATTTTGTCTACGAAAGCCTGCTGCTCAATAATGCCGGTAATGGCCGTAATCGCGCAGACGACACTGTCTACCCCCATTTTATAAAAGAAATCTGTCTTTTTGGGGTCTGTCAAAAGAGCGACAGTTTTTTTTATATGAAACCTTTTTTTGCAAAGTTCACAAATGACCAAATTGTCTTCATCTTTGGAGGTTAGTGCAATTGCAATATCTGCATCGCCCGTATTCGCATCTTCCAAGACAAAGGGTCTTGTCCCGTTTCCATTAATAACGGTTAGTTTATCAATCTCAGCTAACTTTAAACAATCCTCATAAGTATCGTTGATGACTGACACCTTATACCCTTTTTTTATGAGTGAAATTGCAAGAGATTTGGCTTTACTTCTTCCACCAACCAGCAACACTTTTGTTTTCATTTCTTTTCCTCCTGGGAAACATCCTCTGACAAACTTGTTTTAGATAAGATTTTATCGATTTCCTTTGCGGACAATATAGCGGGGCAGATTGTATCAATTCCAAATTCATGGTAAACGCATTCGGTTTCGGGATCGTAAAGTCTGACAATCACGCGCTTTATTTGAAATAATTCATGGGCAATCTGGGCCACCATGATGTTTACATTATCACTATTTGTCACAGCGACAACAACGCTTGCTTTACTAATCTGTGCACTCTGTAAAACATCTAGGTCTGTGGCATCACCGGTTATTGAAAGCCCACCAAATGAGGGCGATAGCTTGCGGAAAGCATCCTTGTTTTTATCGATTATTAGAACATTTCCCCGTTCATCAGAAAGAGTATTTGCGAGATTGGCTCCAAGTCTCCCGCAACCAATCACGATTGTATAATTTTCATCTGCTTTTTTTTCTATGAGCAATTCCATATTTAATCCCCCTTGACGAAATGGCCAACTCCATTCTCGTCGTATTCGAATTTATAGTTGTTCTTTTTTCTATCTTTTTCTTCTACTTTACAATCGCTTTCATCGTATGCACACTTGCCGCTAGAGTAAAATGTTCCATAGCATTCTAGATTTTGCCGTGCGGGTATGTATGTGGGATCAAGTGCCCAAGCCGCCCGAAAATGTTTCATAGCGGTCAGGTGATCTCCTTTTTTTTCGAGCAAAATGCCCATTAAATTATGTGGCTCTGGTGCGTGAGGAAATTTTCCCATGGAAGTGCCAATCAATTCTTCACATTTATCATAGTCTTGAAAACCGATATATTTTTTAACTGTCACGCAAAGTTTGTTTAGTTCCTCTGCGCTTTGAGATATTTCTTTCCGTTTCATTGCTCTATGCCTCCTTTGAAGCATGTGGATTTCTTCACATGATTATCTTAGCAAGAGGCTTGTGAGGATGGGGTGAGAGGTTGCTAATACCTGTGAGAAAGTTGTGAGGATGCAAAAAAATCGCTCCGAATTTTCCGGAGCGACCTTTATAAAATGTTTATTTCTATTCGTCTGAGAGACGATATCCGACACCAATTTCTGTTAGAATATACCGCGGTTTTGCGGGATTCTTTTCGATTTTGCGCCGTAGGGATGCCATCAGTGTCCGAAGCGCTTGTGTGTCTGTACCATATCCGACACCATAAATCTCTTTGATGATATACTTTGTCGTTAATACTTTGCCAATATTTCGGAACAATAAGGCAAGCAAGTTATACTCCAATGGTGTGGTGTGCAATTCATCATTGTCAAGATAAACCAAATGTTTGTCGAAATCGATTCTGAGCCCGCCTACCGCAAGGCTTGTCTGCTGTTTAATACCACCAGCTCGATGCATGTGCCGCAGTGCGACACGAATACGTGCCATCAACTCTGTAGCAGAAAAAGGTTTGGTCAAATAGTCATCGGCTCCGCTATCCAGCGCCGCCGCCTTTTCCTTGTCCTGATCACGAGCGGAAACAACGATAATCGGCATTTCTGACCATTCGTGAACTTTTTTTATGACCTCCATGCCATCAAAATCGGGTAAACCCAGGTCAAGCAGCATCAGGTCAATTTGTTCCGAAACGAGTATGGATAGTGCACCTTGAGCCGTCCCAGTGGTCGTATAGGAAAAGCCCGCCTGCCTCAGCGAATAACTGATAAAGTTCCTGATCTGTGGATCATCTTCGACAATCAGAATTTTTTCATTCTTGTTTTCCATGATTTAAGTCCTCCATTGGCAACGTAAAAATAAACTCAGCGCCATTCCCATCGGTACGGTTGTGGCCTTCAATTGTGCCGCCATGTGCTTTAATAATTGCCTCACATATTGTTAGCCCCAATCCCACACCCCGCTGCGCGTCTGCTCCACCTGAACTAGTTGTGTAAAACATTTGAAAAATATTCGGTAAGTCGGATGTGGCAATTCCGCATCCGTGATCGGCAACGGAGAACTTGGCGATGTTCTTCTCCTCGATTGCCGCGATGCTTATTTCACAATCTGGCGGAGTATGCTTGATTGCATTGTCAAGCAAATTGATCAGGACCTGTTCGATAAGCTTTGCATCCATTGGCACAATCAGCACTTCTTCGGGGACACTGACCGTGATTTCGTATTCAGGATATCGTTTCATAATGTGGCCGACCGCTCCGCCTATGACTTCTTCAGCGGCTTCGGGCTGCTTGGTGATCGTCAGCCTCCCATCCTGCAAGCGGGTGAGGCTCAAAATGTTCTCAACCAGTGAATGAAGCCAGTCTGCATCCTTGTGAATTCCTTGTGCCAACGAGTACCTTGGATCGGTAGTGCTGGTCATATCCATAAGCATTTCAGCCGTGCCCATGATGCCAGATAGAGGAGTGCGAAGATCATGGGAAATGGCGCGCAATAGATTTCCGCGATATCGTTCCTGTTCTGTTTCCTCCCTGGATTTTTGTTGTTCTTGCGCACTGCGAAAACGATCCATGGCAAGTGCCGCACTTTCAATCATGGACCGCAAGAGACGCTTCTGTGGCTCACTCATGGTTACAGCGTTTTTCTTTGGTATTCTCAAAATGCCAAGAATGGATTCTCTGCCATATATTGGCCAATCGTAAAACTCTTCGCCTGCATCAAAAGCCGTCCGTAATCCTTCTATGCGGTGCCTAATTTCTAAGACATCGCCCACCTTGCGCCGAACCTGTTTTCCTGCTCCTTGTTGCTGGATAAAACTTTGCTCCGGTTGACCGCTTTCGTCAAAGCACAAAAAGGCGGCGCGACAATTCATAACGCCGCTAATAGTATCCGTTGCACTGCTGGCAATATCGGATATGTCGGCAGCATCTGTTAGCCGGTTTGTGAGTTGAAACAGAGCGCTTGTTTCTGCTTCTTTTTCCTGGGCTTCCACGGCATTCTGCTTTACTTCTGAAGTCAGGGCACTGGTGATAAAAGCGGTAACAGTCATAATCGCAAAGGTTATCAAATACGAAGGGTCGTTGACAGAAAGAGTGTAGTATGGTTTTGTAAAGAAATAGTTAAACGCACAGGTCGCAACGACTGATGCTGCAATTCCATAAGCGTATCCTCGCGTCAACCTGGCTGTCATCAGAATGGAAAGCAGATAGACAATAACAATGGTTGCTTCAGAAAAGTTAATCATTCGGAATAACCAGCCAACACCAGTCGCGGCGGCAATCATCGCCACAGTTATCATTACATAGCGGAAAACATTTTTATGTTCTTTGCTTTTTAAGGTTGTCATTTATCCTGCCTCCTTGTGTACGGCCATCTATCGGTTTATCTGCATCAATTGGAATCAACCAAAGGTTTCCTTTTTTTACTGCACCAGCAATTCTTCCAGCAGCACAATAATAATTCACCATCCGGCTTGTAATATTCCATTTTGCACCTGCTTCTTTGACGGTTAAGTAATCCATGTTTAATCCCCCACATGTGTTTTCAACAATTATATTTCATTATCTCGAAATATACAAATGCTATTCCCCTTTTTTTGATAAGTAAAAGTGTT
>Ga0172378_10003441_pt1 | contig 14882 bp, 11 predicted proteins | sample GrowelOW332metaG_FD_119755 | JGI IMG/M metagenome (GOLD analysis project Ga0172378, IMG submission 119755) | Groundwater microbial communities from an aquifer near a municipal landfill in Southern Ontario, Canada - Pumphouse #3_1 metaG | ecosystem: Environmental > Aquatic > Deep subsurface >... | reverse complement strand
TTGGAATTCGCATAATTGTTTAATTGCATCATGACCAAACATTAAAGCATCGAGCATTTCTTCTTCGCTTAATTCGTTAGCACCAGCTTCAACCATGTTGATAGCTTCTTTAGTACCAGCAACAGCTAAGTTTAAATCACTCTTTTCTCTTTCTTCAACACTTGGGTTAATAATTAATTTTCCATCAACTCTTCCAACATAAACTCCAGCAATTGGGCCATCAAATGGAATATCACTAATGCAAAGTGATAAAGATGAACCAAACATGGCAGTCATTTCAGGAGTTGCATCTAAATCAACAGACATAACTGTATTGATTATTTGGACTTCATTTCTAAATCCTTCACTAAACATAGGTCTAATTGGACGATCAATTAATCTACTTGTTAAAGTAGCATGTTCTCCAGGTCTACCTTCTCTACGTAAGAATCCACCAGGAATTCTTCCCATAGCATATTGTTTTTCTTCATAAGTGACTGTAAGAGGGAAGAAATCTCCTTCTTTTGGTAAATCAGAGCAACATACAGTTGATAAAACAACCGTATCATCTAATCTTGTTAAGACAGCACCATCAGCTTGTTTTGCAATTTCACCAGTTTCAACGACGAGTTTTTTTCCAAAAAACTCAAATTCAAATACTTTTTTCATTCGTTTTCTTTTTTCCTTTTTCCTTAAATTTAACTTGTTAAATAATACACTTTTTTTTATCACTATTCTATAACAATAAATTTATTACAATAATAAACCTAAAAACAAAAAAAGATGTCCTTTTGTAAGCCATCTTTAAGTCTAATTAATAACGAAATTAACCATTTAATGCAAAAGTAATAGGATAGAAAGACATGTAAGGTGTTGTGTTGCCTTCAGCGATATCATGAGTAATTGAAACATAAATTTTAATAGTTGAAAAATCATCACTAAATTTAATTTCTCCTAGACATATATAAGCATAATAGAAAGATTCTGTGCCTGTACTTGCTAAATCTTTTACAAAAGGAACACCAATTTTTCCGTTAGGATCGGTTGCAGGATTAACTGAATCAATACTCACTGACCCATCGCTATTTGTATAAGCAAATGATCCGAAAATATCATCAGCCAATTTATTTTCACTCATCTTCATTAAAGTAGATGTTGAAAAAATAATAACGTTTGTAATTGTTCCGGTCAAATAAGTGTAAGATTTCCCAACAAAAGCATTACGTATTACATAAGCTTTAATTTTTGATTTGATAGTAATTGAATATTCTGCACTTGTTGCATCACTAAAATCATTTTTGAATAACTATCTAAATCACAAATATTTTGATTCATCATTGTGGAACAACCAGCTGGATGGCAGTAACTATCATCGCTAGCATAATAATTATACAAACCTAATAAGTGACCAGTTTCATGTAAAAATGTATGCAAATCAAGTTTCAAACCTTCCTCATCAATATTTGGAACGTTGTTTTTGTTATATTTAGCTAGAGGAGTATACATCATATCTTAACTCGTTCAACTGAATCCGCTAGTTGTTGAATTGTTTCCTTCAACAGTATTTACCGGTGTATTCCAATCCCAACTGGTAAAATTCCAAAAAACTTGATTAATTGTTGATAAATCAAAGTTTTTATCCTTTTCGTATTCAATAGCGTATTCAGTAGACATATCTAAATGATCATAAACTAACAAAACACCATCTATCGAACATCTTCGTTGTTATCATATTTACTTAAATCAATCTTTTGCAAATCTTTGGCCCAAGCAACTGCTTTTTCAAAAATTTCGGTAATAATTGTTCCAGAACTACCCGTTGTAATGTCTGAAACTGACTTAACATTGGTCTATTTAGCAACATCAAACCAATCAGTTACTTCTCCACCAAAATTTAATTTTTCGAAACTAGATTCTTTATAATATTCTTTAACTGAAAAATAACTTAATTAATCGTCTCCTTCGCTAAAAAATACCTTTTCAATATCATTTTTCACTTTCTTAGTATTTGCTGTAGCACCAGGGATATGAACAGGTATAACGAGTAAATTTACATCGCCAACACTTGGACAAAAATTTTCAGTATTACTTAACCAATCGGAAAGAGAATTATATGAATGCATCATTGTGACATTTTTATGCGCAATATACCTATTTTTGTCATTGAGTTTTCACTTTTAAAAATTTTAATAGTTGCAGTTCCATCATCATTTGCTGTTAAGTAATTTTCATTGCTTGAACAATCTACCAACAAACTTGGAATCACTATTGAAAATAAAGTTGCATATATAAACTTGTTTTTCATTGATTCTTTTTTTTCAAAAGACACGGGATCAATAATATATTAAAAACATAAAATATAAAAATAATAGAATTATATTAATATAAATTTTAATAATCTAAAAATTATCTAATGTTTACTTTATCAAATTGAGCATTAAATAGTTCGCTATAGAAGCCATTTTTTGCTAAAAGTTCATCATGTTTTCCAGTCTCAACAATATGTCCATTTTTCATGACAATAATTAGGTCACTATTAACAATTGTTGAAAGACGATGCGCAATTACAAAACTAGTCTTATTTTTCGTCATTTCATCGAAAGCTTTTATAAGTTTATGTTCGCTATGAGTGTCAACATTACTAGTTGCTTCATCAAGAATCATTATTTCTGGATTTAATAACATTACTCGTGCAATTGTTATCAATTGCTTTTGTCCAGCGCTTAATCCGCAATCATCATTAACAATAGTGTTAAAACCATTTGGTAAACGCATAATAAAATTGTAAGCACTAGCTTGTCTAGCAGCTTCATAAACTTCTTCCTCTGTCGCATCTTTTTTCCCATAAGCAATATTATTAAAAATAGTCCCTTTAAATAACCATGTATCTTGAAGAACCATACCAAAATGTGACCTTAAACTTGCTTTCTTAATATTTAAACCATTAATAGAATTAAAATCAAAACTACCATCGTTTGGATCGTAAAATCTCATTAATAAGTTAATCATTGTTGTTTTTCCACAACCTGTAGGTCCAACTATAGCTACCTTTTGTCCTTCTTTAACTTCTAAATTAAAATCTTCAATCAATGGTTTATCTTTTTTGTAAGAAAAGTAAATATGATTAAAATATATACTCTTTACAGGGGATTTTAAAATTTCTTGCCCATTATCAACATCGTTTTCAGTCGATAATATTTCATTGATTCTTCTAAAGCTTGTAATACCTTGTTGAATTTCACCAACAACACTACTCATCTCATTGAAAGGTTTAGCAAATTTATTGGCATATTGAAGAAAAGTTGACAAAGTACCAATTGTAAAAGTTGCACCAAGTAAAACGCCTTGATTCTTAAAAGAATATGCGCATAAAATCGCTCCACAAAAGCAAACAGCTGCATATGTAAAACTATTAATTAAACGAGCAGATGGATTCGTTAAACTAGAAAAGAACTGGGATTTACTGGTGATTTTGGTTAATTTATCATTTTGAATTGAAAATTTATCAAATTCTTTACATTCGTAATTGAAGGATTTTAAAACATCAATATTATTAATATCTTCCAAAAATATACCACTCAAATTTCCTTGTTCATTAGCTTGAATTTTGAAATGTTTATTAATATTTTTAGCAATGAAAAAAGAAACTAAAAAACTAAATGGCGTCAATATTAAAACAATCAAACCTAAAACCCAATTCAAATAAAACATAAAACCTATTGTAATTAAAATCGTGATAATTCCTTGATAAAATTGTTTAAAAGAACCAACCAAACCTACGATAACTAAATCAGTATCGTTAATAACTCGACTAATTAAATCTCCATGAGCATGAGTATCAATAAAAGGAATGCTTACATAATTTATTTTTTTATAAACATCGTTCTTTATTTCTTTACCAATGCGTTCAATCGATATAGAGATAATTGCATCAAAGAAATAACTTAAAATAACAACTATCACAACTAATCCAGAAATAATCGATAAACACATCGGTATTAAATCAAAATTAGAAATATTTGGGTAAGAAATTGGATCGATTGAATGATTTATATAAAGACTCACTGCATCGATAATTTTACCAATAACTAACGGGATTGAAACATCGGCAGAAACGAAAATAATGGCCATTATTAACCCAAAAATAAGTTCCCACTTAATCTTGCCTAAATAATAAAATAATCTCTTAGAATCTTTCACTATTTTGACCTCGTTTGCGATGCATAAATTTCTTTAAAAATATTACAATTTTTCATTAAATTTTCATATGTATCAAATCCAACAACTTCACCCTGATATAAAACAACAATCTTTGAACACCCATTCAAAGAAGAGATTCTTTGCGAAATGATCAGAGTAGTTAAATCTTTTTCTTTGCTAATATTTCTTCTTATATCACGATCAGTAATAAAATCAAGAGCACTGGTAGAATCGTCCAAAATTAATAATTCACCATTTTTCAACATGCTCCTTGCAATACAAATTCTTTGTTTTTGTCCCCCGCTAAAATTACGTCCATTTTCTTCGACAAGATGGTTAATTCCATCGTCATATTTCATTATAAAATTATAAGCCTTAGCTTTTTTAAGGGCCTTATAGATTTCTTCGTCGCTTGCATCACTTTTTCCTATCAACATATTAGATTTGATTGTTCCTTTAAATAAAACGTTTTTTTGATTTACTAAACTTATTTCCTGATGTAATGAATTTAAATCGTAATCCTTAATATTGTGACCCTTATAAATTATTTCACCATTAGTAACATCAAAAAAACGTTCAATCAATTTTATGATTGTAGTTTTTCCGCTTCCGGTTCCACCAATTATTCCAATTGTTTCACCTTTATTAATAGAAAAAGTAACATTACTTATTGTCATATTTTTACCATTATCGTATGTAAATCCCACTTCTTTTAAAGAAATCAACTCTTCTCCAGTTTGAATTTTGATATTTTTATAAATTGAATTATTTTTAATTTTTGGTTTAATATTTAAAAAATTATTGAGACGTTTATTGCTAGCAATTCCTTTTGTAAAAATAACGACTAAATTGCAAACGACAATTAAAGCAATTAATATTTGATTTAAATAAGATATTAAAGCAACTAAATCACCATCTGTTAATTTAAAATCTTGAATAATTGATGCTCCATTAACACTAAAAACATAGGAACTTACGATATAAACAACAATAATAATTAAAATATTGACCAATAAAATACTTAATGGATTGATGAAAGCATTGATATATGAATTCTTTTTTGATTCTTTAAAATATCGATCAGTAATTTTGTCATATTTATCGATTTCATCTTCTTCTTTATTAAAAGCTTTAATTACTCTGATTCCTTTTAAGGCATCATTTGCAGTTATAACTATATTGTCAGTTTCTTTTTGAACTTTTAAATATTGTTTACTGGATATTTTTAGAATTATGAAATAAATTATGACAATTAAAGGAATAAATGCTGATATTATAAGACCAATTTTCCAATTAATGATGAAAGCGCAAATTAAAGACCCAATAACTAATATTGGAGCTCTCATTACAAGACGCATCATCATTGCTACCATATGTTCTTCTTTTAAAACATCATTGGTCATTAAAGTGACAATGTTGCTTCTACCAATTAACTCTATTTCTTCAAGACCTAATTGATTCATTTTATTATAAAGCCTTTTTCGAAGATCGTTACTAAAGCCAGGAGCACAAATTGAAGATAGTTTTTGTGTCACTAAAGTTGAGCAAAAACCAAGAAAAGCAAAAGCCAACATTATGATTCCTGGAATAACTATTCCAGAATAATTCCCATCTTTAATTGCTTGATTTATGCCCGTATCAAGGATATATTTCATCACAAAAGGTACAAATAACTCAAAAATAACCTCAATAACTTTGAATATTGGGGCAACAATAAATTCTTTCTTGTATGCTTTAATTGAACTCAGTGCTTTTTCCATAATAAAAGACTCTATAATTATAGAGTCTTTATCGTTTTTTTACTAGATAGTTCTACTTACGTAAACCTAATTTAGAAATCAAGGCCATGTATTCATCACGATTTGATTTTTCTAAGTAAGCAAGTAATGACTTTCTCTTACCAACATAGACAAGTAAACTACGTCTTGCAACGTGATCCTTATCATTGTTCTTAAGATGTTCAGATAAAACCTTAATCTTTTCAGTTAATAATGCGACTTGGACATCCATACTGCCTGTGTCTTTTGCATTTTCACCGTAATTAACTATGATTTCAGCCTTTGTTTTCTTTGAAACTGCCATATTTGTTCTCCTTTCACTTTATATGCGCGTTGATCTATGTATAACGTTTTGAGATTCGATATACTGGGATTAACGTAACGACTAATAATATATCACTTTTCTTATATAGTTAGCAAGTTTTATCACTCTTTAACTTATTATATAAGAAATAATGTTTGGCTTCAGCCTTATCGAGAGTTATTTGCTTTTTTAATTCGTCTACACTATTAAATTTCTTTTCATCTCTCAGTCTTTTATAGAAATATAAAGAAACGATTTTTCCATATAAATTACCTTCATAACCAACAACATTTGTTTCAATGATTGATTTATTTAATTTTTCAATGGTTGGATGAACGCCAATATTAGTAATTGATTTATATTTAACACCATCAACTTCAATCTTAGTTATATAAACGCCATTTTTAGGCATTATGTAATTATCATCTGGGGTTAAATTCGCTGTTGGAAAGCCGATTTTATCACCATTATTCAATCCATGAACTATCGAACCAGTAATAATATAAGGACGTCCAAGCCATCTATCAGCTTCTTCAACATTTCCTTTTTTAATCTCGTTTTTAATATTTGTGCTCGATATTTTATTGCCATTATGATCAGTAACGTAATGCAAAACATAAACTTGATTAAATCTTGCCTTTAAATAATTGACATCGCCTTGTCTTTCGTAACCAAAGTGAAAATCTGATCCACAGAAAATTTTAACCGGATTTAAAGCTTTTAAAACTTTATCTACAAAAGTAATGTAAGACATACTTTTTAAATTATCATCACAAACCATAACAAATAAGTAATCAACGCCTAATTCTTCGAACAATTTGTCTTTTAATGTGTTATTTGTGATGCAACCTTCAATTGATTTTAAAGCTCTATCAAAAGTTAAAACACCTAATGCATTTTGTGTACTATTTGCTTGAGCAAAAGATATCAATCCAGAATGACCGATATGAACCCCATCAAAATAGCCAAGAACTAATGACAAATTTTTAATTGCCATCTTACAGTCTTTAAAGTTTCTTAAATATATAATTTTCATTCGCGTTGAATATTATATAAAAAATGATATTATTTTAAAAGTAAATTTATGAAAGCACTAAGAATTATATTAGCTTCAATTAAAAGAGCAGATAAAGATTTTAATTTATTCAATGATAATGACAGAATTTGTGTCGGTATCAGCGGCGGAAAAGATAGTATGGCTCTTTTATATGCTCTTACACTTTATAAAAAATACACAGGTAAAAAAATTACAATTATGCCTTGTATTATCGATCTTGGATTTCCTGGATTAGATTCAAAACCAATCGCTGATTATTGTTCTTCTTTAAGCCTTTCATTAAATGTTTTAGATGGAAAAACAGTATATAAAATTTTATCAATTCAACAAGAAAAACAACATACTCCACATTTACCATGTTCAATATGTTCGAAAATGAAAAAAGCCATAATTAATAAATTCGCTAAGCAAACAAAATGCAACAAAGTTAGTTTTGCTCACCATTTAAGCGATGCTGTTGAAACTCTATTTTTAAATGAAATATATGGTGCTAGAATCGCAACATTTGCTCCAAAAATGTTTTTATCTAACGAAGAGATTACTTTTATTCGTCCATTTATTTACGTTGACGAATCAATAATTAAAAGATGTATAAAAGAAGAAAATATACCAGTTTTTTCTAGTCATTGCCCTAATGATGGCCACACAAAAAGACAAGAAATAAAAGATACCCTTGCTTCAATTTACAAAACATTCCCTGATGCAAAAAATAATTTTGGAGTAATGTTAAATAACCGCGAAAAAGAAGATTTATTTTATAATGCTTTTGAGACACAAATTAACTCTAAAAACTTCTATTACAAAGAGATTTATACTATCGATGATTATATCAAAGAATTAGATTTTTATTCCAATATCCCTTGCAAAGACCCCTTATTTTCTAATTTTTCTAAAGATAATTCGAGTGGTCAAAAACACTATTTGGTGTATAAAAAAGAAAAGATTGTTTGTGCTTTAGATCTTATAAAAGATGATAGAACATTTACTATCACTAAATATAAATTCTTAAAATACGAAGATTTTGCTACGTTCATGTTTGCATTTTATAGAGACATTTATGAGAAATTTAATCCTTGTAAAATGATCATAAAGTCAAAGAAAAAAGATTTTTTAAACGAAATTAATTTTGTTCAAGAAGAAAACAACATCTATTGTTGTACTGAAAATCCTGTAAATATTGAAAAAAAGAACAAAATTATTTCAAAATAAACTTCAAATCATCGACACTAACTTTTGTAATTGAAGAATCATCATCAGATATTAATTTATCAATCAAATCTTTCTTTTTATTTTGCAATTCAATGACTCTTTGTTCGACTGAATCTTGCATAATAAGTTTAATTACTTCAACATTTTTATTTTGACCAATACGATAAGCACGATCAGTTGCTTGATTTTCTGCAGCGACATTCCACCAAGGATCGTAATGAATTACTGTATCAGCTCCTGTCAAATTAAGCCCATTTCCACCAGCTTTTAAAGATATCAAAAACACTTTTATTTGTTTATTTTTATTAAATTTATTTACATATTCAATACGCTTTTCACTACTTGTTTCACCAGTCAAAACAAGATAATTTATACCAAGTTTAATAAAATATTTTTCTAATATAGATAAAGCTTTTACAAATTGAGAGAAGATTAAAATCTTATGACCTTTTTCGATATAATCTTGAACTATCTCAATTATCATTTCTGTTTTACTAGACTTTCCTTCGTAATTATCAATAAATGTATGAGGGTCAACGCAAATTTGGCGAAGTCTTGTCAACAAATATAAAACATCAAATGCTTTTCCACCACTTTTTAAAACATCGTTAGCTTTTAAGCAAGTTGCATCATAGAGCTTTCTTTGCTCTCCGTCCATTTCTGCTGTAACAATATGTTCATATTTAGGTGGGAGTTCTTTAAGAACTTCTTTTTTGGTTCTTCTTAAAATAAACGGAGCGACATACTTTGCAATTCTTTTTTGAAAATGTTCATCATTAGCAAAAGTAGTAAAATCATGAATAGAAGGCAAATAATCTGGCATTAAGAAATCAAAAATAGACCATAAATCAAAAATATCATTTTCAATTGGCGTGCCAGTTAACGCAAATTTATGTGTACCAATCAAAGTTTTTACGTTTTGTGTCTTTAAAGCATGCACATTTTTAATATATTGAGCTTCATCCAATACAATGTAATTAAAAGTAGTTTTGTATAATTTTGAATCGTTTCGTAAAGAATCGAAAGAAGTTAAATAAATGACGCGCTTATTATTATCGATATTCTTAATTAATTCTTTTCTATGGTCACTTGTTCCATAAATCATTACAATTTCGTTTCCATCATCAAATTTTTCGAATTCGCTTTTCCAGTTATAAAGTAAACTTTTTGGAGAAACAATTAATATTGGTTGTTCAGTTTTATCACTCTTCAATAAAGATATTATCTCTAAAGTTTTACCTAATCCCATATCATCGGCCAATATTCCACCTAACTTATAATTAGCCAGTGTTTTTAACCATTTATAACCTTCAATCTGATAAGGTTTTAAATTACCATTAATTTGTGGAACGGCAATGTCAGAGTTCTTAAAATTAGAAATATCTTTCACCATTTTATCAAGATACGAATCAACAGAAAAATCATCAATATTTTCAAAAGCTTTTAATGATTGATAAATTGGCTTCTCTTTTGGCTTATCTAAATCTTTTGTATTCAACTTTAAAGCATCGATTGTATCGGCAAAATCGATTGATTTATCATCTAAGGAAACAATTCTATTGTCTTTTAAAAGAACAAAGATTTTTTTAAGTTTAATAGCCTCTAAAATTGCGTATAAATCAGCATTACTGTATTCAGATTTATCTACAAAAACTTTCATAATATTGTTTTCAAAAGTCATTTTAATACGAGGAGGTTTAAAAACACTTATCTGCTTTTTTTGAATCGTTTCAGATAAATATACATTAGATATTTTTTTAAAATCAGTGAAATCTGCATTCAAAAAATTAAGAATATCTGACTGACTACTTATATACCCTTTAACAAAACCAAATTGTTCGATTAGAGAATTATATAAAGTCATTTTCGAAAAATCATAACTATCAGTTATATCATTTTCTTCAATATTATTTCTGCCTTTATTAATCTTAGTTTCTAAAGAAATACATCCATCGTAAAAATCAAAATAGGAATTGATTTCAATTTTCGAAATAACAAAATCGTTTTTAATTGCTTCGTCAACATGAATTTTATCAACAAAATTAGGATAAACTTTATCAATGAAATTCTTTTTTACACGAGAAATGTCATTGCAATTTTTATCGATAGCATCGATTAATCGCTTATAAGATTGGTTTCTTTTTAATATATCAAGAATTCCAGTTGTTTGATCAAGAATTAAATCACTATCATCAAATTTATAAATTATTAAATCTTTATCACTAAGACATATTTTATAATCTTTCATAACATCGATTTCAGGAATTTTTTCTTCCAATCTTACATTACATGGAAAATTATTGATATATATTTGTTCACCTTTTAATCTATCAAGAAGCATAAAAAGAAATTCTTCTGATAGTTTTAATTTGTTACGAGAAATTGTTGAAAAATCAATACTTACATAAAAAGATAAAAATTTAAAAATTGAGTAATCTTTAGGATTGTAATTTTCTTCACAATTTACAAAAGATAATTCCTTACCAATTATTAATTGTTCACCATTATTTAAATGTTGTAAAAAATTATTAAAACCAGTAACTTGATAATATTTTCCAATACCAATTTTCATTGATAATGTTACTGATTTTGAAGAAAAATCGAAAAAATATAGGGCTTTGACGAGGGTTTTTGAATTATTTTTCCTAATTCCACTGATAACATCTGATGTAATTTTATCAAATGTATCATTAAGTTTTTTATCGTTAATTTCATTAGCAATATTTTCTTTTTGAACAGCAATTTTATCTAATATTACCTTATGTTTTTCATCAAAATTTTTAATTTTCCAAATAAAATAATTTACGTATTCATAATTTCCAAAACCATCGTCGATATGATCGAAAACTATCCAAGAATTTTCTTCGTTATTATTTGTTTCAACCGTTGCAACATTAATTCCGTTATAAAATTTTAAATAATAATTGATAGTTGGAAAACCTGTTTTCTCATTATTTGTAACATCATAAGAATATTTAAAATAATAATTAAATGCTTTTTCATCAATTTTGCCACTTGGTTTTTCATTACCTAATTCAGTATAAATTATTGAAGATGGATAATCGTTTTTAATATATTTCTTAAGTATGGAATCGTAAGGCAAACGGGAAAGAACAGTTTTTAACATATTTCTTTCTGCCATAGTAACTGAATTTGAGCAAAAATTACAAGCAACACTTCCACCAACATACCCTATTTCTTCATCAGTAAAACGAGAAATATTAGATAAAAAATGCTGACATTTAGCAACTATATTAGGAAATTCGTTAAAATAAACGGCAAAATCATGTAAATCGATCATTTGATAAACATAATTTGGTAATTGATTAGAAATTAATTTTTTCTCTTCAGGCGACATTATCGCAAAGGAATCAATAAGTTGCTTACTATAATCGAAATTTTTGCTATTTTTATTTGTTAAAATTGCCAAAGCAATATAATAAAAAATTACACTTGGAGTTTCTTTTTTATAATATAAAAGGATTTTATCCATATTTTTTATTAAAAACATATCAAAAGAAGCATTATTGTTTGCATTTATATAATCAAAAAAAGTATTTAGTTTATTTTTAACTAAACAATTAACAAAACAAAAAGTATAAGAAGCAATAACAAATGTGCCGTTTGTTATAAAATTTTCTATAAGTTGGTATTCGTCCCTAATAGCTGATATATTTTTGTTTTTACCATTAAAAATAACGAATTTTCTTAATAAAGGTAGAGAATAATCAAAAACACAAAAAAACATGTCCACTACAAGACGCAACTTAAAATCATCAACAAAATCATATACAGAAATATTACTCAAAATTTGTTGAATATCATCTTCACGATCTTTTAAATAATTCTTTAAATTCAATAAGGCATAAACATCTAAATCATTTTTATTAAAAAAATCTAAAGTTACAATTAAAGAGGGCATTAATTTCACTTGACCATTATTTTTATCATCATTTAAATAAGATTTTAAATTAATAGCATAATTTAATTGATTTGTTAAAACCTGAATAAAAGCGCATTCATGTTTACAAAGACCATCAACCGGACAAGAGCAAAAGCAATCTAAAGTTTTATAATTAAATGAGACAGAATAGGTTCTTGATCCAAAAATATTCGCTGATAATGTATTATTTTTCTTATCAATCGAAAAATTATCATAAGAATCAATCGATAAATAAAATTTAGATCTACCAACAGTAACTGAATTAAACCATACTTTAGCACTATTACTTAAAAACGCATTTGTAATTTCTGGCTCTAAAACAAATAAAGATATATTTTCAAATTTTAATAAAAACATTAAAACTTCTTTAGAATCAAACTCAATTCCAACCTTTTCAAAATCAATAAATACTGCTTTACCGATTCCTTTGTTAATAGTTAATATAATATCGCCAATTTTTATCATCCTGATATTATAACATAAAAATACTCGTTAAAAATTTTTAACAGAAGCAAAAAAAGAAACTAGACTATTTAAACAAAATTTTTAACAAAAAAACGACCATTTGGTCGTTCTTTTTAGTTTTTCTTTGGATCGATTGTATCGGTGTCGTCTTTACTTTGTTTTAGAATATCTTCAATTCTTTTTTCTTTAAAGAAGCCATCATCAAGGATAAATCCAATATCTGGTGATCTTCTTAAATTAAGCTTCTTAGCTAACGAACTTCTAACAAATCCTTTAGTCTTTTGAAGTTTTTCAAAATTATCTTGTGGATGTTCAAAGAAAGAAACGTAAACACGAACATAACTTAAATCGTCAGTTACATCAATTCTTGAAACAGTAAAGAAACCACAGTTATTAGTTATTTCAAACTGTAAAATTTCTCTAATATCTTTATCAATTGCTGCCTTAACTCTTTCTTTTTGATTTCCCATATTATTCCTTAACTACCATTTCATACATTTCGAAAACATCGCCGACTTTAATATCGTTATAGTTTTCGATTTTAATACCGCATTCATATCCAGTCTTAACTTCTTTAGCATCATCTTTAAATCTCTTTAAAGAGTCAAGTTTTCCTTCATAAATGATGATACCATCACGAAGAATTCTGACTTGTGAACCATTCTTAGCAATGCCATCAGTAACCATACATCCAGCAATTGTACCAACTTTAGTGACTTTAAAGACATCTCTAACTTCAGCTTGACCCAGAACTTTTTCAACTTCTTCTTTTTTCATTTGACCTTTAATTGCACTTTCCATTTCTTCAACTAAAGCATAAATAATACGTTGTAATCTAATTTCTACGTGTTCTTCGATAGCTTTGTTTTTAATGAAAGCAGTAGGTCTAACATTAAATCCATAAATAATAGCATTACTTGCGCTAGCTAAATTGATGTCGTTTTCAGATATAGCACCAGCCGCAGATCTAATAATATTAATTTTAATTTGTTCGTTATTTAATTTTTCAAGAGAAGTCTTAACGGCTTCAGCACTTCCAGTGCTATCAGTCTTTAAAATAATGTTAATTTGAGTTAGTTGTCCTTCATGAATCTTAGAATACAATTCATCAAGTGAGGTGACTCCGCCACTACTAGCTCTATCAGCTTCAACTTTCTTGATTTGACGCTTATCAGCAATATCTTTAGCTTGTTTTTCAGATGGGAAGGCCATAAAGCGATCGCCAGCAAGTGGAACATCGCTTAAACCAATAACACTTACAGGTGTTGAAGGTCCGGCTGATTTTAAAACTTTGTTGTGCTCATTAACCATTCTTCTAACTTTTCCATAAACTGTACCAACAACAATATAATCGCTACTTAATAAAGTACCGTTTTGAACAAGCAATGTTGCTTTTGGGCCACATCCTTGATCAAGTTCAGCTTCTAAAACTGTTCCAGAAGCGTAACGTTTTGGATTGCCTTTTAATTCGAGCATTTCTGCTTGAAGAAGAACTGCTTCGAGTAATTTATCGATACCTTGTTTCTTTTTAGCACTAATTTCACAACTCATAATATCACCACCATATTGTTCAGCAATAAGATCATGTTGCATTAATTGTGTTAAAACTTTTTCAGGATTTGCTCCTGGAGCGTCCATTTTATTAATTGCGATAATAACTGGAACTTTAGCAGCTTTTGCGTGATCGATAGCTTCAATAGTTTGAGGCATAACTCCATCATCAGCAGCAACGACTAAAATTACAATATCAGTAACACTTGCACCTCTAGCTCTCATAGCACTAAAAGCGGCGTGCCCTGGAGTATCGATAAAAGTTATCTTTTTATTTTCGAAAGTAATTTGGTAAGCACCAATTTCTTGAGAAATACCACCAAATTCACCAGCTGCAAGGTGAGAATCTCTAATTGCATCAATTAATGTAGTTTTTCCGTGGTCAACGTGTCCCAT
>Ga0172378_10003440_pt1 | contig 14883 bp, 13 predicted proteins | sample GrowelOW332metaG_FD_119755 | JGI IMG/M metagenome (GOLD analysis project Ga0172378, IMG submission 119755) | Groundwater microbial communities from an aquifer near a municipal landfill in Southern Ontario, Canada - Pumphouse #3_1 metaG | ecosystem: Environmental > Aquatic > Deep subsurface >... | reverse complement strand
TAAAGGTTGGATACTGTATGGACTGCAGCTCAGATGACAGAATCTGCTCTGAGTACACCGTTATAAGGAAGCAGTTTGACAAAAACAGAATACATGTAATAATAGTAAATAAAAGCTTAGGATATTAAAAGTTTAATGCTGCTTGGTTATCAATATAATTAAGCAGCATTATTTTTTGAAGATACACTTCTGAAAGAACCATAACAATACATAAAAAATTTGGACCATAGATTACTCTATGATCCAAATTTTATTTTTGCTTAAATTTTGCCAGTGCATCAGCTAAGGCAGAGTTTAGCGGTTCTTCACTTTCTTTTTTCATCTTCTGCATAAGCCTGCTTGTTTCTTTCTTATCTAAATTATCCTTACCCTTAAATCTATTACTGAAGGTGGATAGCTTTTCTCTGAAGCTGCAGTGAGGGCAAAAATATATCTGCCCCTCCCCTGCTCCTCTTATCTCCAGCTTTTTATGGCATTCAGGACATCTGGCATTAGTATTTCGGCTTAAGTTTTCCCTATAGCCGCATTCCCTGTCCTGGCAAACCAGCATTTTACCGTTCTTGCCGCTTACTTCCAGCATGTATTTGCCGCAGTTCGGGCACTTCTTCCCGGACAGGTTATCATGGATGAACTTATCTGTGCTTCCCTTTACATCATTAAGAAGTGAGACTGCATATTTTCTCATATTATCTGAGAAGAAAGACGCCTGCTCTTTTCCCTTGCTGATAAGCTCCAGCTCTTTTTCCCACTTTGCTGTAAGAAGAGGTGATTTTAAATCCTCAGGGACTAGTTCAATAACCTGCTTTCCTTTTGATGTAGGGAATATCTCCTTACCTTTTTTTTCTATATAAAAGGTGCTGTATAATTTTTCTATAATATCGGCTCTTGTGGCAACTGTTCCTATTCCTCCGGTTTCTCCCAGAGTTTTTCCTGCCTCAGCGCTTAGCTCCACATATCTTTGAGGATTTTCCATGGCAGATAACAAGGTTCCTTCATTGAAACGGGATGGTGGTTTTGTTTTCCCTTCTCTGAGGTTTAAGCTTACATTTATCTTATCTCCCTTGTTAAACTTAGGAAGCTCCTGCTTATCTTCCTCATCTTCTTCATCAACATTCCTGTCATAAAGTTCTTTCCAGCCCTTATTTAATGAGACTTTTCCCTTTGCACCAAAGATTTCTCCATTAATGTCCAGATGAACCTCTGTCTCTAAATATTCATAGGGAGGAAGAAGAACACTTAAGAATCTCTTTACTACCAGGTTATATACGTTCTTCTCTTCACTATTTAAGTAGCCTAATTTTGCTTTTTCTTCAGTTGGAATAATAGCGTGGTGGTCTGAGACCTTGTTGTCATCAACAAAACTCTTATTACCCACTATTTTGTTTTTTAGTATTTCTCTGCTGAACTTTAAATAATCACTAGGAAGTCCTGCTATCCTGTCCTTTAATGTAGGAACAATATCTGCAGATATGAATCTGGAATCTGTCCTTGGATAAGTTAAAACCTTATAGTTTTCATAAAGCCTCTGCATAATAGACAGTGTTTCCTTGGCAGAATAACCATATATTTTATTTGCATCTCTCTGAAGTTCAGTTAGATCGTAAAGCGTCGGTGAGTAGCTCTTCTTTTTCCTTTCCTCTACACTTACTATGCTTCCTTCTTTTCCATTTAGCTTATTAAACAGAGCTGATGCTTTTGCCTCATCAAACATCCTGGAATTGCCATCTTTAGCCTTATAAAGAAAGGACACTCCCCTTCCCATTGCTGTTAATTCATGATATGTCTTTGGCTTAAAGTTTCTAATCTCCTCTTCCCGTCTTACAATCATAGCCAGGGTTGGAGTCTGAACTCTTCCTGCAGAAAGCTGTGCATTATGCTTTATGGTAAGAGCCCTGGTTACATTAAGTCCTACTATCCAGTCCGCCTCTGCCCTTGAAAATGCAGCCTTATATAGATTCTCATATTCTCTTCCCGGTTTCAGATTATTAAAACCTTCTTTTATTGCCTTATCTGTCTGGGAGGATATCCAGAGCCTTTTTATGCTGCCTCTATAGTTTGCCTTTTCCATAATCCATCTGGCAACCAGCTCCCCCTCACGTCCTGCATCTGTTGCTATTATCAGTTCATCAATATCTTTCCGGTTTAAAAGCCCCTTTACAACATAAAACTGCTGAGAGGTTTTCTTTATTACCATAAGTTTCATTCTGTCCGGAAGCATTGGCAGGTCTTCCATTTTCCAAGTCTTATATTTATCATCATAGCCTTCAGGATCAACCAGGGTTACTAAATGTCCCAAAGCCCAGGTAACTATATATTTTTGCCCAATCAGGCACCCTTTCCCATTTTCTCTGCAGCCAAGTACTCTTGCTAATTCTCTTCCTACTGAGGGTTTCTCTGCTAAAACTAATATCTTTCCCATTATTTAATTCCTTTCTATGCTCCGAAAACTGCATAATCAGATACGGCTGATTTTCAGCTTTAATAGTAAATTCTTCGATTATACAGTTTACTTATTTGAAGATAATTTGTTTATCCTATGCTATACTATTATATATGTAAATTTGGAATATAGGAAGGAATAATAATGAATTTAATATCTATAGAGAATTTAAGCAAAAGCTATAATGATAAAACTCTGTTTAAGGATATATCCCTTGGAATAAATGAAGGAGATAAAATCGGACTTATAGGAATAAACGGAACGGGAAAATCAACCCTTCTCAAAATTATTGCAGGGGTTAAAAAAGAAGACAGCGGAAATATAATTAAAGGAAATAGCATAAGAATAGAATATCTGTCTCAAAATCCGGATTATGAAGAGGAGCTGACAGTATTAGAGCAGGTATTTAAGGGAAATAACCCTACCATTATGATTTTAAGGGAATATGAGGATGCTCTAGATAGTGTAAATTCAGGTGATAATCAGGCTTCGAAAAGACTTCTGGAACTAAGCAGCCGGATGGACGCCTTAGGCGCCTGGGACATAGAAAGCGAGGCTAAAGCAGTACTTGGCAAGCTGGGAATAAATAATTTTCATGACAAAATAAAAAGCCTGTCCGGAGGCCAGAAAAAGAGAGTAGCTCTGGCTTCAGCATTAATATCCCCCTGCGACCTTTTGATTTTAGATGAGCCTACAAACCACTTAGACTCTTCCTCCATAGAATGGCTGGAAGACTATTTAAACAAAAGGCGGGGCTCTCTTCTAATGATAACTCATGACAGATACTTCTTAGATAACATAGTTAACAGGATAATAGAACTAGACAGAGGAAGCTTATATATTTATAAAGGAAATTACAGCATATATTTAGAGAAAAAAGAGGAAAGACTTGAGATAGAATCTGCCAGTGAAGTTAAAAGGCAAAGTCTTCTAAAAAAAGAACTGGCCTGGATAAGACGTGGAGCTAAGGCCAGAACCACAAAGCAAAAGGCAAGAATAGACAGATTTAATAGTCTACAAGATGCTAATCCTGAAATTGTTTCAGATAAGATTGAAATAAGTACAGGGTCAAGCAGACTTGGCAGAAAAATAGTTGAAATAAGCCATGTCAGCAAAAGCTTTGACAGAAAGCTTATTGATGACTTTTCATATATAGTTTTAAGAGATGACAGGATAGGGATAATAGGACCAAATGGCTGCGGAAAGTCTACCCTGCTTAATATGATAGCAGGAAACTTAAAGCAGGATAGCGGCAGTATAGAAATTGGCGATACTGTAAAGCTTGGCTACTACTCTCAGGAATCAGAGGGCATGGATACTTCCTTAAGGGCTATAGAATATATAAGACAAGGTGCAGAATTCATAACTACAAACACCGGAGATAAGATAACAGCCTCTCAGATGATGGAAAACTTTCTTTTTACAGGTGAAGATCAATGGACACCAATAGAAAGGCTTTCAGGGGGAGAAAAAAGAAGGCTTTATCTCTTAAGAGTTTTAATGGAAGCTCCTAATGTTCTTCTGCTGGATGAGCCTACCAATGACCTGGATATAGAGACTCTATCCATATTAGAGGACTATATAGAAAGCTTTGACGGTGCGGTAATTACCGTATCCCATGACAGGTATTTCTTAGATAAGATAACAAATAAGATATTCTCCTTTGAAGGCAATGGAGAAATCAAAGAGTATACAGGAAACTATTTTTATTTCAGAGAATTAGAAGCTGAAAAGGAGCCTGAGGTTAAGGAAAAAGTAAAAGTAAAAAAAGAATCACCTTTAAAAGAAAGGCCTCTTAAGTTTACCTACAAGGAAGAAAAAGAGTATGCTGAAATAGATGATGTTATAGAAGGAATTGAAAACTCAATAGCTGAAGCGATGGATAAAATAAACTCCTGCTCCTCTGACTATGCTTCTCTTCAAAAATACCTAGCAGAAAAAGAAGAGCTGCAAAAGCTTCTGGATGAAAAAATGGATAGATGGGCTTACTTAAACGAGCTGGCAGAAAGAATAGAAAATCAGAGGGAAAAATGATGAATATTAAAATAACAGCAGTTGGAAAACTGAAGGAAAAATACCTGAAAGAAGCCCTGGAGGAATACACAAAAAGACTTTCCCGTTATGCCAAAATAAGCATTACTGAGCTGCAGGATGAAAAAACTCCTGAAAATGCCTCAGAAAAAGAAGAAGATATGATTAAAAAGACTGAGGGAGACAGAATTCTAAAAAGTATTGAGGATGATTCATATGTAATTGCCTTGGATCTTAACGGAAATATGCTGTCTTCAGTGGAATTTTCATCGATAATTTCAGATCTTGGAGTTCAGGGAAAAAGTAATATTAATTTTATAATCGGAGGTTCCCTAGGCTTATCACCTGAAGTTTTAAAAAGAGCTGACTACAAGCTCTGTTTTTCAAAGATGACTTTCCCCCACCAGCTTTTCAGAGTTATGCTTTTAGAGCAGATTTACAGAGGGTTTAGGATAATGAAGGGTGAACCGTACCACAAATAACGTTGACTCTTTAAAAATTCAATGTTAGTATTACAATTGTATATTAGGTATTATTTTACATGTTAAATAACATAAAACAACATGATTGGAGTGATCTTATGAAATACTCTTCTTTAAAGGTGTATTTAAATTCATAGCAAAGGCTGCTATGAAGAAATTAAATTATTGGTAGATTAAATTGATTTAAAGTAGCCTTTGTTCAAATCTTTATATTAATAAGGAGGGAGCAAAGCTATGGCATATTTAAAAGCACAAAATGTATTACCAAAAGAAATAATAAATTTAATTCAAGAATATGTAGATGGTGAATGTTTATATATCCCAAGAAAAAGTGGTAAAGAAAAAGCTTGGGGTGAGAAGAATGGCACAAGGAAAAGCCTTAAACATAGGAATAATGAAATTTTCAATAAATATAAGAATGGTATTTCTATTATTGAATTAACAAGAATGTATTATCTATCAGATAAAAGTATAAGAAGAATAATAACCAAAGAAAAATCATGTATATAATAATTTAGAGGGATAGTTTCTTATTAATATTGTTTTGATAAGAAACCATCCCTTTTTATATTGATTATACTCTCAAGTTCTATTAACAATTAATTATGAGATTTTAATATAAACATGTGGATGATAAAATACATATATGAATTATTTACCATACAATGTGGCGTTAAATAATCAATAATTATTAAACTTTAAATATATTGAGAAAGAAGGAATTTACTATGAAATTTAATGAATATCCATACAAAAGGCCAAATATAAGTGAATTGCAAGAGAATTTTAATGATTTATTAAATAAATTTATAGCTGCAAAAAGCTTTATGGAACAAAATAATCTAATGGTAAATATAACTGAACTGAGAAATGAATTTGAAACCATGAAGGAAATCGCAGGTATTCGAAGTACTATTGATACTACAGATAAATTATATGAAGAAGAACAGAGTTATTTTGATGAAAATACCCCTATATATGAAGAACTAGTTTTTAGATATTACAATGCCCTTTTAAATTCTAAATATAAAAAAGAATTAGAGGTAAAATGGGGAAAGCAAATATTTATTCTTGCAGGACTAGCTGTAAAGACCTTTTCACCTGAAATAATAGAAGATTTAAAAGAAGAAAATAAGCTCTCTAGTGAATATACAAAATTATTAGCTTCTGCAAGAATTATGTTTGAAGGGAAGGAAAGAAATTTAGCAATGTTATACCCTTTTGTGCAAGACATAAATAGAAACATAAGAAAAGCCGCAAATGAAGCTAAGTTTGATTTTTTTAAAAAACATGGAGAAGAACTTGATAGAATTTATGATAATTTAGTAAAAGTAAGAACAGTCATAGCAAAAAAAATAGGATATAAAAACTTTGTTGAAGTTGGTTATGCTCGTATGCAGCGTTCAGATTATAATGTGGAAATGGTTTCAAATTATAGAAAACAGGTAGAAAAATATATTGTTCCTATTGCAAATAACCTAAGAGAAAAGCAAAGAATAAGATTAGGCTTAGATACGCTATATTATTTTGATGAAAATATTACTTATAAAGATGGAAATGCAATACCAAAGGGTGATTCTGATTGGATTCTAGACAAAGGAAGAAAAATGTATTCAGAATTATCCCAAGAAACAGACAGTTTTTTTAATTTCATGATTGAAAATGGATTATTAGATTTAGTTGCGAAAAAAGGTAAAGCAGGCGGTGGATACTGTACCTATATAAATAATTACCAAGCTCCTTTTATATTTTCAAATTTTAATGGTACTGCAGCAGATGTATCTGTTTTAACCCATGAAGCTGGACATGCTTTTCAACTTTATTGTAGTAGACTGGAGAAAATACATGAATATCACAGAACTACTGCTGAAGCAGCAGAAATACATTCAATGAGTATGGAATTTCTAACTTGGCCATGGATGAATCTGTTTTTTCAAGAGCAAACAGATAAGTATAAATTTGCTCACTTAAGTGGGGCTATTTTATTTATACCTTATGGCGTTGCAGTAGATGAATTTCAACATTTTGTATATGAGAATCCTGAAGTTACACCAAAGGAAAGAAAAATGGCTTGGAGAGAAATTGAAAATAAATATTTACCTCATAGAAATTATGAAAACAATGAATTTCTAAATGAGGGTGGATACTGGCAGCAGCAATCACATATTTTTCAGGAGCCCTTTTATTATATCGATTATACTTTGGCTCAAATTTGTGCTTTTCAATTTTTCAAGAAAGCAAATAAAGATAACACAGCTGCATTTAATGATTTCAAAACCCTATGTGAAGCTGGTGGAAGTAAATCCTTCTTGGAATTAGTGAAGCTTGCTAAATTAGAATCTCCTTTTGAGGAAAAATGTTTCAAAGAAATTACCAGCTGTATTGAAAATTGGTTAAACAATATAGATGACAAAAAATTATAAAAAATCTACGTTATACATGCTACGGTGAACCATATCATAAGTAAATGAGGATTTCTATTTCTGCATGGTAGCTATAGTAATTTGTTAATGTTTACTAAAAAGTGGAATTATATATAGCAATAATAGACTTAAGCATAGTGTCACACTGTGCTTTTATGTATTTCATTTAAATTTAGAATTATATCGTTACTAACAAGGTATGTATATTATTACCTAGAAAAGAACTATCTATATAATTAATTATATTTTGTATATATAATTAAAGTATGAAATAAATGGATCCATTAAATATCTCGAAAAACTGCAAATAATCAGGAGGTTAAAATGAAAAGAGATTTAAAAATATTAGAAATAGTAAAGAATAAAATTGTAAATGATTATAAAAATGATATTTTATTACTTGTAAAATATGGCGACGAAAAAAAAGATTCAAATGAGAATTTGGGAATAAGGTTATATTTCATTCCTAATAACGAAAGAGGAAAAAATCTTTCAACCCAATTCATTGTAGAAGGTGTAAGCTATGACTTGTTTCCGATAAGTTGGGAACGATTGATTGCCAATGCTGCGATGGATAGTCCTCAAGGGTATTTACTTTTGGATACAGAAGTTATTTATTATTCCAGCGAAGAAGCGCTTAATAGATTTAAAAATATGAAAGATAGTCTTAAAACTATATTAAGTGGCAAGTATGATGAAATGTTAGTAAATAAAGCTTATGAATACTTTAATGAGAGTTATATCTATCTTTATAATATGAATAAGTATAAGAATAGTATGAGTAGTGTAAGGCTAGAAGCAGGAAAATTACTCAATAAAATTGCAAATGCATTGGGGTTTGCAAACTGTGAGTATTATAAAAATGGAAATGGCTCTATTTTGAGGGATTCTTTAAAACTAGAAAAACTACCTAAGGACTATAAAGTTCTAGTAGATGATATAATTTTTTCTTCCTCTAGTGAAGAAATCTATTTAAAATCATTAAGTCTTGTTGAAAATACAAGAGAATTGCTACTTGGTATGAAGAAACAAAATAAACAAACTGAGTTATTTGAAACACTTTTTACCGGATACTATGAAGAATTGAAGAAAAGTATTAATAAATGTAAGAGTGCTGTTAGCCAAAAGGATTATTATAAATTATTTGAGCTCTTTTCATATATCCAAGAAGAAGTTGGTCAGTTTGTTGCCAAAGTTGAGGAGGGTATATGGTATGACGATAGAAATGCTTATGTAGAGTACGGTAAGTATTTCAATGATATATTTGGATTGGATTTATTAGAATTAACTTCTCAAAAAGACGATGAACAAATTCTTATGGCAATTGATAAGTTTGAAAAGGATTTGATTTCACTGGTTAGGAAAAATCAGATAAAGTTATTGGACTTTAATTCGGTGGAAGAATTCGAGATCTATTTTAGAGATAAGTAGGAGATATATTTGAAATATAAAAATGCAACACAAATCTTGCCAAAAGAATTGATGGATGAGGTGCAAAAGTATATACAAGGAGAATATCTATATATACCTAAGGCTGAAGGAACGAAGAAAAAATGGGGAGATGATTCTGGGTATAGACGAAATCTTTCTATGAGAAATGATAGTATTAGGAAAGAGTATAGAGATGGTGCTGTAATAGGCGATTTAGCTGAAAAGTACTATCTTTCTGAAAATACTATTAAAAAAATAGTTTATGTAAAAATAAATCCAGTGACAGGCGAAGGAGAATAAGGGTGTGTAACTAATTTTAAGGTTAGGATTGGTTTTCAACCATCTCCTAATGCCTATAATTAGGTGCCCCCCAGTTCACATTTCACATTTTCCACTAAAGCTATGTGTATAAATTTCAATTTATACATTAGTAAGGAAAGTTAATTTTTAATAATTTCAGGCAATAACATTAACAAAATGCTATTGCCTGAAATTTTTTACAATCCTTATGTAAACTCTTACCCATAATATATAGTGGGTATTTTTTTGAAACAATAAAAGGATTATTTTAGGTATACAAGAGCGGTATTTTTATATATTATTAAATTGAATAAATTGTTAAAAACACTAAATATTTTATATTTTTGCAACTATAATGGACACTTCTTAGTCTAATTAGTAAAGAGGCAATAATTTTACAGGAGGATTGAATATGAATGAGGAAGAATTGGTAATAGCTGCCCAAAGTGGTGATAATGAAGCCTTTTATTCTTTAATTTCTTTATATAGTGAAAATCTCTACAATATAGCTTACTGCTATCTTAAAGATCAGCATGAGGCTTTGGAGGCGGTTCAGGAAACCACCTGCCGCTCCTATTTAAAGCTAAAAAAGCTTAAGCAACCGCAGTATTTTAAATCTTGGCTCACTAGAATATTGATAAATTACTGCATTGATGAGCAAAAAAGAAGGAAAAAAATTGTACCCATTTTTCAGGATAAACAAGTAGAGGAAGATAGCTCTAAAGTAGAAAATATGGCCATAGAATTTGCAATTAATGAATTAGAGCCTAAATATAAACATGTGATAGTGTTAAGATATTTTCAGGACATGGCAATCCCAGATATTGCAAAAGTACTGGATTGCCCGGAAGGTACTGTTAAATCATGGATCCACAGAGCACTACAACAATTAAAGAATTCATTAAATGGGGAAGGTGATTTTAATGTTTGATACAGAGGAAAGAGAATTAAATAAGTTGAATCAGACCATGAAGGATGTACTAAAACCTGATAATATAGATGAATATGTGAAAAAAGGTTTGGCCCTTGGCATTAAGAAAAAGAGAAAAAGCCAAATAAAAAAGTTTTCAAATATTGCAGCAGCTTTAATACTGGTGATCTTTATTTCCTCTATTCGCGCCATACCTACCTTTGCAGAATTTGTTACCAGAATTCCAGGATTAGAATATATTGTCAAATTCATTAATTATGACAAGGGCCTTAAGTCTGCAATTGAGAATAATTTTATTCAGCATATAAACTCTTATGTAACTCATGAGGGCCTTACGGTAACAATCAAAGATGCAATAATTGACTCTTCAAAAGGAATTATATTTTACTCCATTGAGAATAAGGGCAGTCACCATTTTGTTAATCTGGAAAACATGAAATTTATGGATGAAAAAGGTGAGCAGCTAAAGGCAGGAGTATCCTGGGGTGGAGCTATTAACAAGGATATGGCTTTAGAGAAGATGCTAGATGGTATGGTAGAGATAAACTTTACTGATGATATGATAATTCCTGATAAGATTTTTGTTGAGGTAAAGCTAAGAGATTCAGCCACATCAAATCCAGATCATAGAAACCAAGAAGAAATACTAAACTCAGTATGGAAGTTTGAAATCCCGGTAGATAAAGAAAAAATTAGGAATATGGAAAAAACCTATGCTTTGAATCAAAGTATATTAATAGAAGGGCAAAGGATACTTTTTAAAAATGTTACTATAAGCCCCACAAGAGTTTCAATTAATGTAGAATATGATAAGAATAATTCCAAGAAAATATTTAGATTTGATGATTTAAAGCTTATAGATGAAAAAGGCGAAACCTGGTCAACAATAAAAAATGGAATAAGCGGTTCCATTATAGATGAGAATCATGAGATACTCTATTTTCAGAGCAATTATTTTAAAGACCCCAAAGGGCTTTATTTAACAGGTTCAAGCATAAGGGCCCTGGATAAAGATAAATCTACCGTAAAAGTAGATGTTGAAAACATCAAGCTTTTGAATTCACCAAAGGATAGGCTCAGTTTAACCAAAATAAGCAGGAATGATTCAACTATGACTTTGGATTTTGACCTTAAGGTGGATGACCCTAGGGATAAAGACTATTCATACAATGTATTTAGCTATTATATCAAGGATTCCTCCGGCAAGGTATATGAAAGTGGCGGTGCCCGTTGCAGCTCTAGTATAGACCAAGTACAGCAATATTCTCTTATAATAAATAAATCACAAAATATAAAAAGCCCTCTTTATCTAACTCTTGAGGACTATCCTGAAAGAATAGAAGGAGAATTCAAATTAAAAATAAAATAGCATAGTAGGTGCCACCCAGTTCACATTTCACATTTTCCACTAAAATTACTTTATAAAGTAAGCATTGAACTAGGTAGCACCTATGTTTTTACTCCACTACAGTTATATAATCCTTAAGATTACGCCTTATCCCACTGTTTGTTCCGTAATCATTAACATAGCCAATGCGCAAAATCATTTGCACTGGCTTATCTGTGCCTAAATACTTTTGAATACTTTTAGAAAATGGCTCTGTTTCCAGCATGGCGCTCATGGGCTGGACGGCAATGCCTTGTTCTACGCATTTAAGCCATATATTCTCCGTATCAAGTCCTGTATTAATCCATGCTTTAGTTGTGTTATCCCCTGTAACTACAAGAAAGCCTTTGCAGCCTTCAAGCTGCTTTTTAGCTGTATCTACGCCTTGCTTAGCAAAAGTATCGCCTTTGGCACTTTCCTGATTAGTCGTCCAGTAATAAAAGGTTTTAACAATTCCTTTCAGCCCGATTTGCTCAGCAGATATACCGTCTTGTTTTTCTAATACTTCCCTATCAGAAAAACGCATCCATTTAGCAAGCTCGTCACGGTAGGCTTGATCGGCAGATTGAACAGTTATCGCATCCAATGTGCCTTTTTTAAGATATTCAAAATTTTCATTTCCATCAAGATAACAAATAGAATTATCACTGGTAAGTGCATCTGCAACAGTTTCTTTAATGGCAACGTCCATGAATGCACCTTTGTCTGTATGACGTTTTTCAATTATTTCAAGTGCGGCCTGATCAATTTTGTCCCCTGACTTTTTATATGTAACCTTTGAAATAAATCCATTTTCATCAGGCATTTCATACGTGTGGAGTGTTATATCATATCCATAAGCTTTAAATGCGCTTTGTAAATTGGCAAGATAACAACCCATGGAAATATATGCTTCTCTCTTGGAAGAATCAACAACGCTGAGCACTCTTGTTTCATCAAGACCCACATACAGTTCCCCGTCTTTTGGATGTAACTGGATTTTCCACATCTGCGTGTTGTGTGAATTAGGTGAAAGGGAAGCATAATACAAGACGCTTTCAATGTCCTCTTCAGTTCCTTCAATATGTTTATCGGGAGTAACAGTTACCTTTTTGCCATTGAGATGAAGATATTAAAAAAGCCTACTAATCTATATATAGATTTGTAGGCTTTACAGATTGGAAGGAAGTTACCTGCTAAACTTTTACTTCCATTTAGTGTTAATTGATATAAAAGTTTTCCGGTAAACTATTGTTTTCTTGAATATATTCATAAATATTAATTAATTTTTTTCTTGGTTTTACTCCATTTTTCAGAGCCTTATCATATTCACGGACCCATAATTCCTTTAATTCATATTCCCAAAGCAATTCCAATAATACATATAAAGTAATCTCTGGGTCTCTTTCAATATAGTTTTTATTTAAAAATTGGATTGCCTCATCAAATTCACATAATTCAATATCAATTCTCAGTACCATCTCAATCAAGTTATTGATTTTTTCTTTACGATGGTAATCAGAGCTTTCCACTTGCCATGATTTCTTTGAAGAAGCCTTCTTAGACTCCTTTAATTCTTTTATTAATTGCTTACATTCTTTTACGGCAATTTCTTTTGCATCTGATGATTTGAGATTCATAATCAATACACAAATAAGCGAGGAGTATAATGTATCTCTGTCAACTGTATTATTAATAACCAAATTAATGACAGACTTTATGTTATCTCTATTAATTTCGCAGGAGAGACGTCTTGCAATTACTGTTTCAAGCAGTGAGGTTTGCTCTATGCCAACTGACCTGAATGGATTCTCAGTATTAAAGATGTAATAACCGCAGGCATAGCTGAGCATCTCATACAGTTTGTAAAGCAATTCGGTTGCCATACTTCCTTCCTCTCTGTCAACAGAAACCTCCTGTAAATCCCGGATATAGACCTTTACTTTAAATCTCCATTTTGGTCTTTCCTTTTTATGGACCACATTATTCGGTGCAAAGTAATATTGTTTATATGCATAATCTAAAAATAGGTTAACTTCCTGCTGCATATCATTAATATTTATTTGTTTGTTCCTTGCTTTCTCCATTTTACCGATACACATATATGCAGAGGTATCCTGCAGCAATGTGTCAATATCCTTCTCTTCACGCAATTTCTTAGGCATTGACTTATACATTTCTGAAATAATTAGTCTTAAGTCTTCATCTTTGTAATTTTTTATTAATTCTTTAAGCTCTGATATTAACATAATTCATTCACTCCAATCTGCTATATTATATTTCTCCATTAAGTTCTGTACTAATTTGATGCCAGCTTCCCTAATTACCACTGATTTGAAGCATTGGCTACACCTGAAGCAACGGTATTTACTGTTGCAGCACATACTGCTTTGTAAGCGCTCCTTTGAATTCCAGGAAAAATCATTACCATCAAGTAGTATTCGTTTGGGGAGTCCAATGATACAAGAGAGTAAACCCACATCCACAACAAACAGCTTAAATACCTTCAAATCCTCATAAGCCTTTAATAACAGATTTGGGTATTGATGCGGTGCACTTTATGAATAAGTCCACAGTCGGAGAGCCACAGCAGGACAGCTTCATATTTCTTTGCCCTGGCACCCTGAAGGACAAGACCATATATGTAGCAGGGCGCTTCCTTCCAGTTGCTATCTTCCCCATGTAAATCTCCCTGATTTACATTATAATTTGTCATCTTTGTCGTAAGATTCTTAGCTGCAATAGTCAATGTTGGTAAAAAATCTGCTAAAGGTCTATTATCTTTTACACCAAGAATCCCTTTTATTTTGCTAGTATTTTTCCCACAGAATAATGCTTGGTCTCCCTTTGAACGGATTCGTCCAAAACCTGCATCATCAACCCTAGGTTCATAAATGTTTTGGGATAATTGTTTTTCAGATTCCTTTAATCTATCTCTTACATCAATTCTGGCAATCAGATTCATTCTATCTTCAATAAGTTCCTATTTTCTCGTTTGCAGAGCAAAATAACTCTGGGCAAATGCAATTTCTTCTTTTTTAGAATCTCCATTTTGCGCTATTAAATAGCAGGCATAACGAGTAAACATATAGTCTTGAATGCTTCTTTTCGCTCCACTACCTAGTTCAACCATTTTCGTGACATCAGGAAAATGGTTTGAAGTTTCAACTCCAGTGCTTTTACAAGAATCCATTGCTCTACCAATTACTATAACAAAATTTTCCCATCTAGCATACCCCAAGCATTCTTGCAATTCTCTTGCATACCAAAACTCAATTCCCTTTTCAGTATCGGTATATGCTATTTTATCAAATGTTTTATGCAACTTTTATAATTTCTTCAATTATAAGATCAAGAACATCAATAACTTCAATAACTTCAATAACTTCAATAACTTCAATAACTTCACTATTGTTTATATCCATACCTAGCTTATCAAATAAATCAAAAAGATTATCATCGAGTTCTCTAAGTATTTT
>Ga0172378_10003438_pt1 | contig 14885 bp, 15 predicted proteins | sample GrowelOW332metaG_FD_119755 | JGI IMG/M metagenome (GOLD analysis project Ga0172378, IMG submission 119755) | Groundwater microbial communities from an aquifer near a municipal landfill in Southern Ontario, Canada - Pumphouse #3_1 metaG | ecosystem: Environmental > Aquatic > Deep subsurface >... | reverse complement strand
TCATCTAACATATGTTCAAAGAATTTGCCCATAATGGAGATAGGAGAACTTTGCAAAAGAAAGGGTATCCTTTTTGTTGTTGATGCAGCTCAAAGTGCAGGTAGATTACCTATTGACATGCAAAAAATGAATATCAGCGCACTTTGTATGCCTGGCCATAAAGCTTTATATGGTATACAGGGATGCGGTATAATTTGTCTGGGCAATGGGATAACTCTCGATACGCTTATAGAAGGTGGAAACGGTATTAATTCAAAAGAATCTTCCATGCCAAGCTTTTCTCCTGAACGTTATGAATCAGGCACACTTGCAACTCCATGCATAGCAGGACTTTATGAGGGAATTAAAGCAATTCGCAATATTGGTTTACCCAATATAGAAAAATACGAGAATGAATTGTATCTTTATCTTTTAGACGGAATGAAAAATATATCTAAAATTGAAGTCTATGCAAAAGACTGCATTGGTTCAACGCTACTTTTTAATGTTGAAAATAACTCACCCGACCATGTCGGTTCAATTCTCAACAAAAATAAAATATGCGTACGCTCAGGCTTTCACTGTTGCGCTTTAGGTCATGAGGCTCTCGGAACATTTGAAACGGGCGCTGTACGTGTCAGTTTTGGAATTTTCAATACCAAATCCGAAGTTAGAACTTTACTTGACATATTAAACAAAATTGCAAAAGAAAGAATATAAACTAAGAAAGCAAGCTTTTAAATCAAGCTTGCTTTCTCTTTGCCCTAAAATTATAATTTTATATGCTCTGATCTCTTTCAAATTGACTGTTATAAAGCTTTGCATAAAAGCCGTTTTGAGCGAGTAAGGCTTCGTGTGTACCGCTTTCGATTATATCGCCTTCATTCATAACCAATATTAAATCGGCATTTTTGATTGTTGAAAGACGATGCGCGATAACAAACGAGGTCCTTCCTGCCATAAGTTTATCCATTGCGGTCTGAATTTGTATTTCAGTTCTTGTATCAACGGAGCTTGTAGCTTCATCAAGAATTAGCATAGGTGCGTTTTCAATCATCGCACGAGCAATTGTGATAAGCTGTTTTTGCCCTGCCGACAAATTAGCATTTTCGTTAAGAACAGTATTGTATCCGTTAGGCAGGGTTCTAATAAAGTGATGTATTCCCACCGCACGACATGCCGCCTCAACCTCTTTATCCTCAACATTTTGCATTGAATAAACAATATTTTCTTTAATTGTGCCTTCAAACAGCCATGTATCTTGTAATACCATACAGAAAAGGCTGTGGATATTCGCTCTTGTGAGCTTATTTGAAGGTATACCATCAATAAGTATTTGACCGCTATCAACCTCATAAAATTTCATAAGCAGATTAACAATTGTAGTTTTACCCGCTCCTGTTGGTCCAACAATAGCAACCTTTTGCCCTGCTTTAACTTTTACAGAGAAGTCCTTGATAATAATTTTGTCTGGATTGTAACCGAAGCGAATATTTATAAATTCGACAGCACCAATTGCTTTGTCTGTTGAAATGTTTTCATATCCGTAACTATTAGTCTTTTCATCAAGCATTTCCTTCTCGCTGAGAAATTCAAACACACGGTAACTTGCTGCTGAAGTTGATTGTAACATTGTTGCTGATTGAGCAATTTGACTTAAAGGTTGTGTAAATAATCTTACATATATCATAAAAGCAACAATTACACCAAACTCGATTGTCCCGTTAATAACAAGCATTGCACCACTTACGCAAACAGCTACATATCCGAAATTACCTATGAAGCCCATTAGAGGCTGCATAATTCCTGACATAAATTGCGATTTCCATGCACTGTTATAAAGATTTTTATTTGTCTCGTCAAAAACTTTTTTTGCCTTTTCCTCGCCATTATACACTTTTACAATGTTATGACCTGAGTAAATTTCTTCAATATGACCGTTTATTTTACCCAATTCTTTCTGTTGCATAACAAAATATTTTTGAGAAAATTTCATAATAAAAGCCATTAGAATAAATCCAAAAAATGATGCTCCAATAGCTACAGCACACATGATTATATTGGTTTTAAACATCATGATAGCAGACCCAAATAACAATACCACTGCCGCAAATAAATTTGCAATACCTTGATTCATGGACTGCCCTATCATATCAACATCATTTGTAACACGAGAAAGAATATCTCCATAACTTGTAGAATCAAAATATTTAAGTGGAAGTCTGTTTATTTTTTCGGATATACCCTTACGGAGTTTTCTTGTCAACCATTGTGTTATAGTTGCAACAATAAAGTTATTGGAATAGCTAAGCAAAAAGCTGATGATATACAAAATCGTAAGAGTTATTCCTATCTTGCTTACCTGTTCAACATCTATTCCAGTTGTTATTACCCCGTTAATTATAAGGTTTGTTATTTCTTTAATTTTATCAGGTCCAATTAAAGTAATTATTGTTCCAGCAATTGATAATACAATTGCAAACACAAAAACAGGAAAATATTTACTACCGTATTTTATTAGACTTCCCCATGTCTGTGAGAACTTATATTTCTGTTTGCTTTTTTCAAAATTCGGCTGACCTCTTCCGCCCGGTCTCATCGGTCCGCCTCCCATAGGTCCTCTATTCATCTTTGCAATTCCTCCTTTGAAAGCTGTGAGTATGCAATCTGACGATAAACCTCGCAATTATCCATAAGTTCCTTATGAGAGCCTATACCAACCACATTTCCGTCATCGAGTACCACAATTTTATCTGCATCCTTAATTGTGCCGATTCGCTGAGCTACTATAAGAGTAGTTACGCCGACAGTTTGATTTTTAAGAACAGTACGCAGTTCTCTGTCTGTTTTGTAATCGAGAGCAGAAAACGAATCATCAAAAATGAAAATTTCGGGTTTTCTGCAAATAGCTCTTGCAATTGCAATACGTTGTTTCTGACCGCCTGACAGATTGGTTCCGCCTTGTGATATATGCGAATTGTATTTATCAGGCATTTGCTCAACAAAATCTTTGCTCTGTGCCATAGTAACAGCTTCAATTATTTCTGTTTCAGTTGCATTTTCCTGCCCGTTATCGCCGTATGAAACATTAGAGCCGACAGTTCCTGAAAAGATTACTGCTTTTTGAGAAACATAGCCGATTTTATTGTGCAGTTCCTTTTGTTTATACTCTCTTACGTCAATACCATCAATCAAAAGACTTCCGTCTGTTACATCATAAAATCTCGGAATGAGATTTACAATTGTACTTTTTCCGCTACCAGTTGAGCCGATAAAAGCAACCGTTTCCCCAGAATTAATTTTTAAATTAACATCTTTAATAACATACTCTGCTGCATTAGGATACTTAAAACTAACGTTTTTGAACTCAATTTCTCCCATTGTCCAAGGGACAAGTTTATTTTCACCGTCAACAATTTTTGCTTTTGTGCCGAGAACTTCATTTATTCTGCGAACAGACACAAGTGCTCTTGGCAACATAATAAATACCATTACTATCATCATAAATGACATAACAACCATCATGGCGTATTGTGAGTACACAACCATATCAGAAAACAGACTTAGTTTTTGAGACATGATTACCGCATTATTAATTATATATGCGCCAATCCAATAAATAAGGAGAGAGAGCATACTTATAATTAGCGTCATACTCGGCATAATACTGCTCATTATTCGACTTGTAAATAAATAATTAGAAGTAAGCTCTTCATTAGCTACCTCAAATTTTCCCTGCTGATATTTTTCTGCATTATAAGCACGAACAACACGTACACCTGTAAGGTTCTCTCGGGTAACACGGTTTAAGTTATCAGTAAGCTGTTGAATTTTCTTAAATCTAGGAATTGCAAATATTATAATAATAGATACAAGAATCATAATCATTACTATTGCTGATACTGTTATAAGAGACCACTGCCAGCTTTTACCTACAATCTTACTTATAGTCCAAATTGCCATTACGGGCGCTTTTATAATCACCTGAAAGCCCATGGCTATGAGCATTTGAACCTGAGTTATATCGTTAGTTGAACGTGTTATAAGACTCGATGTAGAAAATTTTTCGATTTCCTCCATTGAAAAAGATTCCACCTTATTATAAACATGACTTCTCACACGATAAGCAAAGGTTGCCGCAATTCTTGCCGCAAAAAAGCCTACGATAACCGCCGCAAGCAAGCTGCCTATAGCACAAGATATCATTTGCCAGCCCACCATTCGGATATCTTTCATGACTGTACCAGGTGTAATTATCAGTTCAGTTATTTTGAACATGTATTCAGGAATTTTCAATTCCAGATACACTTGTAAAACAATAAATGCAACACTTATCGCCGCCATTATCCATTCTTTTGTTTTCAAGTGCTTTAATAATTTTAGCATTAAACAGAAGTTCCTTTCATCATTAATTAAAAAGTAGTATAACACGCTATTTTCAACTGAAAATTAACTTTTAGTGCAATTTTGTATGTTAACAGCAAGTTAATAATTATATTGTATATTGAATATATAATAAGAAAGCAGGAGGATATTATGTTCAATATTCTTGTGGTTGAAGATGACACAAAAATCAATAGCTTGTTTTGTACAGTGCTTAAACGCAACGGCTACAATGCAATTGCTGCATATGACGGCGAAGAAGCTTTGCAAAAGCTTGAAAGTGACTTTATTGACCTGATAATTTCTGATATTATGATGCCGCGAATGAATGGATATGAATTAATAGAAATATTGCGTGACAACGAATATAATCTGCCCATACTTATAATAACAGCTAAAGAATCCTTTGAGGACAAGCAAAAAGGCTTTGCATATGGTGCTGATGACTATATGGTAAAACCAATTGATGTAAATGAAATGGTTTTGCGTGTTGGTGCTTTGCTAAGACGTGCAAAGATTATAAGTGAGCGGAAAATAACTGTCGGCAGTACTATTCTTGATTATGATGCTCTGACTATAAAATTCAACAATGAAGAAATTCTTTTGCCTCAAAAAGAGTTTAACCTTTTATATAAACTAATATCCTATCCAAACAAAATTTTTACAAGACAACAGCTTATGGATGAGATATGGGGAATGGATTCAGAATCCGAAGAGCGTACTGTTGACGTGCATATAAATCGCTTGCGTGATAAATTTAAAGACTGTTCCGATTTTTCAATTGTAACTGTTAGAGGACTTGGCTACAAGGTGGTTAAAAACAATGAAAAATAAATTTTCTTCCCATTTATGGCTATATTTTGCCTCACTTGTGTTTTGCATCATGATGCTTGCTGCAACGATCATATTTACAATTACAATATTTTTGTTCAAAAAAGGATATCTTGATGAATATACTGCACGTCCGATATATCCTGTCTTTTTACTTTTAATTCTAAGCGTTATTATTGGTACCTTTATATCTATCATCGTTGGTCGTAAAATAATTCATCCTTTAGGATATCTTAATGTTGCAGCAAAACAAATAGCAAAAGGCAACTATAATGTCAGTGTTCCAGAATCTCATTTAATGGGCGAAATAAGAGAACTCCAGCAAAATTTTAACATAATGATACGGGAAATACGAAGTACCGAAACTATAAGAAACGATTTTATTGTAAACGTCTCTCATGAATTCAAAACTCCCACTGCGGCAATTGAAGGCTATGCTACTCTGCTCAGAGATAACGAACTTACCACAGCTGAACGTGAAGAATATACAAAAATGATATTGACAAGTGCAAGACAGCTCTCCCATTTGACGACTAACATTCTTAAACTTTCCAAACTTGAAAATCAAGAGCTTATAGCAGAAAAAGAAAACTGTCGTATCGATGAGCAGATACGACAAGTTATTCTTCAGTTTGAACCCGAATGGACACAAAAAAACATTGAATGGCAGATTGAACTGCAAAAGCAATGTTATTTTGGAAATCCTGAACTTATTCAAATTGTTTTTTCAAATATAATAGGTAACGCGGTTAAATTTTCACACAACAACGGATTAATTAAGGTTTTACTAATCAATGAGAACAATAAAATAGTAATAACAGTTGCTGATAATGGAATTGGAATGAACGATGAGGTTATACGGCATGTCTTTGAAAAATTTTATCAGGGAGACAATGCGAGATCATCCGACGGTAACGGACTGGGACTTGCTCTTGTTGCAAGGATAATTAAGCTTTGTAAAGGCGAAATTACTGTTAAAAGCAAACCAAATGAGGGCTCAGAATTTAAAATTTCTTTACCTCTTTAATTTAACCAAGTGCTAAATCAAGAACCATCATAACAGAAAAGCCTACAAGAGTAAATAACGCCATAAAGTCCTTTCTTTCATTGCTCTGACTTTCAGGTATTATTTCCTCCACTACAACATATATCATTGCTCCAGCGGCAAAAGCAAGCATAAACGGTAAGATTTTTACTATATTCATTACAAGTACTGCGCCGATTACACCAGCAATAGGTTCAACAAAGCCGCTTATCTGTCCTATAAAAAATGCTTTTCTTTTTGAATAACCTTCTCTATAAAGCGGAACTGAAATAGATGTTCCTTCTGGAAAATTTTGAAGTCCTATGCCAAGAGCGAGAATACAAGCACTTATAGTACTTGCTCCACTCAAACCATATTTAACAGAGCCAAAAGCCATTCCAACAACCATTCCTTCAGGAATGTTATGCAAAGTGATTGAATAAATAAGCATTAAACAGCGTTTTCTACTGCTTATATTTTCGATAGAACTGCCTTTTTTCTTCTTCTCGAAAATATAAATTATTTTATCAAAAAAGAACAATAGACCTCCGCCACAAAAAAAGCCAATAAATGCCACAAGCCAAGGAGTCATCGAAAGTTGATTTGCCATTTCGCAAGCGGGCGCAAGAAGAGACCAAAATGAAGCCGCTATCATCACTCCACCAGCGAACCCAAGCATAGCATCCATAGCATTTTTATTAACCTTTTTAAAGAAAAACACCACCGACGCTCCGAGTGCGGTTATCAAATATGTAAAAAGCGTTGCAATGAGTGCCTGTAAAACAAAATTCAAATCAAGAAACCATTTGTACATTAAATTATTACCTCTCCCGTTTTTTTATAGTCTGTTATTTATATTATATGAGCTATTTCGACATGTGTTAAATCGATAATTAAATTAAATTTATGGAGGAATAAAATGAAAATTCTACTTGATACGGCCGATATAAATGATATCGGTTATTTCTGTGAAAACTATCCTGTAATCGGTGTAACGACCAATCCAACAATTTTGTCACGCGTGGGCGGAGACGTTGTTTCACGTCTTCTTGAAATACGCAAATTGCTAACATCAAAGTATGAACTTCATGTTCAGGTGACAGAACAAAGTTATGAAAAAATAATTGAAGAAGCTCACGCTATTGTAAATTTGCTCGGAGATAATACGTTTGTCAAGATTCCTATTTCTGATGTTGGTTTGCATGCCACTAAAACACTTACAAGTCAAGGCATAAACGTGACAGCAACAGCAATACTAACAGCAACCCAAGCCATGCTTGCCGCAGAGGCTGGTGCTGTATATGTTGCCCCTTATGTGAGCAGACTTGATAATATAATGGCAGACGGAGTTGGAACAGTCTCACAGATTGCTGAAATATTTAAAATACATTCAATAAACTCAAAGATACTCGCCGCAAGTTTTAAAACAGCTTCACAAGTGCTTGAAGTTGCTTTGGTTGGTGCACACTGCGCAACAGTTAGTACCGACATTCTTCATCTTTTATCATCACATCCCACAACCACAACATCAATTGAAGGCTTTGATAAAGATTTCAAATCTGCTTTTAATAAAATGACATTGCTTGAGCTTATCAAAAAAAATAGCAACAAATTTTAGGCATATTATTGACATATGACACAAACTGTGCTACAATACAATATGATTTGAAATGGTTGTTTTTATTGATAAATATTATGAAAGGATTGTAATAGCAATGGCTAGACCTCATATAAAAAGAACTGTGTGTTATATGCCTGACACATTAAGCTTTTCTCCAATCGGGCAAAACATCAGTACTGAAACCGGTGTCATAATGACCGTTGATGAATATGAAACCATACGTCTTATTGATTATGAGGGCTATACGCAGCAAGAATGTGCGGAGTATATGAATGTGGCAAGGACTACGATTCAATTAATTTATAATGACGCACGCAAAAAGCTTGCTGATATGCTTATTAACGGTAAATCCTTAAATATTGATGGCGGAAGCTTTGTTCTCCGTAATAATATAAATGAATGCTTGTGCAACTGCAAGGGTTGTCATAGAAAACGCTATTCAACGAATAATTCAAAATAAAAGGAAAGTAAAAAAATGCTTATTAAAGTCCTTACCGAAGACACTCCTTTTTCGAACGGATTTCGCTTTGAACACGGTCTGTCGCTTTATATTGAAACAAAATCGCATAAAATTCTTTTTGATATAGGCAACACAAATGTTTTTCTCGATAATGCTGAAAAACTCGGTGTTGATATTTCATCTGTTGATACGGTTATTATTTCTCACGGACATTATGACCATGGCGGTGCGTTAAATCTCTTGCTTGAAAAAAATAAAACGGCAAAAATTTATATCAATAAATACGCATTTGGCAATTTATACAATGCAAAAGATGCTTATATTGGTCTTGATAAGGCTTTTAAAAACAATAAACAAATTATTTTAACTGACAACGACATTGTAATAGATGATGAAATTAAAATACTTACCTCGATAAAAAGAAAAAATATAATTCCCTGCAATCCATATAATCTCAAAGCAGAAATTGACGGGCAAATAAAAGACGATAATTTCATTCACGAACAATATGCTATAATTTCAGATAGTGGAAAAAATCATTTGATAAGCGGATGCTCTCACAGGGGCATAATCAACATAATCAAATGGATGACTGAGGAAAATATTACAGATGTTATTGGCGGCTTTCATCTTTTCAAAATTATGACGGACACTAGTGAGGGAATTGAAACTTTAAATAAAATAGCTCTTGAATTATTGACATATAATCTTACTTACTATACATGTCATTGCACAGGCGTGGAACAATATAATGTGCTTAAAAATATAATGTTTGATAAAATTAGTTATCTGTCCGCAGGTCAGGTAATGACTTTATAAAGAAAGGTAAAATTTATGAGTGAATCATGTAATCACAATTGCGAAAGCTGCTCTGAAAATTGCAGCGAACGCACAAAAGAAAGCTTGCTTGAAAAGCCGAACGAATTAAGTCATATAAAAAAAGTTATCGGTATAGTAAGCGGCAAAGGCGGAGTTGGAAAATCACTTGTCACTTCACTTTGTGCAGTACTTTCCCAAAGAAACGGTTATGAAACCGCTATTCTTGACGCTGATATCACAGGCCCTTCAATTCCTAAAATGTTTGGCCTTCATCAAAAAGCTGAAGGTTCTGACCTCGGACTTATGCCTGTTGTTAGTAAAACTGGAATTAAAACAATGTCTCTTAACACCTTGCTCCCTAATGATACAGACCCTGTTGTATGGCGCGGTCCTATAATTGCAGGTGTAGTTAAACAATTTTGGCAAGAGGTCATCTGGGATGATGTTGACTTTATGTTCATCGATATGCCTCCGGGCACTGGTGACGTTCCGTTGACTGTTTTCCAATCAATTCCCGTTAACGGAATAATAGTAGTAACCTCACCTCAAGAGCTTGTTTCAATGATAGTTCAAAAAGCTGTAAATATGGCAAAAATGATGAATATTCCGATACTAGGTATCGTTGAAAATATGAGCTATGCAACATGTCCAAAATGCGGTGAAATAATCAATATTTTCGGTACTAGTCACATTGAAGAAATCGCAAAACAATACAATATTGAAGTTCTCGGAAAAATTCCAATGGAACCGAGACTTGCTGCAGCGTGCGACGCTGGTATGATTGAGCTTTTTGAAGGTACTTGGTTAGCACCTGTTGAGAAAATGCTTGAAGAATTAAATAAATAAAAATGGAGGCATTTATGAAAATTGCAGTAACTTACGAAAATGGTCAAATTTTTCAGCATTTCGGTCATTCCGAAAACTTTAAAATTTATGATATCAAAGATAATGCTGTGATATCAAGCAAAGTTGTCAACACAAACGGTTTTGCACATGGCGCTCTTGCTGGTTTTCTCGGTAGTGAAAAGATTAATAAGCTGATATGCGGTGGCATAGGCGGCGGAGCAATTTCCGCGCTCGGTGAAGCAGGCATTGAAGTAATGGCTGGTGTCAATGGCGATGCAGATGCAGCAATTGAGAAATATCTCAAAAATGCGCTCGCTTTTACATCATCCTCAAATTGCAATCATACCGAAGGTGAAGCTCATTCTTGTGGCGATCACGGTTGCGGTAAATAAAATATATCTAATATATAGCAGGCATACCTTTGAATTGGGTATGCCTGCTATGTTTATAATAATTCCATAAAGATAAGCCTCTCAATTGAGTTGTTTTCCATAAAATTAATCTAAAATTTCCTTTATTTATGTTGAAAACACTACAATTTTGTGTTATACTATATTAAATATCAGTAAGCTGAAAATCTATACTAAAGCTTCCGATAAATCAAAAAGGCGGTATTTTTATGAAAATCAAATTTCTCGGTGCAGCCCACGAGGTTACAGGCTCATATACGCTTCTAACCGTTGGAAATTACAATGTTCTTATTGACTGTGGATTGGAACAAGGTCCCGATATCTTTGAAAACGCTCCTCTTCCTATAGCTCCTGGACTTATCGACTTTGTGCTACTAACTCATGCACATATAGACCACTCAGGAAAAATTCCTCTGCTCGTTAAGAATGGCTTTTCTGGGCATATATATACAACCTCTGCAACAACACAATTATGTTCTGTTATGTTGCTTGATTCTGCTCACATTCAGGAACAGGAAGCAGAATGGCGCAGTCGTAAAGCTAAAAGAACAGGTAACAATGATTACACACCGCTTTACACAACAGAAGACGCTGTCGCAGCACTCAAACTTTTCTCCTCTTGCGATTATGTTACACAATATAAAATAACTGAAAATATATCGATACGCTTTATTGATGCTGGACATTTGCTCGGCTCAGCAAGTATTGAAGTTACCGCAACTGAAGACGGTGTTACAAAAGTAATTCTCTTCTCAGGAGACCTTGGAAATATTAATCGTCCGCTTATAAAAAATCCTCAAAAGCCCGAAAAAGCTGACTATGTTATAATTGAATCCACATATGGCGATTCCCTACACGGACCACGCCCTGACTATGCAGATCAGCTTTCAAAAGTTATTCAACGTACACTTGATCGTGGCGGAAATGTGGTTATTCCTTCTTTTGCGGTTGGACGTACTCAAGAATTGCTTTATCTGTTGCGTTTGATTAAAGAAAACCACATGGTAAAAGGACATGACTCCTTCCCTGTTTATATGGATAGTCCTCTTGCTGTGGAAGCCACAAAAATTTATGATGGACAACTAAATGATTATTATGACGACGAAACTCTTGCTTTACTTGCCAAAGGAATAAATCCTATACGCTTTGACGATTTGCGTGTTGCCGTAACATCCGACGAATCACGCCTTATCAATACTGATCGAACACCAAAAGTCATAATTTCAGCAAGCGGAATGTGTGAAGCAGGACGTATACGCCATCATCTCAAGCACAATCTTTGGCGCAAAGATTCCACAATCCTTTTTGTGGGATACCAAAGCCAAGGAACATTGGGCAGAATCTTAACTGATGGGGTTAAGGGAGTTACACTTTTCGGCGAATATGTACAGGTTAATGCCGAAATTGTCAAGCTTGAAGGAATAAGCGGTCACGCTGACCGTGATATGCTTATCGGCTGGCTCAATAATATAAAAGTAAAACCAGAGTATGTTTTTGTAAATCACGGCGAAGACAAAGTCACAGAGGGATTTGCTAACTTACTTTGTAAATATGGATATAGTGCCGAAGCACCTTTTAACGGTGCTGAATTTGATTTAATTAAAAACGAAAAAGTTCTTGCTGGTAATAGCGTAAAAATAGAAAAGAAAGATAATTATAAAAATAACAACAATAAACCTCATAATAATGCAACATTTGATCGCTTGTTATCTGTGGGACAGCGTTTACTGACTATAATAGATCGTAAAAGAAGCAGTTCGCCTAAGGAAATAGAAAGTCTGACAGGACAAATAACTACTCTTTGCAATAAATACGAAAACAATAATAAATAATTAACTAATTTTATAATATATTGATAAATTAATCAATGTGCTTTTATGCCGCACTGCGGCAGAATGGAGATTAACATGAAATCAATTGTAGTTTTCTACACGTTTGCTGGCTCTTCACGCATTGAAGCAAAAAAGATTGCTGCTGAATACAATGGTGTTCTCTGTGAAATTAAAGAAAAGAAAAACAGAGGGATGCTCAGCGCGTTTTCATCAGGCTGTTTTAAAGCAATAAAAAGAAAGCCATCAAAAATTATTATTCCCGAATATGACCTTAAAGACTTTGACCGCATTGTAATCGGATGTCCAATATGGGCAAGCTTCCCCGCCCCAGCTTTTAATGCTATTGTTGACCTTTTACCCGAAAACAAAGAGATTGAGTTGTTTTTCTGCTCTGGTTCAGGTAGTGAAACAAAAAGTGAACAAGGCACAAAAGAATTAATAGCAAAGAAAAATTGTAAATTGATTTCTTACAGAGACATAAAAACCGATAAAATGTCAAGGGAAAAGAAATAAAAAAATAAAAAGCACTTATTTTACGGTATACTCCATAAAATTAAGTGCTTTTTGTGTTATATAATCTTAATTTAATAATCCAGTAAGATATTCTCCAACTTGTAAACAATAATTAGCTATGCCCTCACGTGCTTGAGGGGGTATGCGAAAAGTTTTTGTCTCAAAATTGAAACAGCCTGAAAAGCCAGTTGCCTTCAAGCCTTTCATAGCATCAATCCAATCAATTGTGCCTAAAAATGGCATCAAATGCTCATCGTCGTTTCCGTGATTATCATTAACATGAAGTACTGCAAGTCTTTTTTCAAACTTTGCAATTTCCACTGACTGTACAAGCCCCGTGGTATGCGCATGACCAAAATCCCAGCAGTTTTCCATGCTAAAATAATCCGCAAAACGAATTATTTCGTCAGCAGTTGAACCATATCTATGATATCCCTCTTTTTCTTTAGGACTCCTCATGTTTTCAAAAACAAGCTTTACTCCATATTTCTGTGCCTGCTCTGCAAAAGGAGTAAGATATTCTATGTTTTTTGTAACCATTTTTTCGGAATCTTCATATGTAGTTTTTGGGGCACTAATAGTATGAATAACTGCATGAACAATGCCTGCAAATCCAGCAGCTTCAATAGAAAGCATCATATTTTTGTAAAATTGTTTCTTGTCTTCTTTACCGTCAATGATAACTTTCTGATATGGCAAATGACCATAATCCATACAAATATCGTATTTTGCAGCAAGAGAAGCCGCCTTTCCCAAAATTTCTTTCCAATTCTCGCCCATGGCAGGAACGGTTTCAATATCAAAATCAATTGCATTGAATCCCACCTTGTGAAAATATTCAATCATTTCGATAGGTGAAAATTCTCCTCCAGGATAAACTGTATAGAAACGTGATGATGCGCCAATTCTCATTTTTTCAGACATTATTTTACCCTTTCAATACATAATTATATAATATAAACCTATTATAACACTTAAATAAATAATTATCAATATTTTTATTATTATTGCGTTATTTGTGCTATAATTTACTAAAAAGACACGACAAACCAATTTATATAGTTTGCCGTGTCTTTTATTATGTACTTATATGTTATCTAAACTTAACTGCGGTGCCGTACGCCATAACCTCGGCTGCACCTTGCATTATTGCTGATGAAGCATATCTGATGTTAATAACAGCATCAGCTCCCATTGCCTCTGCTTCGCCTACCATACGCTTTGTAGATAAAGCTCTTGCATCGTTCATCATTTCAGTATAAGCCTTAAGTTCACCGCCTATAAGAGTTTTAAAACTTTGTGTAATATCACGTCCGATATTTTTGGACTGTATTGTACTGCCCTTTACAAGTCCCAGCATTTCAAGCTCTTTCCCAGTGATGTAATCAGTATTTACTAAGATCATCTTCTTCGCCGCTCCTTATTTCTTTTATTCGTTCTATAAGAACGTATATGCAAACCCCTGTCAAAGCAAGAGGAATGATACAACCTGTGATTTTTAATATTAAAGGCATGTCTGCCACGACAAAACATGCAATAATAAAACCTATAAGATAAATAGCAATAATAGCTGCAATCACAATGGGCGCAATTAATTTTTTTATATGTGATTTCATAATTATTTCCTTAATATATTAATTTGATATATACATTATATCAAAAGAATTCAACTTTTACAATAGATTTGTAAAAATTTTCTATTTAATCATGCAAACTAATATATTCTTATTGCAAGCAAAGATAATCTTAACTTATAATTTTATGCTTTTCAAAGTTCTGAATTACTTGTCTCCTGTCTTGAAATTGATATCTCAAGATTACCATTTCTACAACGGAGTTTATCTATAAATTCTTTTTCTTTGCTTTTATCTCTGAGTGTAATATTATAAGAGATTCTAAAAAGACTTCCCATATTTGTTGTTTTAACTTGTGTAATATCATAAAAGCTTGTATATTCATCTAATAAATCATCAAACACACCTGTATAATCAAGATCCTCTGGAATTGTTATACGCATCATTTTGTTAACAGAGCCACGCTTGTTATCACCAAATCTTGTGACGTTATAAACAACGCTTACAATAACCATGATTATTGTGAAAAGCAATGCATAAGTAATATAACCCATTCCAGCTGCAAGGCCAGCGCCCATTGCTATAAATATCGC
>Ga0172378_10003436_pt1 | contig 14887 bp, 14 predicted proteins | sample GrowelOW332metaG_FD_119755 | JGI IMG/M metagenome (GOLD analysis project Ga0172378, IMG submission 119755) | Groundwater microbial communities from an aquifer near a municipal landfill in Southern Ontario, Canada - Pumphouse #3_1 metaG | ecosystem: Environmental > Aquatic > Deep subsurface >... | reverse complement strand
TATCGGTAAAGAACTCAAAAATCTTACGCTTACATACGATGAATCAGAAAAGTATTTTGGAATTTCATCATCATATACAGGAAATTATAGTTTAGAAGGATCAAAACTTTATCGATACAATGGGGACCCCTTCTTGTCAAGTGGTTTTTCATCGGAAGATGATTATGAAAAGGTTACATCGGGAAATACTCCCTATATCTACGTTTATGCTGCATTTTGTATTTCTCCAGATGGGAATGATGCTGGATTCAACAATATCTTTTGGAGTCAGCTAATATATCTTGGTTCCATTAAACTTACATAAGAATGGTCTAATTTTTTAAATGTATATAATATATATTCTGTAAACTAGAGGGGAGTTCTTTGCTTTCCTCCAGTACGATGGTACAAGATCAGCCAACTTGGTATACTTCGAACATGATCAATTACACATTTGAACCGAAGCAAACGCTTTCCGAAGCGTTGATGCAGTTGTTTGACATCGCAAAAATGCTCAGAAGTCCCGAAGGATGTCCATGGGACAGAAAACAGGACGTCAAGACGATCGCAAGCAACATGCACGACGAAGTATATGAATACCAAGACGCTCTGGACAAAAATGACCTTAAAGAACAATCTGAAGAACTGGGAGACGTCTTGTTCAATGTGATGCTCCTTATGGAGATGCATGCCGAGAGACCGGATTTCGACATCGTCAAGACGGTAAACGACATCTGTGAGAAGCTCTACAGACGTCATCCGCATGTTTTCGGAAACGTAACGGTGAAGAATACAGACGAAGTACTGAGAAACTGGGATCAAATCAAAGTCGAAGTCGAGGGAAAAGCCCACGCTCCCGATGATTTCTTCTCGCGTGTTCCGGACTCTCTCCCTCCGCTTGAACGATCCAAGGAAATATCAAAACAAGCGGCAAAAGTTGGTTTTGACTGGCCGGATACGCAAGGTGTGATCGACAAAGTGTGTGAAGAACTTGATGAGGTGATCGAAGCGGATACCGCCTTGGATCGTGTGCAGGACGAAGTCGAGATGGAAATTGGAGATTTGTTTTTCGCCGTTGTAAATCTCGCACGCCATCTTGGTGTCGATCCAGCGACGGCCCTGCACAAATCGAACGCCAAGTTCGAACGTCGTTTCAACGGTGTGGCGAAACTTGCGGAAAGAGACGGCGTCCCGTTGGACAAGACGCACATCCGTGAAGAAAACGATTTGTGGGACAAAGTGAAATCCCTCGAACCCAAAGGCGAACACCACCAGAAACCGACGACTTACTGAATGTCGAACTTCTTTCTGAAGAATGAGAAATAATCGTCGTCCCACGTACCCGCAAAAATCTGTTTGCGCGTCATGGCGACGTCGCTGGCTATCTTGAACTTGTTCGCTTCAGGTCCGAACAGTGTCTTCACCAGGTTCGCCTCTCCTTCCGTCCTGATCTCATAGATATGGTCGTCTGTCCTCTCTACGCCTGGTTTTGCACAAAGGATCCGATCATACGATTCGTTGCCGCGTGTATCGACAGTAAACAACGAACCTTTCATGTACGGAGCGAGCGATTGTTTTCGTCCCGTGGGATCGTGAGGAAGAAACAAAACCCCGGTAACGGTATAGCCCTCAGTAAGTGAACCCTGGATACGTTTCGCTACGTCGCTTTCCGTCATTCCCTTGGGCAACAGGATATCGCACAACGCCACCTCGCCTTCTCCTCCAACCCCCAAGGAAAGCGGATTGACGAATTCCATACGAGGTTTCGGATTGAAACCTTGGGAGAAGTCAAGACGCAACCCGGAACGCTGAAAGCTCATTTCCCAATTGCGCATTGCGTTGATGTGGCTGATGTACAACGATCTTCCTTCCCTTCTGTATTGAATGACAACCTGTACCATCGCATCCTTCGGCGCTTCCTCCCGTTCAAGGAGCGGAATCGTATCCTCTTTGTCGTCGACGACTTTGAATACTTTTGTGCATACACCGCAGGCATGGTCGCACTCCGGCAGACAACGGCTTGTCAGCAACCGCTGTTTCGCCTTTTCCCATTCGTTTTTCAGATAGGTTTTCCCTACTCTCAACGATATGCCGTCCCATGGAAGCGGAGCATCAATGTCGTACTCCTTGTAGATCGCCTCGGAGGGATCATAACCGGCATCTGCGATCGCCTTGTCCCAGCCTTCCTCATTCATGTGTTCGCTCCATGCATCGAGCCTGCACCCGTTCTTGTAGGCGTTCTCGATGACGATCGCAAACCGTCCATCCCCGCGGCTCACCAAACCTTCAAGATAACTAATGTACGGTTCGTGATAACTGACCTTGCATCCGCGAATCCTTTCGCTGATGGCGCGCTTCAAAGATGAGAGTTGTGTATAGGATTCCTCGGCCGTCAATTGCTTCGCCCATTGATACGGGGTGTGCGGCTTGGGGATGAATGTCCCGATATTGATGTTCATATTGATCCGCGTCGCATCATAGATCTGTCCGAGATAATCGACGATCGCCTGATTCTCCATCTCCCTGTCGACGAACGGCAACCCTACCATGAAATAGAATTTTGCAAGCCGCCATCCCCTTTTCTGTGCTTCCCGGATGATCTCGATGATCTGGGCAGGATCAACAATCTTGTTCACCGATTGTTGCCATGCCTTGAGCGGAGTCTCGATAGCGAACGTCAGCCCGCTCTTGCGTACTTCCGAAAGCTGCTCAAGTACGTCAAGATTGAACGTACTCACTTTCAAACTAGGAAGCGAGAACGAGATATGGTCTTTCATATACCGCGCGTTGAGATTCTGGATCAACTCCTTGATATGAGGATAGTCGCCGCTGGAAAGCGAACTGAGGGTGATCTCCCGGAATCCGAATCCGTGGACGATCTGGTCAACCTGCTCCATGATGGTTTTCTGGCTCCGTTGGCGGTATGGTTTGTAGTATTGTCCAGCATGGCAGAAGCGGCAACCGTTGGGACAACCACGCATGATTTCCACGATGCCGTTGTCCTGAGCCACTTTGAAGTTCGGGACGACGAAATACCGGAATGTATGATCGTCGGCGGTGGCGAACGATTGGTCAAATCTGCGTCTTGCAAGTTTTTTTCCAGGATACCAGAGAAAGTCCAGAGCTTTCAGTTCTCTGATGATCTCCTCTCTAGACTTTCCCGTGACCTTTCCGTTTTTGATGATGGAAACGACTTCATCCATGCCGTTCTCCGCTTCCCCGATAAAGGTGAAATCGATGAACCGTGAGAACGGAAGAGGATTGGTCGAGGCGGGCCCGCCGGCGATGACGATGGGATCGCCATCCTTCCTGTCTTCGACATGAAGCGGAATTCCCCCGAGATCGAGAATCTGGAGAATGTTCGTCATGCACAACTCATAGCCGATAGAAACGCCCAACATATCGAGATCACGAAGCGGGCGTCCCTCGTCAAGCGTATACAATGGCAATCGTCTGCTTCTGAGCAACTCTTCGAAATCCTTTCCAACGGCGAAGACCCGATCACAATGCACATCATCCATCCGGTTGAGAAGATCGTACAGGATTCGGATGGCATGGTTGCTCATCCCGATTTCATACAAATCGGGGAAACAAATCGCGACGTGCACCGTGCACGACGCAGGATCCTTCCTTCCATAATGGAACTCTCCCCCACAATACCTCGCGGGGTTTTCCACCATAAGAAGATCATGTTTCACTTCATTCAAGACATTCATGTCCCGTTTCCTCCGGAAAGAATTTGATAACGTCGTGCGAGCACCCGCTGTCCCGCCTTTGTCGCGATGTCCGCTAGCATATGGTACAACAAAGCGGAATCTTTGACTGTCCCTTCCAGTCCCTGACCAAATGAAAGCAAAAGGGAAGCGTCCTGAGGGGACAGATTCTGGCCATCATACAACGAAAGGACAGCAAGTTTCTCATCGGGATCCATACCCTTCGACTCTGAAATCACACTTTGTACGGACGCATTCCCGCCATGAAGCATAGAAACATACTCCAACTGATCAACCGTGCCTTTGAGATACGTGTCAAAGATTCCCTTTGCTTTTTCCGTATCACCGAGCGCAAGCGCCGCTTGATATCCATATCGGGCATGCTCCGCATCGATTTCGGAAATCCGTCCAAAAAACTGAAGCGTTCTTTGATAATCGGCGTTGGCAAACGAAAAGGCAATCATCTTAAGGTTCGCTTCGTTCCACCGCTTGTCCCTCACGCCAGACATGGCAAGATACAGATCCAACGTCCCGTACGCATCGGGAATGTCGCCGAGAGCTTCGTATGCGATACTCTCGTACCACAAACGTTCCGTAGTGATGGTTTTTTGTTGTTTTGCGACTCGAATAGTCTCTTCGGGAGTAAGATTACCCCAGATCGGCTCACAAAAAAGCGCAGACACAAAAAAAAGGAAGGACAGAACAAAGAGAATCATACGTTTTCTCATGTCCATCCTTCCTTATCCTCAAAAAAAATCCGGTAGGCAATAAGCCGGGTTCTGTATCAACGATCATCTATCCAGGATGTTGGTTACCCAACATCTCAAGCGACCTACCCGCAGCCTCTAGGCGGACAACCCAGACTGCATATTTGGTCTTGCTCCTGACGAGGCTTGCCGTGCCATGACTGTTACCAGCCATGCGGTGGGCTCTTACCCCACCATTTCACCCTTACCCTTGCGGGCGGTTTGCTTTCTGTTGCGCTATCTCGAGCGTTACCGCTGCCGGCCGTTAACCGGCGTCATGTCCTGTGGAGCCCGGACTTTCCTCAGGAGTATTGCATCCTGCGATCATCTATCCTACCGGAAACAAATCACACAATATCATTGAATTCGTCGTCGCTGGTAAAATCGGACAGTTCTGCGCCGCCCTCCTCTTCCTCAGGAACGGCATCTTCATCTTCCTTCGCCGTTTTCTTGAACTGTTCCTCCGCTCCTTCAACCTCTTCGTAATACAGGATACGGGAACAGTACGGACAAAATTCAATCTTTTTCGCCAATCGTACGTCATTGACAAATTGGATCGGCAACATGATATGGCAACCTTGACAAACCAGACCGTGGATCGGAACGATGCCTTTCCCATGCTTGTTTTTCACGATATTCGCAAATTTATTATACAGATCAATGTCGATATCACCATCAACAAACGAAGCGCATTCCTTATCGATCGCATCAAGGCTTGCCTGTTTTTCCGTGGTCAGGCTTTCTATCTTGCTTGATTCGGCGTCAACTTCGCTCTGTTGAAGTTTCAAAAGAGATTCCTTTTCGGAAAGCTGGGCATCCATTTCCTGAACCTGTTGTTCCTTGGCATGGACTTGCTTGAGCAGATTCTGTTCTTTTTCCCCGGCGTCCTGAATCTCTTTCTCCAACGCTTCGTACTCCCGCTGCGTGCTGATCGATTCCATTTTCTTTTCGCTCGCTTCGCGGCTGGTGACCGTCATATCATAATCGTAACGAAGACTTTTCAGCTCGTCCTTAGCCGCTTTGTCTTTGTTTATATCCTCTGTGTACTCACCGCTGATTTTCGCCAAGAGATCCCGCTTGACTTTCAAATCTTTCGGAAGTTTTTCAATTTCTTCCTCAAGCGTGAATTTCTGCATCAGGCATTCCTGCAACTTGGTAAGTTTCTCAAACACTTTTTTCTCTTCCATCATTTACTCCTGCTCGATCAAATGAAATCCTTCAGTATTCTGCTTCGTTTCGGATGGCGAAGCCGACGCAAGGCTTTCGCCTCGATCTGTCTGATCCGTTCACGAGTCACTTCAAAATACAACCCTACTTCTTCCAATGTCAATGAGTATCCGTCATCCAGACCGAAACGCATCCGTAAGACTTCCTGCTCTCTGTCAGGCAACGTCGCCATTACCTGGTTGAGCTCTTCCTTGAGAATCGCGTATGCGGTTTGTTTCGCCGGATCCTCCACTTCCTTGTCTTCGATAAAATCGGAAAGAAGCGAATCCTCTTCCTCTCCCACGGGCGTCTCGAGACTGATCGGTTCCCGCGCGACGTTCTTCACCGCCTTTACCTTGTCTTCCGTCCAGCCAAGTTTCTCGGCTATTTCCGAATCGGTCGGCTCCCGGCCGAACGTCTGCATCAGCATACGGGATTCCCTCACAACCTTGTTGATCTGCTCGATCATATGAACCGGAACTCTGATGGTCCTCGCCTGATCGGAAATGGAACGGGTAATCGCCTGCCTGATCCACCATGTCGCATACGTGCTGAACTTATATCCCTTGCGGTATTCGAATTTCTCTACAGCCTTGATGAGTCCAATATTGCCTTCCTGGACAAGATCGAAGAAATGGAGGCCGCGGTTCGTGTATTTCTTGGCGATGGAGACGACAAGCCGAAGATTCGCCTTGATCAGACGATCCTTGGCGTTTTTCATCATCTTCTGCCCTTCCTTGATCTTCACCGCGTGTTTCAGGATTTCTTCGCACGGTTCCTCAAACTTATATTCAATGTTCCGTACTTCCTTTTCGGTGACCTGAAGATCTTTAATCAAATCCTTGATCTCATAACTTGAGAGCTGAAGCGTCTGTTCGATTTCCCCGCTTTTCGTGCTGGTATTCAAATCACGTCCAAGTTGGCGCAGTTCTTTCGCATTGGAAATCTGCAGGCGGTTTTCAATCTTCTGGATTTTCTCCGTACAGGTATTGATATCCGTCTCGGCCTTTACAAAGTCGTTGGTGAACGCAAGGATCTCCTCCTGCTCGAGTTTTACCTTTGAGAGCTTATCAAGGAGTTTCCTCCTTTGTTTCGCCATCCCATCGTCATGCAGAATATCCTCTCCGCTGGAGATCATCTGCTCTTTCTTGGAAATATACGATTTCAATGAGGACTGCAAATCTTTCAACTGCTCGCGGTAGTATTGGGAATACCGCTTCTGATTGGTGATCTGCTCCTTGTATTCCTGAGGGCTGAACTCATCCCCGTCCTCTTCAAATTTCGTGCTGAGGGTTTTGACGATCTCATGGAATTTGGTGATCATGACACCGCTCTGGCTGATCACCTCCTTGATGATTTCCGCACCTTTCTCCATCTTTTTGGAAAGTTCGACTTCCTGATCGGCGGTAAGCAGATTTTCCCTGCCGATTTCCCTGAGATACAATCTGATCGGATCGTCTCCGCTCGATTCCCCATGGTCGGTACCGAGAATCGCCGACGAATGGCTCCGGTGGTCAATATCCCCATCATGGTCATCCAAAGACGAGATATCGACGAAGTGTTCTCCTGAACCCACGGAATCGTCGTCTCCGCCCATCTGGGACCATCCGCTCCTCAACGACCCCTCATCCTCGCCTTCTTCCGCTTCTTCTTCTTCGTCGGTTTCTTCTTCTTCGTCGGAATCGGATGACGTGTGTTTCTTGGAGGAAGAAGTATCTTTCTTGATTATGGCAGGCGAGACAAAATCGTCTCTTTCCTCAGTGATCACCTCGTCATCGGGAGAAACGTCTTCGAGCAATGCATCGTCTTCAGGCTCTTCCTGCTCAAGTTCTTCCTCGTTGGTGAGGTCTTCCGGTGTGGGGCCATCCTCTTCGACGAATGCTTCGTCCTCGGTCGCGGCGGAACCTTCATCGGTAACGACGATGCCCGCATCGTTCGCCAAGGACTGAATGACCTCCTCGACATCTTCATCGGAGGCTTTTTCCTTTCCTCCAAACGCACCGACGATGTCGCTCCTCGTTACGTTGTGATGTTCGGCGAACTTCTTCACCATTTCCTTGACGATAGTTTCCAAAACGTTGTCTTCAAGCATCCTTGTCAATCCCTATCCTTTTCTGGCCGTTGCAGCTTTTTTTGTAACTTGTTGATGTGGTCGTTGATCATCATATACGTTGAGACGACCTCATCCTGATTCTCCGAAGTACCCCCGATCTCCATGAGATGACGACAGTCAGCGAGTTGTTTCTGCAGGTTCCGTATGGTTATCCGTACGATCGCTTCGTTCAGCACCGCGGGAACGTCTCTTTTGTATTCATCCAACGAGAATGAAGAAGAAACATCACTGGCGAGCTGCGCATCTTGGATTTTCTGCAGAAAGTATTCGTCGCCCTGCTCCAACGATCCCTCACGGGTCGCGTCTTCAAGAAGCTGGTACAAGGCTTTCGCCTCGCCATCCTCAAGATCCTCATACTGGAGAGAGGGTCGCACTTCCTTAAACAATGAACGATTATTCACCACATACAGCATTGTCCTTAGGTCTATGTTTTGGCGATAGGGATCAAGAGGTTTGATTTGTTGCTGCTCTTGCCTGGCCCTTGGCTTTTCCACCATTGGGCGTCTGCCTTTGTAAAAATCCTCAAGGATAGCTGTCTGCGATACTTCAAGCACCTCCGCAAGTTGTTTGATCAAGTCATTCCGCACGATACTTGATGTTGTGGCGTCAAGATACGGTTTTACTTCCTGAAAAATGGAATACTTACCATCGGACAAGGTTACATCATAATGAGTTACTGCGTTCTGTACAAGATACGCAAACCCACTTTGTACCTCGTTGACCTCATTTTTCAGCTCTTCTTCCCCGGAGTTCTGCACCACTTCAGAAGCATCCTTTCCTGAAGTAAGCACGGCGACCCCATTTTCCAACTCTTCCGTTTGTGCCAAGGACAAAGCCTTGACCGTCGCGCTTTGCCCCGCCTTATCGCTATCAAAGAGCAATGTGATCTTGTTCACATAGCGTTTGAGCAGTTTCGCCTGCTCTTCGGTGAATGCGGTCCCAAGAGGAGCCATGGCAGGGGAAAGATCCGCCTGATGGAATGCGACCACATCGAAGTTCCCTTCGCAGATGATCGCCGTCGCATCGCCTCGCTTCAGGGAATCAAGCGACTCGTAGATGCCGAACAGATTGTGCTTCTTGCTGTAGATGATGGTCTCCGGCGTGTTGATGTACTTCGATTTGCTCGTGCCGGTAAGATCCCTTCCGCTGAAGGCAACCGTTCTTCCCTGCCATGTACGTACAGGAAACATCAAACGGTCCCAAAAGATCGCATACGGGTAATGGTTTCGCGAAAACAACCCCGATTCCTTCAGCAAATCATCGCTGTACGATTTCTTTTTGAGGAACGAATACAAAAAATCGCCGGATGCGGGGGCATATCCAAGATTGAATTTCTCCCACATCTCCCGCTGCACATGCCTGCTCTCGAGATACTCTCTCGCCTTTGCCCCCGACGCGTCCGAAGTAAGGAAGTAATGGAACGTTTTGCTGATACGCTCGTACAACTCGTAAAGGGACTCGCGCATATCGTTGCGTTGCTTTTCTTCAGGAGTCATTTCCTCGAGCTGTACGCCCGCCTGCTTGGCAAGCGTCTCCACCGCCTGAACAAACGAGCATTTCTCCATCTCCTGAACGATGGTAAAGATATTTCCGCCCTTGCCGCATCCAAAACAATGCCACGTCCCTTTGTCGTCATGAATGATCAACGAGGGGGTCTTTTCACCGTGAATCGGGCAATTGCACCAATATTCGTTCCCTCTGCGCACAAGCTTGGAGTATTTGCTCATGACATCGCTGACAAGCAATTTGTCCTTGATCGTCTGGAGAAACGCTGGAGAAAACCTCGGCACCTTACCCTACTCCTCCCATTTGATCATCGGCGTGACCTTCTCAAGGGCGCGCAGACAGGCATCGACCTCTTCCTTTGTGTGGATGGCTCCATGATTGATTCCGGGGCACCTCCGTGCTTCGTCGTCCCAACTTTCCCTATCCTTCATGATCCGTTTCCAAAACGGATAAGTCCGGCACTGGAGCGGACGATCCTCATAGACCCCACATCCCTTCTCTGTAAGAAATATACAATCATTATCCGTTTTTTCCAAAAGAGAATAGAAAAAACCCGTTTCTTCCGTGACTCTGCAGTACGCGGCGAGAAACGTTTCCCTCTCCATGCCGAACCGTTTGGCAAGCCTGTCGACATCCTCGACGGAAAGAAACACATATCCAGGTTCCACCGAGCAGCAATATCGGCATCCACGGCAACTGAAACGGACACCACGTTGATAAAAGCACCCCATAAAAAAAGCCTCTTCAGATGAAGAGGCTTGTCTGGAGAGGGAAGGATTCGGACCTTCGAAGCTATAAGCAGCAGATTTACAGTCTGTCCCCTTTGACCGCTCGGGAACCTCTCCAATTTCAAAGACGTCTTAGAAAGTACCCTATTTCCCTATATTTCGTCAAGGTCATCCGCGAAGAAACGGAAATGAAGTGACAAAGCTCGAAAACCCCTCTTGCAATTCGGCCCTTCTTGCATTATTGTAACTACGCTGTCGCAGACGCCGACGTGGCTCAATGGTAGAGCTCCTGACTTGTAATCAGGTGGTTGTTGGTTCAATTCCGACCGTCGGCTTTATCGTCCTTGGGATTCGTTGTATACGGATACGTCACATGGTTTTCTTTCCCTTATATTGTTTGTTTTCAACAAAGGCGTTTTTCTTTTCCGAAAAACGGCTAACGGAAGCATAGACAAAACCCGCAATCCGCGTCACTCTTCTTATTAAGGATGAAGAAAAAAGCACTTCTATGGATGATCGCATGTATCACGGTATTCGCCGGCTGTTCGACGACGAACAGAGGATACGGCGTGTTCACCGGGGTTGTCTCGCATATCGTAGAACGCACAAACGGTTACGGACTTGTGGTCGTTGACGCAAATGAACTTACCGCTGAACAAGTCTCCCAGATGAAAACGCAATCTTCGTTTGTGTACGGTTATCTGGATATCGCTTCGTTCCATGGTCAGACGGAAACCTATCCGGGAATGCCGTTCGGATATGATCCTGACAGGGATGTCATGTGGATGCAGGTGGATGACGAGGCGTGGCGTTCGTATTGCTTTGACCAAGCGGACGGAATCGTCGCGAAAGGCATCGAGGGATTGTTCGTCGACGGTTGCGACGAATATGACATCAGACGATACGAAGGCATCTATCGGGGATTGCTTGATATCATCGACCGACTGAAAACGTACGGACTCCCCATTATCATCAACAACGGGGAAGTGTTCCTCACCCGAGCGTTGAAGGAACGAGGGCCTCAATACGTCACCGGCGTAAACCGTGAAGGCGTGTTCACCGACAAATACTATGGGATGCGCAGCGAATCGGACATCGCGTTCTTCAAAACTTACCTTTCCTCCTGCAAACGGATGGGACTCGATGTATATATAATCGAGTACGGCATCCCGCAGAAACAAATCCTCTCATTTGCGGAACAAAACGGTTATCACCTTTACTTTGCGCCGGACAAATCAAAGTCCTGAACGGCAGACGTGAGATCAGGCCTGAGTCGTTCCGCTCCATCGAGATATACCGGCCGATATGACTTGTTCCCGGCATCCTTCATGACGACGAGAACTCTGATCACCCGTTTCATCATTCCCGCGATCTGCGGTTCCTGCATGCAAAACAACGGTACGGAACGACAATACCCCCATTTCCTGAGCGCACCCGCAGGATTTCTGCTCTGCAGATCCGATGTCTGGGAGAACAACAGGAACGCGATCTCGTCCTCCGCCGGGCGATTTTCACGTTCAATCGCATCCCACAGTTTCTTCAATGCATCTTCGATCGCACACGGCGAATCCTCTTTCACACAAATGGCGCCACGAAATGCACAGATACCCATGCTCATCCTCCTACAGCGTAACGGTTATACCTTTTTCCACCACATGCTCGATCAATTCCTTGAGTAAGGAAATGACAAACGCCACGGCGGTTCTCGCCAACATGGAAAAGAAAAACGAGGCGGGAAAAACTTTCGTGGCATACCACTGGATGAAGACCAGAGATGTAATCCAGACGGAAAGCAGGTACAGCGTCCAACAGACGACATCCAGGCAGATGACAAGCAACCCAGTAAGCGTTTCCGGCACGGCGAAATACCCGCAGACGAGGTATGCCAGCAGGAAAAAGCAGAGAAGCAGGATGCAGTAATTCTGTACTCTGCCGACAAAGGCAAGGAGCCGCTGTGTCCGAAGCATGTCCACATCGTAGCATCATGCTCCGCTTTCAGCAAGGACGATCCGATGCGGTTTCCGTTGCGGATACAGATAAAAGGCCGTAGAATATGAAGGAAGCGAGGAAAACAATGGAAGGAACAACGCAACGTCTGGCAAGACTGGGGATTTCAACGGCGGACATTCTGATCCCCAAGCAAGGGGTTGATTTGAAAAAATGGGCGGTCGTGGCGTGTGACCAATACACATCGCAACCGGAATACTGGAAACGCGTGAACGAAGAGGTCGGGGACGCTCCGTCCACATTGCGCCTCATTTTTCCCGAGGTATACCTCGACGACACAGATAAAGTATCGAGGATTGAGTGCATCAACCAGACGATGTGTCGATATTTGGACGAAGGATTGTTCGATACGTATGAGGACGGCTTTTTTCTCGTCAGACGCGATACCGAGGCGAATCGGGGCAGATGGGGGCTTATCGCAGCGCTTGACCTCGAACAGTACGACTACGGCAGGGATTCAAAGAGTCTGGTACGCGCCACCGAAGGAACGATCCTCTCCCGTATTCCTCCACGAAAGGAGATACGAAAAAACGCCACGCTCGAAATACCTCATATCATGGTGTTGATAAGCGACAAGGAAAACAGCGTCATTGAGCCGCTTGCAAAAAAGTGCGACGCTCTGCGGATGGTATACGACACCGATTTGATGGAGCACGGGGGACATGTCAAGGCTTGGCAAGTCAACGCCCCGCAGGATCTTGCGTCGGTGGCATCCGCACTGGAACGCATATACGATGCGCTTGATCCCTCCAACCCATTGCTTTACGCGATGGGAGACGGAAACCACAGTCTCGCGACGGCGAAAAGTTGTTGGGAGGATCTGAAGAAAACACTTTCCGCCGAACAACGCGCCGTACATCCCGCTCGCTACGCGCTGGTGGAATTGGAGAACATCTATGATCCCGCCTTGGTGTTTGAACCGATCCACCGACTGTTGTTCCATACGTCATGGAATGACTTTTTCGCATCCGTTGCGGGAAACGCCGCAGAGGTGGAAATCAGGACAGTTGCAAGTCTTGAGGAAGCGCAACGGGAAATCAACGGACCGGAACGCCAGCGATTCGGTTATCTCGACCAAGATGGCTGGAAAGTGGTAACGCTGACCGCTCCATCCTCTTCAATCGCCGCGGGAACGATCCAGAACGTCATCGACAGTCTTACCGCAGGAGGCGTAACCTCCGTCGATTATGTGCATGGGACCGAGGTCGTCGAAAAACAGGGAAGACTTCCCGGTAACTGTGGGGTTCTGCTCCCCGCGGTGGACAAAGAAAAATTCTTCCAGACGATCATCGAGGACAAAGCGCTTCCACGCAAGACATTCTCCATGGGAAATGCAGAGGAAAAACGGTTCTATATGGAAGCAAGAAAAATCAGATAGTCAGCGCACTTGCGTTGTATGAGCCTTGCCTGACGATTCGATACGGGTGCACGGTACAGTCGATCAGCGTCGATGGTACCGTACCTTGTTTCTCGTCTCCCACGACGAAGGTAGGAACCTTCCCTTTGAAAGTGACAATGATGTCGGTGATCGAAGTCATTGAAGCGTAACCGGACAAATTGACGGACGTCGAATAAATGGGGCTTCCGAGTTTTTCCAATACGCCCTGCAAAAACGGATCCGAAGGGACCCTGATCGCCGTTGTCCCCTTGCAGTCTTTGTTGTACATGATCGCCGTCAGCGCGCACGGCCAACATGCCTCAATGTCCGTCGGAACGTCACAAATCTCCTTTGCCTGACCGAGCGTCGCAAGAAGGAGGAACGGTTTCCGTTCGTCCCGATATTTCAGCGCGTAAAGTTTCTCTTTCGCCGGTCCGACCTTCGCACACAACCCATAAATCGTATCACACGGAAGCACCATTACCTCATCGCGTTCCAGCCGCTCAACCACGACATCCAATGTGTCAGGGTTTTGCCGATACAATACGTCCCCTTCTTCACCCATGCTTTCTCTCTCTCCTACCCATACGTTTCGCATACAGTAGCACAATGCCGAACGATATGAACAGAGCAAGCAGGGCCAAAGCCCACAGAGGAAGGTAAAAATAGGAAAAATCCGAACTGGGCGCACGTTCCTCCGGTTCGGGCTGCACCGCCCGGGACGGGGAATCATCGGCGAAATAGAAGACCTGTTCCCCTTCGCTTTGATACCCCAGCTTGAAGGCGGCGTCCTTCAGCCCTTCCCCCTCGGACAAACGTTTGCTTTGCTCTTCCAGCGAATCGACCTGCGCCTGCAGCGCCGCCTTCTTGTATTCGAGTTCGTCGACGTGCTTTTTCATCGCACGGGTATAGAAGAACCCCTGCTCTCCTATGAAAAGCGACAGCAGGGTCAAAGAAACAAAAAAGGATATGACGAATAACGCAAGGCTCTTTCTTGTCATACTGAAACCATACTTATATAATAGCACGTGTAGTATTAAATAAAAACCATGTCCATATAGGGGGAAGTGATGGCTGAAAACAAACACTATGGCTGGCAGGTTGTTATCAGTCTCGTTTTGACCATCGTCATACTCGGGGCGGCGTTCGTCTTCTTCGGCATGTACCTGATCCCCAAATACCAGATATCCAGAGAACAAATCTATGGTGTGATGGTAAAGGTGTTTCCCTTTTTGATCGGTCTCGTGATGATTCAGATCGGAACAATGGTGGCCCATCACCGTGACGACGACTACGCGGACGAAGTGGATAAATTACCGCCGAACGCCTATGACAGTGCATTGTATCGGATGCCGCAGGACGATCAAAGCGCACCGAGCACGCAGAACATGGCGAAGGCCGTTCCTCAGGTTTCTCCGGTCATTGAGCCACAGATGCCTCCCCCACAAAAAATGGCCGAAGTCGAACCTGTCATTTCCCCGACGGTTTCTGTGCCTGCGGCTGAAACCGTA
>Ga0172378_10003435_pt1 | contig 14892 bp, 12 predicted proteins | sample GrowelOW332metaG_FD_119755 | JGI IMG/M metagenome (GOLD analysis project Ga0172378, IMG submission 119755) | Groundwater microbial communities from an aquifer near a municipal landfill in Southern Ontario, Canada - Pumphouse #3_1 metaG | ecosystem: Environmental > Aquatic > Deep subsurface >... | reverse complement strand
CGATTTGTTTGCAGAGTAGGGTAATAGCATCTTCTCCATATTCAGGTGCTATTTCTAAATTTATATTTAATCCTTCTAAGGTTAAAAGATTGAAAAAATAGCCATAATCGACTTTAAGCTTTTCTAGTGGAATTTTTCCAGAAGCCGCCTTTCTGATATGAGAATCAATTAAAAAACAAGTGAGACTATTCATGTAATCAGTAAGATATGCGGCTGCTGTATTTTTTAATTCAGAAGGCAATGGTTTTTGTGCTATATCGAGGCCTATTTTGGTATTTGTAACTTCGCGGTCTGATAAAGCTGCATAATGAGTTAATTTTAAAGTACTAATATTTTCCGGCACGAATGCAGGTCTATAATCAGCATAAGATATAGTTTGATAAAGAGATTTTATTTTTTGTTCTACACTAGCAGGATCTACATCGCCCGAGATAACTAATGCTTCTAAATCAGGTCTAAACCATGTGGTATAATATTTTTTTAGAGATTCTATATTATATGTATCTATATGATTTATTAATGAATCATCAGTAATTTTAAAATATGTTTTAGAATTAGAAAAAATTATGTTACCTAAATTATAAAAAATTCTCTTTTGAGGTGTCTGATTTAATAAAATTTTATATTTAATATATTTTTTTTCATTATTTATCGTAGTTTGGTCAAAATTGATATCATAGGTTAAGTTGTAAAGTAAAAGAAGAGTTGAATCTATAATATTACTAGATTTATTAATGGGAACTTGTGATATTCTATAATAGGAGTTGTGAAGATTTGAGACAATTTCACAATTATCTATAGGATTGAGCCCTAGAGATATAAGATATTTATAAAAATTATTATCTGGGAAATTTTTAGTACCTCTAGTTCCTAACTCTTGTAAAAAAGAATTCATACTAATATAAGCATCATCAGGAGCTGAATCGCCAGTTTTCTGTACCAAAGTAAAATTTGCCTGCCCTATTTTGGTATTATTTTTGATAATATAGTAGTGTAACCCATTAGGTAAGCTTCCTTGAGTTATTCTGGGGTCAGTTGGTAATGTGCTGATATTTTGAGATTTGACTGAAATGTTAGTAAAAGATAAAAGAAAAAACATAAATATTATATAAAGAAATCTTTTCATTTTTTTAGAATATTAAGTGTATAATGCAAAAATAAGATAAATATTGTATGTAATTGATATTTTTTATATTTTTGTCGTTCATAAAATTTGTTATTCATAAAATAAGAAAAAAAATAAATTAAAAAAAGAAGTTATGAAAAAAATTATTTCGGTACTTATATTGTCTATATTGATGGTAGGTGCGGTAAGTGCACAAGATATGGAAAGTGCGACTAAACAATATAATGATGCACTTATGACTATGAATAGTGGTGATAAAGTTTCTGCTTTAGTTGGTTTTGAACAAGCATTGAAAGATGCGACGGTTATAGGTCCAGACGCAGCTGATTTAGCTAATAATTGTAAAACAGTAATTCCTAAATTATGTTATTATATAGGACAGGATTTGGCCAAAGAAAAAAAATATGAAGCAGCAGTAGCTCAAGAGAAAAAAGCTATAAGTAAAGCTAAAGAATTTGGCAATACTGAATTTGCTAAAAAAGCAAACGATCTTATAGCAGATATTTATCTTGGACAAGGAAACGATTTAATAAATTCTAAAGATTATAAAGGTGCTAGTGTAGCTTATAATAAAAGTGTACAAGCTGATCCTACTAATGCTATGGCATTCTTAAGATTAGGTATGGCAGCTTCACGTAGTGGACAAGAGTCATTAGCTATTGAGGCTTATGAGAAAGCTTCTGCGTTAGGTCAGAAAACAACTGCGGATGCTCAACTTTCTAAATATTTCGTAATGAAGGCTAATTCTTTAAGAATTAATAAGAGTTATGAGGAAGCCATGGAATATGCTAAAAAATCAAGCGATGTTATGCCTAATGCTCTTGCTTATAAATTATATGCTATTTCTGCTATTTCTTGTGAAGATTATAAAGCTGCAGCAGAAGGATTTAAAGAATATTTAACATTATCTCCAAATGCTAAAGATGCAGATGCTATGAAATTTCAGTTAGCTACATCACTTGAAAAATTAGGTGAAAATGCAGAAGCTTGTGAATATTATAAACAATTAATTAACAATCCCAAATTTAAAGAATACGCAGCAAGTAGAGTTAAAGCTTTAAGTTAGGTTGATAATAAAACACATGAATAATACCGGTATAGAGTTACTTTCACCGGCTAAAAATATAAGTATCGGCATTTCAGCTATCGACTGTGGTGCCGATGCTGTGTATATAGCTGGTCCTTCTTTTGGCGCAAGAGAAGCTGCTGGGAACTCTTTTGAAGATTTGAAAGAGTTGGTTAGCTATGCACACCAATTTGGAGTTAAAATTTATCTAACTCTAAATACCATATTATATAACGATGAACTTAATAAGGTAGAGAAATATATATATAAGGCTTATGATATAGGGATTGATGCTTTGATTATTCAAGATTTAGGCATTTTGAAAATGAATATTCCTCCTATAGACTTATACGCTTCTACACAGACTAATATTAGAACTGTAGATCAAGCTTTATTTCTTGAATCATTAGGTTTTAAAAAATTAATATTAGCTCGTGAATTATCTATAGAACAAATAAAAGCTATAAGACATGCTACTAAATGTGCATTGGAAACTTTTGTACATGGTGCTTTATGTGTTTCTTATAGTGGTCAGTGCTATATGAGTCAATATTTAACAGGAAGAAGTGGAAATAGAGGATTATGTGTTCAAGCTTGTCGTTCTCTTTATGATTTGGAAGATCTGCAAGGAAAAACAATATTGAAAAACAAACCGATTCTTTCTCTAAAGGATTTAAATCTTTCGAATAGACTTAAAGAGTTAGTTGATGCAGGTGTAACATCATTTAAGATAGAAGGACGATTAAAAAATGCTTCTTACGTAAAAAACATAACTCGTTATTATAGAAAAAAATTAGATGAAATAATAGAAAAGAAGTCTTCTAATGGCTTTATTCAAGGAGGATTCAGTCCGAAACCTGAATTTACATTTAATAGAGAATACACAGAATTATTTATCGATGGTAAAAGAGGTCAATGGAATTCTAAAAATTTCGCGAAGTCTATGGGGGAGTATGTTGGGGATGTAGTTAAAATTATAGAACAAGGTAAATTTATTGAATTTATTTATAAAGGTATTTCTTTATCTAATGGAGATGGCTTATGTTTCTTAGATTCGATAAATAATGTTGTAGGTATGCGAGTTGAAACTACTGAGAAGCTGAATGAAGAACAAATATCACATGTAAGGACTAAGAATGTAAAAGGGCTAAAGCCAGGTATAAGGATTTATAGAAATTATAATATATTATTCGAGAAAGAACTTGAAAATGATATGCCTAAAAGGTTCTTGCTTGTTAATACAGAATTTATCGATAATAAGGTGATAGCTATATGTGAAAATGAGATTTCGGTATCTTTTAACTTACCTGAAAATGTAGAAATAGCGAAAAATCCTGAGTTGGCTTTAAAAAACATTAAGCAGCAATTTTCTAAAATTACTAGTATTTATAAATTTCAAGTTTCCAAAATGAATATGAATCCTATTCGTTTTCTGCCATTATCAGAATTAAATTCTATACGACGTGAGCTGGCTAAAATGCTTTTTGAAAAAACAAGATCAGATGGTAGCGCGGAAGCAAATTCTATTGACCACAATCAGAACAAACTACTAATAGCTCCAAAACAAGTTACTAATCTGAATTGTTCAAATGATTTATCCAAAGCTGTTTATGAAGGTATAAATATATGTCCAGATCAAGCTTATGAACTAAATCCTATCTTAAATCAAGAGCTTATGAGAACAAAGTATTGTATAAGATATGAATTAGGTAAATGTCCAAGATATAACAATGCTAAATCAAATGAAGATTTATTTTTAATAAATAATGGAAAGCGTTTTCGTGTAAAATTTGATTGTAAGAATTGTGAAATGGTTATTCTTGCAGACTAATATTTATTAATGGTTAATAGTTTTTTTTATCTTCTTAAAAAACCATTTATCTAGTAAAATGGCTATTACTATTCCTACTAATATACTAATAGTATCTGCTCTTATATCACTAGGATCATATTGGCGTGAGGTGGTTAGTAATTTTTGCAGTACCTCTGTAATAGTTCCGAAAGCTATTCCACTTATTAAAATAATAAATATATTTTTAATCTTATTAGTGCCTTCTATTACTATTTTTTTGCCTGCATAGTTTAATGTTACCCATGTCAATATTGGATATGGAAGAAATATTATAAAATGTACTATATGATCTAATCTCATACCTAGAAAATATTTGGCTAGGTTTATATCAAATGTCTGTTTAAACTGATGAAGAGTCAAAAAAAATACAACTGCGATATATGTTATAAGAATTAATGATATTATGATTCTGACTTTGCTTAATTTTATTGTATTTTCCATATATATATATTTAATTTACAAAGATAATTTATTTATATTTGTATCAAAACAAAATTAATTATGAATATAGCAATAGTTGGAACTGGATATGTTGGTTTAGTTTCAGGAACTTGTTTCTCAGAAATGGGGATAAATGTTACTTGTATAGATATAGATGCAAAAAAAATTAATGCATTAAATAAAGGTATTATACCTATTTATGAACCTTCTTTAGAAGAGATGGTTCATAAAAATCAGAAAGCAGGAAGACTCCATTTTTCTACAGATTTGGCAAGTATAATAGATAATGTTGAAATCGTTTTCTGTGCTGTGGGTACACCTCCAGATGAAGATGGTAGTGCGGATCTTAAGTATGTAATAAATGTGGCTCGTACTTTTGGACAGAACATTAAGAATTATACATTAATAGTGACTAAAAGTACTGTTCCTGTAGGGACAGCAGATAAAGTTAAAAAAGCGGTCTTAGAAGAATTAGAAAAAAGAAATGTTAATATAGAATTTGACGTGGCTTCTAATCCAGAATTTTTAAAAGAAGGAGCTGCGATAAAAGATTTTATGAGTCCTGATAGAGTAGTTATTGGCGTAAATAGTCAAAGAGCCCGTGATACTATGGAAAGGTTATATAAACCTTTTATGCTTACGAATAATCGTATAGTTTTTACTGATGTAGCTTCTGCTGAGATGATTAAATATGCTGCTAATTCTATGTTAGCTACTAGAATTTCATTTATGAATGATATAGCTAATTTGTGTGAAATAGTAGGTGCAAATGTTAATATGGTAAGAAAAGGTATTGGTTCTGATACTAGAATAGGGAAAAAATTCCTTTATCCTGGATGTGGATATGGAGGAAGTTGTTTTCCGAAGGATGTTAAGGCACTTATTAAGTCTGCAGAAAAAGAGGGTTATGATATGAAAGTTTTGAAGGCTGTGGAAGAAGTTAATAATAAACAGAAGTCTTTATTGTATGATAAATTGTATAAATATTATAAAGGTAATCTTAAAGGTAAAGTTATAGCTCTTTGGGGCTTAGCCTTTAAACCTGAAACTGATGATATGAGAGAAGCTCCTGCACTAGTAATGATTGATTTATTACTTGAAGCTGGATGTGAAGTTAAAGTGTATGATCCTATCGCTATGGATGAGTGTAAAAAGAGAATAGGTGACACTGTAGAGTATTGTGAGACTAAGTATGACGCTATTAAAGAAGCTGATGCTTTATTGCTTATTACAGAGTGGAATGAGTTTAGAATAGTGGATTGCACTAAAATGTGTAATGTGATGAAAAATAAAGTTATTTTTGATGGCAGAAATATCTATGATAAGAAAGAATTAGAAAATAAGGGCTTCACATATTTCGGAATTGGCCTTTAATTCTTCAGTAAAATAAACTTAAATAATGAAAGGAATAGTTTTAGCGGGAGGCTCAGGTACAAGACTTTATCCAATAACCAAAGGGGTAAGTAAACAATTGCTTCCTATCTATGATAAACCGATGATTTATTATCCTTTATCAGTACTTATGTTAGCTGGCATAAAAGATATTTTGTTAATCTCCACGCCTAATGATTTACCTAGTTTTAAAAGGTTATTAGGAGACGGCTCAGATTTTGGGGTACATTTATCTTATGCAGAGCAGCCAAGTCCAGATGGATTAGCTCAAGCATTTATTATTGGTGAAGATTTTATTGGAAATGATGCTGTTTGCCTTATACTTGGTGATAATATTTTTTATGGTAGTGGCTTTGTTGAACAATTACATAATTCTGTAATATTAGCAGAAAAGTATAGTAAAGCTACTATTTTTGGATATCATGTTCAAGATCCTGAAAGATATGGTGTGGTAGAATTTGATGAAAACGGAGATGCTATATCAATCGAAGAAAAACCTAAGATTCCAAAGTCAAATTATGCTGTGGTTGGTTTATATTTTTATCCCAATAATGTCGTTGATATAGCTAAAAATATAAAACCATCTGCTCGTGGTGAACTTGAAATTACTACTGTTAATCAGAACTTTCTTCAGAAGAAAGAAGTTAAAGTGCAGTTATTAGGAAGAGGCTTCGCGTGGTTGGATACTGGTACTCATGATTCATTATCTGAGGCTGCTACTTATGTAGAGGTTATTCAAAAACGTCAAGGTCTTGAAATAGCTTCTCTTGAAGGAATAGCCTATGAAAATAAATGGATAAGTGAAGAAAAATTACGATCTGAGGCAGTTACGTTAGGAAAAAATCAATATGGTAAATATTTATTAAGTCTCATAGATAAAATATAAATGGAAGTAATTAAAACTAAAATAGAAGGATTGTTTATAATTAAACCCAAGGTTTTTGGAGATAGCAGAGGGTATTTTTTAGAATCATATAATCAAGAAGAATTTAATAAAAAAGTAGCAAATGTAGTTTTTGTTCAGGACAATGAATCTTTTTCTACTTATGGAGTAGTTAGAGGATTACATTTTCAGAGACCACCTTTCGATCAGGCTAAATTAGTTAGATGTGTAAAAGGAAGCGTTCTCGATGTCGCTGTTGATATAAGGAAAAACTCTCTTACGTATGGACAGTATGTGTCTGTAGAATTATCATCAGAAAATCATATGCAATTTTTTCTTCCTAGAGGAATGGCTCATGGTTTTTCTGTTTTATCTTCAGAAGCTCTTTTCAGTTATAAATGTGATAATTTTTATAATCCTTCTTCAGAAGATTCTTTTAAATGGAATGACCCTGCTTTTGGGGTTGATTGGAAAATACCTATTGATAAAGTAATTTTATCAGAAAAAGACAAATAATTATGGATGAATATAGACATTTAACAGAAAAAGAAATTCAGCGTTTAGAAAATAATTCCTGTATAGCTGATGATTGGAATAATGTATTAGTAAAAGATAAGTTTAATACTAACAGAATATTTCAATCTTCCTTTTCTGGTAATATAAAATTAGGTAATTTCGAGAAGAAATTTATTCTTGAAGGTGGCATAACTAAAAAATCAGGAGTAAGATATGCTACACTGCATAATGTAACAGTAGGCGATAATACTTGTGTCGAAAATGTGCAGAATTATATAGCTAATTATGAAATAGGACATGATACTTATATAAAAAATGTAGGTCTTATATTAGTAAATGGAGTTTCTACTTTCGGAGAAGGAACTCATGTAGCAGTATTAAATGAAACAGGAGGTAGAGAAGTAGTTATTCATAGTAAACTTTCTGCACACATGGCGTATTTATCTGCTTTATATAGACATCGTCCAATATTGCAACAGCGCTTTAAAGAGTTAGCAGATTATTATTCGAAGAAACATTCTTCCTCTATAGGTAAAATAGGTAGTAATGTAGTTATTGAAAATTCTGAAGTTATTAAGAACGTAAGAATCGGAGATTATGCAGTGATTTCAGGAACATCTAGATTAGAAAATGGAAGCATTAATAGCAATAAAGAAGCTCCAGTGCATATTGGGTCGAATGTTACATGTAAAAATTTTATAATATCTTCAGGTTCAGAATTAAGTTATGGGGCAATGATTAATGATTGTTTCATTGGTCAAGCATGCTGTTTGTCTCACTCTTATTCAGCATCATCTTCATTATTCTTTAGTAACTGCCATGAGGAGAATGGTGAGGCTTGTGCTATCTTCGCAGGGCCTTATACGGTAACGCATCATAAATCTACTTTACTAATCGCAGGTATGTTCTCTTTCATGAATGCTGGATCTGGTTCTAATCAAAGTAATCATATGTATAAGTTGGGACCTATTCATCACGGTATATTAGAAAGAGGGTCTAAAACATCATCTGATTCGTATATATTGTTTCCATCTCATATAGGACCATTCTCTTTAATCATGGGAAGGCATGTGGATCATGTAGATACACAGAATTTACCTTTTTCATATCTCATTGAAAATCAAAATAGTACTTTCGTTATGCCTGGAGTTAATTTACGTTCTGTTGGTACTATAAGGGATGTTAGAAAATGGCCAAAAAGAGATAAAAGAACTGACCCTAAAAAATTAGATTATATTAATTTTAATCTTTTGAGTCCTTATACTATACAAAAAATGTTCAAGGGAATAGATATATTGAAAGAACTTCAAAAAGTTTCTGGACCTGATAGTGATATTTATTCTTTTAGAGGTGCTAAGATAAGAAATTCATCTTTGAATAAAGGATTGAACTTTTATAATATAGGTATCAATAAATTTTTTGGTAATGCTTTAGTGAATCGTTTAAAGGACATAGATTTTAAAAATTCTGAAAATCCTATAGACTTGCTTCGTAATACTTTAAAACCTCATACCCATGTAGGTCTTGGAGATTGGGTAGATCTTTCAGGTTTAATTACTCCAAAGTCAGAAGTTACTAGTCTAATTAATAAAATAGAGAATAATACTATTTGTAGATTAGAAGATATTAATAATGAATTTGCTAGAATGGCATCCAAGTATTATGAATATGAATGGACTTGGATTTATGATAAATTTGAAATGGTTTATCATATTAATCCAGAGAAAATTACCTTTGAAGATGTTATAAAAATTATAAAAGAGTGGAAAAAAGCCGTAGTATCCTTAGATGAAATGGTTTATAATGATGCTAAAAAAGAATTTTCATTATCTTTTATGACAGGATTTGGAGCTGATGGAGATAAAGACCAGAAATTAAAAGATTTTGAGGAAGTACGAGGTGATTTCGATACAAATCCTTTTGTACAAGATGTACTTCTTCATATAAAGAATAAATCGGCTCTTGGAGATGAATTAATAAGTCATCTAATCTTTTAATTTTAATAATTCTATTTCAGCGTAGATTTTATCTATTATAGTGGTAACTATTTTATAAGTTTTGCTACTTTTAGTATAATCAGCTTGTGTAATAAAATTAACTCTTTCTTCTTGTATAAGTTTCTGTACCTTTTCCTTATTCCCTTTTTGATAAACAGCGATGGAGTTGCCGCCGAATTGTTTAACGAGTTTCATGCATGGTATATCTGTAGCTCCATCTCCGAAATAAATCATTCTGGAAAAAGGAATAGGTCTTTCATCTTCGGGAACGAATTCGTTTACCCTAGTGTGATCTCTAATTTCTTTTATCCCTTTGTTTATTTTAAAAAGAAACTGTGTTTTAGCAGTATAATCTACTGCTACTGAAGGCCATACAGCTACACCATTAACGTCATATAAAAAAGAACAAGCATATATTTTCTCAAATTCACCAGCTATAGGAGATCCTTCTATCATTTCTGTTAATCCAGAAGAGTTAATGTAATGCTCGATTTTTATGCCTTTTTTATGGCCATATTCATTAATGAGTTTGAACCATTCTTTTACTCCTTTATATAGTTCTATTTTTTTACCAAAACTAGTGAATGATTCTCTTTTTAATTTTACGCCCGATGCTCTAGCTTCATCTATCATGAGTTTCATATATGACAATATTTCACTCGCATCTTGCCCTTTGGAGATTGCTTCACTTTTAGCCCAGAAATCTTCTTTAGTCTTTCCAACAGCTTCTATAAACCCAAATTCCTGCATATTGCCAGGAGAAAGAGTTCCGTCGAAATCATAAATAAGAGCTACTTTCGTTTCATTTTTTTTTGACATATTATTATTTCTCACTTGTTATTTTTAGCTTTTCATGCTGTTTTATAGACTTTTTCGTTTCAACCCAAATTCGTATTAGAGTTTTATTTCCAAGTTCTACTTTGTTTTTTCTCTCAGTTATTTTTACTTCCTTTTTAAGTTTTTCAAAGTCCTTATGAGCTTTATTAATTACTCTGGCTAATTCAAATCGGCCTGTTATTCTATAAATAAGTGCTATACTTCGGTCAATGTTTTTTCTAATGAAGATGTTTTTTTGACGAGTTTTCTCATCACTGTTTTTGTAAATCATCAAAAGATTATTTCTGAAGTTGAGGTATAGTTTATGTGGCGATTCGTTTGGAAGTGTTCCTCCTCCGACGTGATATATTTCAGATTTAGGAACTACCCAGATTTGTTGTCCTCCAAGCTTTGCACGCCAGCAAAGGTCTATTTCTTCCATGTGTGCGAAGAAGGCCTTATCCAATCCTCCAAGTTGGTGCCATAGATCTGCTCTTATTAGAAGTGATGCACCTGATGCCCAGAAGATTTCGCGATTATCATCATATTGCCCTAAATCTTTTTCTACAAGTGAAAGAATTCTTCCTCTACAGTATGGAAAGCCAAATTTATCTATGTAACCTCCACATGCGCCTGCATGTTCGAAATAGTTAGGATTGTGGTATGATTTGATTTTTGGACAGCATATTCCTGCTTTAGGATGAGATTCCATAAAGTCAATAAGAGTGTCTAACCATCTGTCGCTTACTTCTACATCTGAATTTAGAAGAAGGTAGTATTGATATGTCTCTTCTTCCTTTAGTATATCAAATACCCTATTGTATCCTCCTGTGAAGCCATAATTTTTGTCAAGTTTTATTATTTGTACATCGTTTATACTTGATAAATATTCTAATGATCCGTCAGAGGAGCCATTGTCTGCTACTATTATTTTACCCAGATCCTTTGGCGTCTTTTGAATGACAATAGGAAGAAATTTTTTTAAAAAGTTAATTCCATTCCAATTTAATATTACAACAGCAGTTTTTGGCATTTTACTTTAGTAATGTTTTCTTAATCAAAGAATTGAGTGTTTAACTAAGTAATTATTTATTACGACTGGGTATTGTTTCTCCAGTTCGTGAATCTTACTAGCTAATGTCTCAGGAGTATCTTGTTCATTGATATGACACTTAGCTTGGTATATTATAGATCCTTGATCGTAGTTTTCATCTATTAAGTGTATGGTTATTCCTGATTCTTTCTCCTTAGCGGATATTACTGCTTTGTGAACGCGCATTCCATACATTCCTTTGCCTCCATAATTTGGCAAAAGTGCAGGATGTATATTGAAAATTTTACCTGGAAATCTTTTTAAAATGTAGTCTGGTACTTTTAATAAAAATCCTGCTAATATGATTATATCTATGTCGTATTTTTCTATTATTGATAATACTTTATATTCTGGAAGGGTGTTAATGCTCTCGTATGCGTTGAAAAATTCTGATTTTGTAAATGAGAATGATGGAATATGGTGATTCTTAGCTCTTTCAAGTACGAAGGCTGATTTTTTGTCTGAAAGTATTAATGATATTTGTGCTATTTCAGAATTTTCGAAGAAATTCATGAAATTCTCAGCGTTGGTTCCATTCCCTGATGCTAGTATTGCTATGTTCTGTTTCATTTGGCTGATTATCTGATATTTAATAGTGCTTGAGGGTGCAAATTTAACAAAAAATAGCATACAAAGTTTTATTTTAAAGAAATTTTATGTTAATTTGCATCCTATTTTGAATTAGAAAATAAATTAACAATTAATTATTAACTAAAATTTATAAACCATGGCAGAAGAAGTTGCTTCAAAAGTAAAAGCCATTATCGTTGACAAATTAGGTGTTGACGAGAATGAAGTTACACCAGCCGCTAGTTTTACTAACGATCTTGGTGCAGATTCTCTAGATACAGTAGAATTAATTATGGAATTCGAGAAGGCATTCAACCTTACTATTCCTGATGATGCTGCAGAAAAAATAGCCACTGTTGGTGATGCTATTTCTTACATTGAGGAGAACACAAAATAATTTATGAGCAAATAATGGAATTAAAAAGGGTAGTTATAACTGGTCTTGGAACAATTAATCCATTGGGAAACAATATAAGTGATTATTTCGCTAATCTTGATTCCGGAGTCAGTGGAGCGTGTTTGATAGATAGGTTTGATACGACTAATTTTAAAACCAAATTTGCTTGTCAAGTTAAAGATTTTAATCCTACAGATTGCGGTATTTCGCCAAAAGAAGTTAAAAGAATAGATAGGTTTGTACAATATGCATTAGCCGCTTCATCCGAAGCTGTTATTGATTCCAAACTTAATTTAGATTCTGAAAATCTTAAGCGAATTGGCGTTATCTTGGGTTCAGGAATAGGAGGCATTGAGTCTCTTTTTCACGAAATAATGGACTATAGTGAAGGTGGTCAAATCCCTCGCTTTAGTCCATTTCTTATTACTAAGATGATATCTAATGTGGCTCCAGGATATATTTCTATGAAATATAAATTTATGGGACCTAATTACACTGTAACCTCTGCATGTGCTTCATCTGGACATGCTATGACGGATGCATTTGATGCTATACGTCTTGGAAAGGCAGATGTAATGCTTACAGGTGGTACTGAAGCTCCTATAAGTCCTCCAGGAATAGGAAGTTTTGCTTCAGCCAAAGCTATGTCATCAAACAATGAAAATTATAAAACTGCTTCTTGTCCATTTGATAAAAACAGAGATGGATTTGTAATGGGAGAAGGATCAGGAATTTTAATTTTTGAAGAATTAAATCATGCTCTTTCGCGTGGAGCTAAAATATATGCAGAAGTTCTTGGTACAGGTTCAACTGCAGACGCTTTTCATATAACAGCGCCTCATCCAGATGGTGAAGGAGCTATGTCAGCTATTACATTAGCTCTTAAAGAAGCTAATATATCTAGTAATGATGTTGATTATATTAATCTTCATGGAACTTCTACTCCTAAAGGAGATATAGCCGAGTTAAAGGCTATTAAATCTATTTTCAAGAATCACGCTTATGAACTTAACTTAAGTTCAACAAAGTCTATGACAGGTCATTTATTAGGTGCAGCAGGGGCCATAGAAGCTCAAGCGTGCATCCATGCTATTAATTCTGGTATTGTTCCTCCTACGATTAATTTTAAAACTGAGGATCCTGAGATAGATTATAAAATGAACCTTACTCTAAATAAAGCACAAAAACGTCCTATTAAAATAGCATTGAATAATGCTTTCGGTTTTGGAGGACATAATTCTTGTATAATTTTCAGTCAATATAAATAATTTAAATATTCGAAAGTTATTTAAATTATTCTATTTTTCTACTCATCTATTATGGTGTATACTAAAGTCAGAGTAGGCTTCATGTTTTTACCTGTCCCTGTGTCGTTAGGAGCGCCAGCACCATTGATAGTACCATGTGAATAATTAGTCAAATCAATAGAATAAGAAGTAGTCGATGTGCTACTATAATAATAAGAAGAGCTTGAACTTGAAGTAGTCGCTTTTAAAGGAAATAACCACATGTTATCAGTTAAGTCGATATCATTTTCTTCGCCTTTGATTATATTTAATGTTTTATCTAATATAGTCTGAGTAAAAGAAGTTATATCACAAGTATAACTCATAGATGATCTATTGATTTGTCCGACATAAGAAGAAGTATTCAAATCACTTATAGAATAAAAATATTTGGTAGAGTCTGGACTTTCGTATAAATAATGAGCAGGATAGATATAAGATGGATATTTATCTAAATCATCTAGATCATCTGGAGCTATAAAAGGAAGAGTTAAGTATGCTCTAGATAATAAAATGGTTTTACCAGAATATCCTTTAGATATAATCCAGTTTTTCATAGTTTGCGAGAAGGACTCACCACTTATATATGGCTTTACTCCTGCGAAACAGTCTATATTTAGTTCGGAGCTATTTTCATCTCCTATAAGTCCTTCAGAATGATCATTTTCTGAAATATTTAAGCCGTAACTAGTTCCGAAATAATATTTTTCGAGAGTATCTTTTCCTGCAGAGTTTTGATAATTAATATATAAGAATGAAGTATTAAGAGAAATAAAATTAAGACGTCCTCCTTCAGTTAGATTATCAGGAGTATCAGTAGTAATATATAAACCTTTACTCTTATCGACGAAATCTTGAGCTTCATCATAATCATCTTGAGTATATTGTAATAAATCTTTTCCAAAAGTATCATCTAGATAAATCTTTATAGAACTCCCGCCATAATATATTGGGGACCCTAGAGAAATAGGATTAGGATAAAAGTCATCTTTAGAAAGAGATTTATTAAATAATCTAGTAGAATCAAGATCAGATTTTAATCTATATACATAGATATTTTGAGCTTTACCTTCAGAATTATCATTATAATTATAATTAGAACTTATATTTAATTCAAGATAAGAACTTTCATAAATAGGATTAGTTCCAAATTTAACCGAGTCACTTGCAGGCAGTAGAATAGAAGCTGTGCTAACTTTAGTAAGTCCGAATTTAGGATCTTTTATATATCCAAAAATTAGAGTACTAGAACTTACTCCTTGAATACTATCAGGAGTATTACTCGTAAGAGGAATATTTAAAGTATCGATTTCTACTTGTAATTTCTGGTTATCAGGAATTAAATTATTTCCTAATGTTCTATCAGCTTCTATGCAAGAACTGAAAAATAAAGGAAATGCTACTATACAGACTAATAATTTATTTATTGTCTTTTGATAAAATTTGATCATAAAATT
>Ga0172378_10003434_pt1 | contig 14894 bp, 12 predicted proteins | sample GrowelOW332metaG_FD_119755 | JGI IMG/M metagenome (GOLD analysis project Ga0172378, IMG submission 119755) | Groundwater microbial communities from an aquifer near a municipal landfill in Southern Ontario, Canada - Pumphouse #3_1 metaG | ecosystem: Environmental > Aquatic > Deep subsurface >... | reverse complement strand
TAAGAATTTTGTGAAATTTACTGGTAATGAAGAAGGTAAATCTCTTCAAAGTGCTGGTCCAAAATTATAATTCTTTAGAGATATATAAATATAAAAGAGTGCCAATTAATTTTGGCACTCTTTTTTATAGGATTTATTATTTTTTTGCTTTAGGTAAGGCAAAGTTTATTTCTAAACCTCCATTTGGTCTGTTTTTAGCAGAAATAGTACCATTGTGATAGATAATAGCATTTCGTACAATTGAAAGCCCTAAACCACTTCCTCCGTCCTTGCGAGTCCTACCTTCGCTTGGTCTATAAAATCTTTCAAATATTTTATTTAAAGATTCCTTATTAACTCCTTTCCCTTTATCCCATATTGAGAAATATTCGAAATCATTATCTGATAGATCATTTTCTATAGTTATACAAGGTTTATCCCCCGAATAATTGAGAGCATTATCTATAAGATTTCTAAATATAGCATGAATTAAATTATAATTACCATGTACATAGATAGGATGTGTTATACTATCTATGATGAAAGCATCTTTATCTATTATCTTTTTGGATAGTTCTTGTTTGATTTCGGATAAGATATCTTTTATATTTATTGTCTCCTTTTCTAGTTGACTATTTTTAGCCTCAATTTTAGAAATGAGTGAAATATCACCTATTAAGGAAGATAATCTTTGAGTTTGGGAATAGGCTTTCTTGATAAAGTATTCTGATTGAGATTTATCTAAATCTTTGTTAATGATAATAGTTTCTAGATAACCACTTATAGTACTTATTGGCATTCTTAATTCATGTGCAATATTCCCAGTTATTTCTAATTTTAGCTTTTTATTATCTTCCTGTTTGGTTACGTCATCTATACTTATTTCTATGTACCTATCTTCAAATATAAATGCTTTTACTAAAAATGAAGCATCTTCAGATACTATTATATCTTTATAAGTTGTTTCCAATTTATTATTTTTAAGACCCTCTCTTATTATTGTTGAACATTCTTTAAATTCTGAAGAATTCCAAAGTTCAGCTGCTCTTAAAGAATTTGCAGAAGTTATCTTGTTTAAATAGGAATTAAATATAACATTAGAATATATGATTTTGAGCTCGGGACTAAAGAATGCTACTCCACTCTTTAAATGAGAGAAATGTTTAATTAATCTATCTCTTTCTACATTATATTTTTCTTGAGTTTTGATAAGTTCTGTGTAGCTACTTTTTAGTGATTTACCTATTTCCTTAAATTCCTTTTGAGCAAAATGTATGTCTTCTGATGGATATAATGCCAGTTGTTTGAGTTTAGATAGGGGTAAGGATAATTTGATAGAAAGTAATGATAGTACAAATATTGAAAGAGCAAATATAATGAGAATAATATATATATAGAGATTCTCTGCTCTTAGCATAAGTTTTAAATTAACATTATAGGGTAGGGCTAATCTTATAAAATAATCTTTATAGTTTATTGCCTGATAAAGATAATACATGTTATTGGTATTTGAATATCTTATGGTATTACCACTTCCTTTAATTAAGGCGTTTTGAACCTCTGGTCTCATAAGATGGTTTTCCATATGACTAAAGTCATTTACGGAATTATCGTATATGATTTCACCATTTTTATATATGATAGTCATTCTTAGATTATCGGGTAATACTTCTTCAATTTTTTTGAAATCTAAATTTTTGATAGAACTATCCTTTTGGATATATTTATGTATTATGGAACTGTAGGATGATAAATCACCTAGTATGTTTTCTTTTTTAAATGAACGCTCCCTACTATAAAGCAGATATACTACCATAAAGGTAAATATCGTAAATACTAAGGTTACGCTTAGGAGTATTTTTTTTTGGTATTTCATAGCTCTTATTTTGAAAATTCCAGATTATATCCATATCCAGAACGATTTTTTATGATTATTCCAAATTTATTTAATTTTTTTCTCAATCTAGTGATGTGTACATCCACAGTCCTTTCTAAGACATAGATATCGTCATTCCATATTTTTTCTAAAATTTCATTTCTAGAGAAAGTATGGCTGTTATGAGAGGCAAGTAAATTCAGGATTTCGTATTCTTTCTTTGTAAGAATTATTTCTTCATCACTATAAAAGATGCGTTGAGATAGAGTATCAATTTTTAATTCCCCTATTCTTATAATTGATTCTTCTGCCGTTTTAGTCTTACTTCTGTTAATTACAGCTTTTACTCTGGCAATAATTTCTTTTATAGAGAAAGGTTTTGTAATATAGTCATCGCATCCTACACTAAATCCTGTAAGCAAGTCATTTTCGGTAATCTTAGCTGTCAAAAATATAATAGGAATTTTCAAATGGAGATCATTTCTTATCTTATCTGCAACTTTATACCCTGACATTCCTCCCATCATTACATCTAATATAATTAGATCGTAAATAGGATCTTCTTTAATGATTTTGAGAGCAGTTTCACCGCTTAAAGCTGAAGAGACTTGATATTTTTCGTTTTGAAGATTAAATGTAAGAATTTCACATATATCTTCTTCGTCGTCTACTACTAGAATTTTTTGGGGATTCATATTGTATATTTTTATATTATATTACAAGTTTTCAAGATAACTTTCTTTGTTTATATAGTGTTTTATATCAATTCCCTCTATAATATATATTGCAGCTTCCGAAATATTTGTTGCATGATCTCCAATTCTTTCCATATTGGAGGCAATAGAATTTATTGATAATATAGAATCTAATTTATCTTTGTCTTCTGTCTTAATTAATGATAAGAAAATCTGAACATTTAGGTCATCTATCTCATTATCATCTAATATCGTACTATGTGCTAAACTCCTATCTTTACATATAGTAGCAAAAATAGCATTTTTTGTCATATTCTCAATTAGTTTGAGCATCTTTATTAAGAGAGGTAAGGTATTTCTAAATACATTTGAATTATAATCAATTTTTACAATAAACTCGGATATGTTTAATAATAAATCTCCTATTCTCTCTAAATACCCCGTGATATCATAGTAGGCAATTATTTTTCTTAAATCAGATGCCCTTGGACTATATAGTACAATGCTAGTATTTATTTCCTCCCTGATATTCATTTCATAATTATCTATTAGAACTTCGTTGCTATTAATTTTTTTTATTTTATTATCGTCAATGTTATTTTCTAATATATCGTGGATAATTGTAAATTGATCTAATACAATCTTTGTAGTATTATCAATATTGGTTTTAATATTTTTATAAGTCAATTTATTCATGTTAATATTGTTATTAGTATAGTAATTTAATTTTAACCAAAATTACCTGTAAGATATTCCTCTGTCTTTTTATTAGATGGATTAGTAAACATCTTTTTGGTATTGTCGTATTCAATTAGTTCACCTAAATACATAAACATTGAACTATCAGAGATTCGTGCGGCTTGAGACATGTTGTGTGTTACTATTATTATCGCAAATTGTTTTTTTAATTCCAAAAGCAAATCTTCTATTTTAGACGTGGCAATAGGATCTAAGGCAGAAGTTGGTTCATCTAGTAGTAGTATTTCAGGTTTAAGTGCTATTGCTCTAGCAATGCATAGTCTTTGCTGTTGTCCTCCTGAAAGAAATGAACCTTTTTTATTTAGAGAATCTTTTACCTCATTCCATAAGCCTACGTCTGTCAATGAATTTTTTATAATCTCTTCTCTTTCGCTTTTGGATTTTCTTATGCCATTGAGTTTATATCCAGCCATTACATTATCTGCAATACTCATGGTCGGGAAGGGATTTGGACGCTGAAATACCATACCAGCCATTTTCCTTACTGACATAGGGTTCATTTTAAGTACGTTATTGTTCTTTAAATTAATTTCTCCTGTTACTTTTATATTAGAATAGAGTTCATGCATTCTATTTATAGCTCTAAGTAAAGTACTTTTTCCACATCCTGAGGGTCCCATTATGGCTGTTATATTTTTGTCTAGAAGGTCTGCAGTAACATCCTTTACGGCATAAATTCCTTCTGTATAACTTACTGATAAGTCCTTAAGAGACATGATTATATTATTTTTTATTTCCATTATGCTAGTTGTTTCTTGATTGAGATACTGTTTTTGCAATATAATTTAATACAAATACAATTGTTAATAATATTAATGAGCTACTCCATACCATATTTAATAAATTTGGATCATTGTAAAAATCCCAAATTAAAGTTGGTATTGAGGATGTGGGAGAGAATATATTCCAATTTATACTTGAACTACCCAGAGATGTCAGAAGTAAGGGAGCTGTTTCTCCAATAACTCTAGATACAGACAATAGTATTCCCGTGAATATACCACTAAAAGCTGATGGAATGATAACATAGTAGGTTGTTTTTATTCTGGATGCTCCTAGTGCTAAAGCTGATTCCTTTAATGAATTTGGTAACATCTTGAGAGTTTCTTCGGTTGACCTTATAATCATGGGAAGCATCATTATGGTAAGTGCAACAGAAGCTGCTAGAGCTGAATAACTTTTTAGTGTTGTTACAACCCAACTATAAGTAATTAATCCTATGACTATAGAAGGTACTCCTTGTAGTAAATCAGAAATAAACCTTACAATAGATGCATATTTATTATTGGGGTTTTCACATAAATATACTCCTATAGTTATGCCTAATGGTATAGCCATCAAAGAGGCTATGGCAACCATAAATAATGAACCTGTAATACCAGGAGCAATACCCCCAGGTATAATGTTTCCACTTTTTAGTGCTAAACTAGCCTCCCACGAATTGGGGATATTTTGTGTGAAAAACTCTAGGCTTATTTGTTTATAACCTTTAGATACAACTTTCCAAACAATGGAGAATAAGGGTATAGCTATAATAGATGATAAAACACATACCATTATCAAAAAAATTCTATCTTTAATATATCTCTTTTGCATATTATTTACAGTTTACATTATCTATTGGAATCTTCTTATTATCAATTTACCTATCAAATTAATAAAGGCCGTAATAAGCATTAATAGTAAGGCTATAGCAATGAGGGATGATAGCTTTAAGCCATCTGCCTCTCCAAATTGATTAGCAATTATACTGGCCATAGAGTTACCCGTAGCTATTAATGATGAGGGTAGATTGTTGGTGTTACCTATTAACATAGTTACAGCCATAGTCTCACCCAATGCCCGCCCCAATGCAAGTATATAACTTGCAGTTACTCCAGAACTTGCATATGGTATCATTACATTTCTTATCATTTCCAATCTAGTTGACCCTAAACTATAAGATGCTTCTTTCAAGTTAGCTGGGACCATGCCTAGAAATTCACTACTCAGTGAACTAGCATAGGGAATTATCATAATGGCAAGTACTATAGATGAGGTTAAAATTCCTAATCCATTTGAAGATATTCCCATATTAATTATTATTGGTCTTATACTATAAAATCCCCATAAACCATAGACTATAGATGGAACTCCAGATAATAAATTAACAAATGAGGAAATAATTCTTGAAAACCTAGAGTTTTTATAATATTCTCCTGTAAATAATGCTATAGATAAAGAGAAAGGTAATGATATTAATAATGCCAAAAAACTGGTTAATAGGGTGCCTACAATAAATGGGAGGGCTCCATAATTTTCAGCCTTTGGATCCCATTCTGAGGAGGATATAAAATGGAATATTCCAAATTCTCTTAAAGCGGGTAAGGACCCACTTACTAGAGAATATATCATACCTGCAGTAATAAATAATACTATCAATGATAATACAAATAATAACTGTTTAAAAATCTTATCTGTCATAGGGCTAAGTTTTGTGTTGTTGAGATTATGTTACTTGCCTTGCTTTAGAGTATGCTTTATTTTGCTGTTGATAGGATTTTTAATCCAGCTTGAATAGCTAAGGGAGGTAGTGGAACGTAATTTACTTTGAGAGTAAGTTCCTGAGCTTTATCACTAAGCATCCAATTTAATAGTTTTAAAGTTTCTATTTGTGTTTGCTGATCTTTACATGCTATTGATAAATCTTTGTAAAATATTATCCAGGTAAAACAACTTATAGGATAGGAACCCTTTGTTGTGGATGCTGTAATCATTTGCCTTGTGTCTGGTCTTATATCTCCTTCAGCAGCTAAGGCTATACTCTTAGTGGTGGCCTTTATAAATTCTCCCCTAGGATTTTGTATTGCTGCAGTTTTAATATCTTGAGCAAATGCATATTCTGTACCTATATAACCTATAGATCCCCTTGTCTGCTTAATTACTCCAGCAACTCCAGGATTTCCTTTGGCAGCTATACCTAACTTCCATTTTAAAGATTTTCCATGACCAAAATCAACTTTCCACTCTTGTGAAGTTTTAGTCATATAGTCACTAAAGACAAAGGTGGTTCCACTTCCATCAGATCTATAAACGGGAGTTATTTTTAGGTCGGGAAGCTTGATATTGGGATTTATAGCTGCTATTGCTGTATCATTCCAATTGCTAATTTTTCCATGATAAATGTCAGATATTATACTAGGTGTTATATTTAGATTTTCTATGTTATCTAAATTAAAGGCCATAACAACTGCCCCCATACATGTTGGTATATGAAGTACTTCACTTGGCATTTCTGCAAGCTCTTTATCTGATAAATAGGCATCAGTACCAGCAAAATTTACAACCTTATCCTTGAGACTACGTATTCCTCCCCCACTACCTATGCCACCATAGCTTATATTTATAGCGTTAAGATTTTTATAGGTACTAAATGCTAGATTATAGTAAGGAAGAGGGAATGTTGCTCCAGCAGCGTTTAATTTGACTTGATTATTTGTGCAACTAGTAATAAATATAACTACAACTGCAATAATAAAATAATTAATTTTTTTCATACATTTATTTTTTGTTAAGAATGAGTTTACTCTTATAGTTTAAAAACATAGCTAATTGTTACGTTTTCTACAAAAACAAATGTAGGCAAGAATTGTTTTATAAAAATTACAGAAATGTTACAAGAAAGTTACAATTATTCTAGGGAATTGTGAGCCCTAAGTAGTTTAGGGAGTAAAGATAAAAAAAGGTTACCTATTAAGGTAACCTTTATATAGTTAAAATCTAATGTTTAAAACATATAATCCCATGCTGGAAGATGAACGACCTTAGTCTTAAGAGCCTTGATAGCTTTTTCGTTAAGGAATTTCTTATCTATTACAATACGGAAAATGTATTCTTCAAACCAACTATCAGTTAATGTTAAATAACCGTTATGTCCTGCATTTGGACCCCAGCTATTTTCAAATTCCCATTTTATAGGTCGGTCTTCATTGTCTGTATCACATGCAACTAATAACATAGCATGAGATGAACCACTCTGACGAGTAAGAATTCTAGTTTTTTTGTCCATATTAAATTTAACACCAAATAATGATTCATAATCAAAATTATTCATATCTAATGTTCCATTCTTTCTATTGAATTGTTTTCCCACATCACTTGAAGTGTACATAGGTTTATTATCTTTTATAGAAGCTAAAGCTGCAACTTTAATATCTTCAATAGGAAGATTTAAATATACCCAATTAAGTCCTTCATATGTATTACGATAGTTTGCAATGTCATATACTTTATAATAAGGACGTGTAGGATCATTCATTATCATAATATGATTTTGAGGATCATATTTTTCAGGAATAATATTCTTGTAGAATTCCATAGGAGTAGATTCAATAACTTGTACATCTCCCTTTTTGTCTATAAATCTCCAAGTGAAGTTAACAGGAGGTTCACCTAGTGTAAGAGCTAGTATTCTATAAACATCTTTTAAAGCATTAACTTTAATTTCTTTGATAGCATTTTTATTCTTTCCAGATTTTACAGCTTCTCTAAGTATATAACCTTCACGTCTCAATTTCTCATTCAGTACAGAATTTAGTTGAGATGTATTATTTGAGTTTGCTGTTTCTGGCATTACGCTCTGAGGAACTACACCATATTTTTCTGCTGCATTATAAAATAAATTCCAAACTCCACCGTCACTTACTGGGGATTTGAAATAAAATACAACATCTCTATCCATTATGTCTCTATCTGCTGTTGCTATAGCATTTTCAAGAAATAAATTAGCCTTTTCAAACATATCCCAAAAATATAGGTAATTGTGAGAGAAATCAAAAGATGAGATATTATATTTAGCTTTTACTAATGGACGAAGTTCATTCATAGATGTAAACATCCAACATCTTCCTGAACTTTGTTGGTCAGTTATAGCCTTAACCTTTACTTTGTATTTAAAGAAATGATCTACTTTTCCTTCATTATTCCAATTTGCTGCCTCTGCTCTAAGTTTTGGAGTTTGAGTTAGTATATTTTGAAGAGCTTTTGTTGAGGCATCTTTCTTAAAACTTTCTCTAATTTCTTGTAATTCTTTTTTATTAACAACTTGTGCAAATACACTAGTTCCTAATAAAATAAGAAATGCAGTTGATAATAACCTTTTAATTTTCATACGTTTAGATTTTTTGTTATAAATAAATTTAAATTAGTTTTATACATTTTATATTATAAATGTATTACTTCATCATGAGCTGCAGCAGCAGCTTCCATAATAGCTTCGCACATAGTTGGGTGAGGATGTATTGTTTTGATAATATCGACTCCTTTGGCTCCTGTTTTCATTGCTAATACTAATTCGGCTATCATTTCTGTTACATTTGCTCCAACTAAGTGAGCTCCTAGTAAGGTATCATTAGCCTTATTAAATATTAATTTTACAAAACCTTCATTCGCTCCTGCTGAAGTCGCTTTACCAGAGGCTGTAAATGGGAATTTACCTATCTTGATGTCATATCCAGCTTCTATAGCTTTTGCTTCATTTAATCCTACAGAAGCAACTTCTGGAGTGGTATATGTACATCCTGGTACTTGATTATAATTAATTGGCTCAGGAACTAAACCTGCAATTTTTTCAACACAGCAAATAGCCTCAGCTGAAGCTACGTGAGCAAGGGCTTGTCCATGAACTATGTCTCCTATTGCGTATACACCCTCTATATTGGTTTTATAATAGTCATCAACTTTGATTTTTCCTCTTTCCAATTCTATTCCAAGTTCTTCTATTCCTATGTTTTCTAAGTTTGGAACTACCCCTACAGATGAAAGAACCATTTCAGCTTCATAGGTATCAATTGTACCTTTTTTATTTTTAACGTTAATTTTAAGAACTTTATCATCAGAAGTGTCTATATCTTGTACGGCAGATTTTACTAATACTTTTATACCAGCTTTCTTCAATGAACGTCCTACCTGTTTAGATACTTCTTCATCTTCGACTGGTAGTATTGTAGGCATAAATTCCACAAGGGTTACCTTAGTTCCCATAGCATTATAGAAATATGCGAGTTCAGAACCTATGGCGCCTGATCCTACAACTAATAGAGATTCTGGTCTATGATCTAATGTAAGAGCTTGTCTATATCCTATTATGCGTTTTCCATCTTGAGGGATATTAGGAAGAACTTTACTACGAGCTCCTGTTGCTAATATAATATTCTTAGCTTCGTATAGGCTGATATTACCTTCGGCATCTTTAACTTCTACTTTTTTGTCAGCGATTAGTTTACCCGTTCCGTTTATAACAGTTATTTTATTTTTCTTAAGAAGATATTGTACACCTTTACTCATCCTTTCGGCTACATTTCTACTTCTTTCTATTACTGCATTGAAATCGGGAGTTGCATTTTCAACTTTTATACCATATTTATCTCCATGCATTGCATATTCGTAGGCTTGAGCAGATTTTAATAATGCTTTCGTTGGAATACATCCCCAGTTTAAGCAAATACCACCTATTTCTGCGCGTTCCACAACGGCTACATTCATTCCCAATTGAGATCCTCTAATAGCAGCTACATATCCGCCAGGACCACTTCCTATAACAATTAAATCAAAATTCATACTTATATTTTTTTTATTTTATTTTTATATAAATAATGTAGGCAAATATAATAAAAAAAGATTAATAAAAAGGAGTATCTAGACGTATTAACATATACAATAACGTTATAATTATTAATAAATTTAAAACTACTTCTACATGTATATACTATTACATATTTATAAAAAAATCCGAATGATTAAATCTAAAGATTATCATTCGGACTATATTTTAAGCTTATTCATTTATATTTTCTGTCGTGAAGCTACGATTTGCACATATTTGTTTGTATAGTTCCTATTAACAATTTTATTTTTTAGCTCTTTGTCAACGGAATCTTTATTGTAATTAAGGATGTTGTATCGTGCTATGCTTGTCAATATGGCTACTTGAAGTTTAGGATTTTCTGTATTCTGCCAATCTTTTATAAGAGTTTTAAATTCTTTTTGTCTAGCAAGTAACATAGACCCAAAGTACTCTGCAATTTCAAAGCTAAGACAGGAATCAATAAGGGTAAGTAATTTCTCTCTACTTAGTTCATCTGGAAATAGGAAACAAGCAAATATTTGCTCTTCTCTCCTTTTATCTCCCCAAAGAGCTCTAGCTACTAACTCATCTGTACTATAATTATTAGCTAAATTTTTTAGAGATAGAAAGCTTGCTCCAATTTGATTTTCAGTGTTAGCTCCAATTATAGATAGACTGTCCATGGTACCTACTTGTTGAAGTCTTCTTATTCTCCTTTTAATTTCCTTATATACTTTTTCGTTATAAATAGAAAATTCCATAATATTATTTTTTTTCTAATAGTACTATATTTTCAACATGGTGAGTTTGAGGAAACATATCCACAGGCTGTACAGCTGAAATTTTATATATTTCACTCATTATTTGTAGGTCTCTAGCTTGAGTAGCTGAATTACAACTTACATAGACAATCTTCTTAGGTGAGGTATTCAATATTGTTTGTACCACATCTGCATGCATTCCCGCTCTAGGTGGATCAGTTATTATAACATCAGGTCGTCCATATTCTCTAATAAATTCTTCATTTAAGATGTCCTTCATGTCTCCAGCAAAGAAAATAGTATTATCTATGCCGTTAATTTGAGAATTTACCTTCGCATCTTCTATTGCTTCAGGTACATATTCTATTCCTACGACTTTTTTAGCTTTAGATGCTACAAAATTTGCAATAGTACCAGTTCCTGTGTATAGGTCATAAACTATTTCATCACCTTGCAAATCTGCAAGTTCTCTAGTATGAGAGTATAATTGATAGGCTTGTTCAGAGTTGGTTTGATAGAAGGATTTTGGACCTATTTTGAATTTTAGATTTTCCATCTCTTCAAAAATATGGTCCCTTCCCTTATATAGTATTATATCTAAATCATTAATAGTATCATTAGCCTTCTCGTTTATAACATACATTAAGGATGTTATTTCTGGAAATTTGTCAGCTATTGCTTGTAATAAGTTTTCTCTATTTTCCTTTTCTTCTTTAAAGAAAGTAACGATAACCATAACTTCTCCAGTGGAGGATGTTCTTATGATAAGAGTTCTTAAAAAGCCACTTTTTTCTCTGACATTAAAGAATTCTAATTCATGAGCTAGAGCATATTCTTTAATAAAATTTCTAATCTCATTGGATGGATAGGCTTGAAGTAAACATTCTTCAACATCTACGACTTTGTCAAACATACCAGGAGCATGAAATCCTAGGGCTGGAGTTCTCTTAATATCTTCACCTTTTTGAATTTCTTCTCTTGTAAGGTATTGTTTATCACAAAAAGTAAATTCTAGTTTGTTTCTATATTCTTTAGTTTTCTTGGAGCCTAATATTGTCGTGGCTTCAGGAAGTTCCAATTTACCAATTCTGGTAAGATTGTCGATAATTTCTTGTTGTTTGAATTCTAGTTGTTTTTCGTAAGGCAAATTTTGCCATTTACAGCCTCCACATATACCGAAATGCTTACAAAATGGTTTAGATCTTAAATCGGAATAATGATGAAAAGTTACTACATAACCTTCCATAAAACTTTTACGTTTCTTACATACCTGTACATCTACAATGTCTCCAGGTATAGTATTTGGGACAAATAGAACTTTATTATCTACATGTGCTATGGATTTTCCTTCAGCAGCAATTTTTTCTATCGTAATTTCTTTTAAAAGTGGTTTTTTGCCTCTTGCCATCTTACTTTTTTATTAATAATTTTTCTAACTCCTCTACTCCTTCTGAAGCTCCTTTTTCTATACAAGTCATATTTTTATAGGTCTTGGCTTGGCTAGGAATGTTTGGATCAATAATATAAAGAGGAATATCTCTTTTAGCATATTGAATTAAACTTGCAGCAGGATATACTACTAGGGAAGTACCTATTATAACAAGTATATCGGCTTGTCTTACCAAATCTGACGCTGGTTCCATATTTGGAACAGCTTCGCCAAAGAATACTACATGGGGACGTAATAATGAACCATCTTCGGCCTTTTTACCAAATTCCAATTCTGGTTCTTTAAGCTCATATAGTAAATTAGAATTTTTACTACTTCTGACTTTATTTAGTTCGCCATGTAAATGCAGTACCTTAGTACTGCCAGCTCTCTCGTGTAAATTATCTATGTTTTGTGTTATGATTTGGACATCATAATACTTTTCAAATTCTACAAGTCCTAAATGGCCTGCATTGGGTGAAGCATTATACATCTTCTTGCGAAGCATATTATAAAATGTATTTACCAAACGGGGATTTTTTTCTATAGCTTCTGTAGTGCATACATCTTCTATACGGTAATTTTCCCACAAACCATCGCTATCACGAAAAGTTTTTATACCACTTTCCGCACTCATACCAGCACCTGTTAGTATTACAAGTTTCATACCTTTAAATTTTTTATAAAAAATAAATTATAAAACAACGCTTTAAATTTATTTTATGATAATGTATTATTTAAGTTCTGAAAGCTGTGTCTTTATAGCAGCTATTTTAGCCTCGGCATCGCTTTGTTTTTTCTTTTCATTAGCAACTACTTTTTCTGGAGCACCAGCAACAAATCTTTCATTGCTAAGTTTTTTCATTACAGACTTAAGGAAACCTTCTAAATACTTTAATTCTTCATTAAGTTTAAGCTTAACTTCCTCTTTATCTATATTTTCTGAAGCAGGAATAAAATATTCTACAGCATTACTTATAAAACCCCAAGAGTTAGAAATACTTTCGTCTATAGTTTCTACACTGTCTATATTGCAAAGTTTTGTAATAATAGTTTCGAATTCAGCAGGATAACGTTTATTTCTTTTGTATTTTAAAGAAAGTTGATCCTTAAAAGGAACATTGTTTTTCTTACGGATACTTCTTATTGAAGTTACTATGTCTTTGACATTTTCAAATTTATCAAGTAATGCCTTGTCGTAAGATTTTATATTAGGTAAAGTACTTATTACAATACTCTCATCTTCTTTTCTGTCTTTTAGGTTTTGCCAAATTTCCTCGGTAATAAAAGGCATAAATGGATGAATATGTTGTAATAGTTGACCAAATAATTCAATTGTTTTGTTATATGTGGTAGAATCTATTGCTTCTCCATAAGCTGGTTTGATTATCTCTAGTAACCAAGATGAAAATTCATCTTTGAAAGTTGTATAGATTGTCATAAGAGCTTCGGAAATTCTATATTGACTGAATTGTTCATCTAGTACTTCACTAATGTTGTTTAGTTTGTTTTCAAACCAATTTAATGCAATTTTAGCATGTTGAGGTTGATCCATATCTTTAACCTCCCACATATTAACAAGTCTAAATGCATTCCATATCTTCGTAGTGAAATTTCTGCCTTGTTCGGGTAAACTTTCGTCGAATAGTAGATCTCCTCCGGCAGGAGAGCATAGTAACATACCAACTCTTACCCCATCGGCTCCAAATTTATCTATTAAATCTAGAGGATCTGGAGAATTTCCTAAAGATTTGGACATTTTACGTCCTTGTTTATCTCTTACTATACCCGTAAAATATACATTTTTAAAAGGTATTTCTTTTCTGAATTCATATCCAGCCATAACCATTCTGGCTACCCAAAAGAAGATGATATCTGGACCTGTTACAAGATCGTTTGTAGGATAATAGTAATTGATTTCTTCATTATCAGGATTATTTATACCATCAAATAAGGAAATAGGCCATAACCATGATGAAAACCATGTGTCAAGACAATCTTCATCTTGTCTTAAGTCATCAATTGTAAGATTTGTATTTCCAGTTTTAGCTTTAGCTTTTTGAAGTGCGTCTTTGGCATTTTTAGCTACTACAAAACCTCCTTCAGGTAAAAAATAAGCGGGTATTCTATGGCCCCACCAAAGTTGGCGACTTATACACCAATCTTTAATATTTTCCATCCAGTGTTTATAGGTATTTTTGTATTTTGCAGGATGAAATTTAATTTTATCATCCATTACAGCATCTAATGCAGGTTTTGCAAGTTCAGACATCTTCATAAACCACTGCATAGATAATTTAGGTTCTACAGGAACGTTAGTTCTTTCAGAGAATCCTACCTTGTTGTCATAATCTTCTATTTTCTCAACTAATCCAGCTTTATTTAAATCTATTATGATTTTATCTCTAACGTCAAATCTATCTTCTCCAACATAAAGTCCTCCAGTTTCACTGATAGTTCCATTGTCATTAAAGATATCCATAATAGGAAGATTGTATTTTTCTCCTATCATGTAATCATGAACGTCATGAGCAGGTGTTATCTTCAAACATCCTGTACCAAATTCTATGTCTACATATTCGTCTTGAATAATAGGAATTTCTCGTCCAACTAATGGTACTATTACTTTCTTACCTACTAACCACTTATATCTCTCATCATTAGGATTAATACAAACGGCTGCATCTCCTAGTATAGTTTCAGGTCTTGTTGTAGCGATGATAATATATTTGTCTTCATCGCTAAGTTTATATCTTAAATAGTATAATTTACTATGTTCTTCCTTATATAT
>Ga0172378_10003431_pt1 | contig 14904 bp, 10 predicted proteins | sample GrowelOW332metaG_FD_119755 | JGI IMG/M metagenome (GOLD analysis project Ga0172378, IMG submission 119755) | Groundwater microbial communities from an aquifer near a municipal landfill in Southern Ontario, Canada - Pumphouse #3_1 metaG | ecosystem: Environmental > Aquatic > Deep subsurface >... | reverse complement strand
TTTGATAGAATTCCAATTTCGGGATGCTAAGCAAGCCACTGGTCTTACGCATTGTCAGGCAAGAAGCCTAAACAAATTGTACGCACACTTCAATTTCGCACTAACAGCAGTCAATATCGCAAATATTTCACACTAGCAAAACTCAGACGGCTACGCAAAAAGCTTTTCTATCACAGACACCAAACTGATGTTACATAATCATTTAATGATTGAACTATTTATAAGCAAGTTCGGTATCAATCCAAACTCAAAGAAAAATCACAAACTTGTCAAAGAACTCTTAGTATATGGCACTAAAGCCACATAATAGTAATCAAATAATTACCGAACTATTGAAAGTAAACCCAGAAGAAAATAAACTTGATTTTTTTAGATTCAATCCTGATAAAGCGAAAGCAAAGGGTAAAGAGATTACTCCTGCCAATGAGCATAAAACACAGGTAGCTGTGAATTCTGAAGGTAAAACGAATGAAGCAACTAAAAAAATGGATGTTCCTTTAAAGAAAGGTCAATTAAATCCTACGGATGCTCGGGCAGAAAAACAACAGAAAAAAGAAACTAAAGCAAATAGTCAGTCAGAATCTCCAAAGAAAAGTAAGGGGCGAAAGGTTTAGGTGAAATTGTATTCATACAAAAAAAGTCAGTTTCAATCCGATATAACACGATATAGAGCGTGTTGTATCGGGTTTTTTCATACTGTCAAAATTTTACGACTTTTGATTAGCAGTAATAACCTTGCAGTCTCATAAAACATGTGTCAATAATTAGCGTGAAAACTTCATCTATAAATGAGCGTTCGAGCATATAAATTATGAACGAAATAGGGTGTCAGAAAACGCTTGTTTACTCCCATAGGAACACTCTCCCACCAATAGTTTCTTGCTGATGATTTTGTTGAAACGTATTTGTCAAGATACCAAAGGGCGATTGCGATACATCACACAATTCTTTATTTTATCTTTTTATAAACATCAATACAGGGCATAAGAGTCTAAATTATTTTCATTGTTTTTAATAAGCACGTGTCCATTTATTCAAATAGAATTTGGAAATAAGAATACACGGACACCTGTTATTCTTATTTCCACCAAAAACAACCTAAAATGAAGAGCATCTATTGAAATGATGGTTTATATAAGCGTAAACAGAGAACGAGATTGTTGATAAATGAAAAAATAACCGCAACAGTGTTTACGTTGTTTAAAAATATGAGACTTAAAATTAGTAAACACATCAAATTAAGAATATAAACAAATGAAAACAGAGCAACACGCTTCATGTTATTTTTAAAAACAGATGGAAATAAGAATAACACGTCACGTGTTATTTAAAAAAACAGATCGAAAAACTGGATTTCAAATAGTAAATAATTGAACTCTTACATAACAAACACATTGTCAAATCATAGATATCTACTAACGCACAAGCTACTTACACCATCAACCAACAATTGCAATAATATAGATAGTTGCTTTTTAACAAGCAATGTGTTTGCACTTTTTGAAGAAGATAAACTGGTCAGAGTATAGTTTATAGAAGTAAGAAAGTGATAAATCTGATAAAAGCAACCTGCATATTAAATTAATACAATCGTTAAATTATGCTTATTCTATGGAGTTGAATAGAAGTCAGTACTTAGAATGTTTATCTGGTTGAAGTGGGGAAATTCAGGTACATTATGAGAAGCCGATGTTATAGTATAAAATCACAGAATCAACAGCAACAAATGATTTACAAAATCTGTAAGATAAAATTGTTTTTACACAAAAAGGAGCAGTTCGAACTACCTCTTTTGATTTGAATTTGGAGTGACTATGTTATAATTATGACTGTAAACTAAAAATGTGAACAGTGAGGGATAACGTTCATCAAGTAGTGTTATAAAAAGTGTGTCAGAAAACGTTGGTTTAATGAGAGAGGAATATCACTATTAATTTACATTATTCTATTATTTGATTATTATGAATAAGTAGCTTCAAAAGAATACATATAGTTTATTTTACGATAAGATTTAAAATACAAGGATTTTTTTGTATCTTTGACATATTTAAACTGCATGTGCATCAAAGTGAAAAACTAACTATGAAAATTGCATCATTAAGAATAGAAAACTTCCGATCATTTAAAGACGAGACAATTGAATTTGATGATTATACTTCTTTCGTAGGACCAAATGGTGTTGGAAAGTCAACTGTGTTTCATGCACTTAATTTGTTCTTTAGGCAAAGCAAAGACAGTCAAACTGACCTTCTAAAATTATCAGCTAATGATTTCCACCATTCAAACATCAGTGAACCAATAAGGATTACTGTAATGTTTTCTTCATTATCAGACCAAGCAAAGGAAGACTTAGCTGATTATATACGACAAGACAAATTGGTGGTAACAGCAATTGCTAATTATGATGTCATGACCGAAAAAGCTGAAATTAAACAGTTTGGAAACAGACTAGGAATGGAAGAATTTCGAGTTTTTTTTGAAGCTGAAAAGAACAGTGTAAAAGTGGCTGAACTAAAAGAAATATTTAAAACATTCAAAGAAAAGTACAGTGAAATCTCTTCTGCTAACACTAAGGCAGAGATGATTTTTGCACTACATGATTATGAGAGTAAAAACCCAGACAATTGTATTCTAATACCGAGTGAAGATCAGTTCTATGGTATTTCACGAGGTGTTAACAGATTAGAATCACATATCCAATGGGTTTTTGTTCCTGCAATTAAGGATGCTACAGAAGAAAGTGAGGAATCTACGAAATCAGCTTTAGGTCAGTTACTAGCGAGAACAGTTCGTTCAAAAGTTTCATTTGATGATAGAATTAGAGAGTTGCGAAATAATGTTCGCATTGAATATCAAAAATTATTAGATGCAGAGCAAGAAACACTTGACGAAATTTCAAGTTCGTTACAAAATAGACTTGCTAATTGGGCACATCCAAATATTACTGCTTCAATACAATGGAAACAAGACCCAGACAAATCGATTAAAATTGAAGAACCTCTTGCAGGACTTAAAGTTGGAGAAAGAGGATTTGAAGGAGATTTATCTAGATTTGGGCATGGTTTGCAACGGTCTTATATGCTTGCATTACTACAAGAACTATCAACTTTTGAATCCGAAAATATTCCCACTTTGATAATGGGTATTGAAGAACCAGAGTTGTTTCAACATCCACCACAGGCAAGATATTTAGCTGAAACACTGCTCGAACTATCTGTGTCTAACTCTCAAGTAATTATATGTACTCACAGCCCTCTATTTATTCCAGGTGATAGCTTTGACAAAATTAGACTTGCCTGCGAGGAAGGTCAACCAAGTGAAACAAAAATAAAACGTCTAACATATAAATCCTTAGCAAAAGAATTACAAGCTGTTGGTGAAAAATTAGTATCGGAAAGTGGTATGATTGCTAAACTCTATCCTTCTTTAAATCCTGTGATAAATGAGATGTTTTTCTGTAAGAAATTATTACTAGTTGAAGGACATGAAGACATAGCATACATAAGCTCTTATCTCATTTTAACAAAAAAAATGAACGAATTCAGGCGACACGGATGCCACATTGTACCTGTAGGAGGAAAAGACAAGTTAATTAAGCCTTTAGCAATGGCAAAGTTGTTAGATATACCTACAATGGTGATTTATGATAGTGATACCGACAAAATCAATGATCATGAAATAATAAAGCACAAAAAAGATAATAAGGCAATACTTGTGCTTAAGGGATGTTGTGATGAGAGTGAATGGCCAGATAACACAATTATACGAGATGGATTAACTGCGTGGAAGACAAATTTAACAACTAAAATAATGAATGAATTTGGCAACAATCTTAAAAAATATGAGGATGCAGTCGCTTTATATTATGGAAACGCAGGAGGATTAAAGAAGAATCCTTTAGCAATAGCAAAAACTCTAGAATTAGCTTGGGAGGATGGCGTTAAATCTCTAATTTTAATCGAACTAACCGATAGAATATTGGAGTTCATTAAAAAATAATAAACACCAACTCAAACTATGTTTTACTAGATGATTAGTTTATTTTCAACGTTTAATTGCTTTATAACTCACCAATAACAATTAGAATGAGTAAAAAATGATTATTGATTTAGTCTGAAATATGACTTTATATCTTTTTGTAATTGTTCATAAAATGATTTACCCCACAGAAGCCGATCTTTGTCCCTTAATGATAGATTTTGAGTTTCGTAGTTCCTTACACTTTCAATATAGTTGCAGTAGCCCTTCCAGAGATTTTCAAAAATCAAATTATCAAGTCCTTTATATTCAGGAAATGTCTCACACACTCTTACATCATAAATTGTAAAATAGTTTGGATATAAAAGCGAAAGAATTGCAGATGCCATAGGGAGTCTAAAACCATAATCCTCCAAAAGTATTCTTAGTTTTTCTTTGTTTTCTTCTGCAACAAAAATCTTATTTGTCAAATCTTTTATAGCTTGATCAAGATTCGAGTTCATTTTCATAAGTCGTTTAGCAATCTTACTTTTAGCTCTGTTGGCTTTCCAAATGATTATGCAGAAAAAATCAAAGGAATTCAGATATCCTTCTGCTTTATACTTTGCTCTAACGTCTGTCAAGATATACTTTTCTAAATCATAATATTTTAAATATTCTGTTTGCATAGAAAATGTTTTAGTTATTTGATATCATAAAATAAACCTTCAATTGTGCAGTTTTGCAAGCCTTCTGTGTGTAATGTACATGTCACTCCAACCTTTTTTGCATTAAAGGCACATTTCCTTTATTTCGTATTGAAACTGTTTTGTGTCTGATTCTAGCATTGTATACAGTTCCAATATTACAAAGCTCAAAGTTAATACTTAGAATGGTTATATACTTTATTTATGTTAAACTAAGTAGGTTTTCGAATTAATATAAGGATATGTCTTTTGAGAGCTTTAAAAACATGAAAAAGCACTTCTGAAAATGCCTGTCAATTGAAATCATATAAGGAAACTCCAATTTAGCTCCACAGACTTGACTACGCCAAATCTGCAGCATAAATTTCTCTATTTTAGATAAATCTTCCGCTATTTTTGGATATTTACACCCTCCCAAAGCATCATTTTTTTCATCTATATGCCAATAATCAGTGAAATCTGAACATAGTGAGGTTTTAAAAGTATAATGCCATAAGTTTTTTAATGCATTTAGCTTAGTGTAATGATTAAAAGAAAAGGATATTGAAAATTTTAGATCAGTAATAAAACTATTGTATTCATCAAGACTACTCTTAAGGTACTCAGCTGTAATAGTAGCTTTTTTAACTTCTCCTAATTTATAATCAATTTCTAGATTCTTATGAATCAATTCATTTCTTTTTTTTACGATCTGACCTATTTCATTATGATTACTCGGTTTTTCAATTTGTAGTGCAGAATAAAACAGTTTCTTAAGTTTCCAGTATGGCATTTTTTCGATATAATCAACGATCAGACTTTTCAGTAAATTAAAATCATCAGATTCCTTTAAGATTAATAGATCAACCTCAATTGTTTTGGCATCTATTTTTTCTGGATGATATTTTAGAAAATACATAATGATTTCTTTTTTCATTGATTCAATATATGAAACAAGCATTAAAAAAGACCATTTAGACTTACATCAGAGTGGTTTTTTTGTATCTCCTCTTCAATCTCCTTGATCCTTTCTTCCGTAGCAATTATGGGCATTATAAGATATTGTTTCAGGATTATGGTAGGTTTATTCATATTGTGTTATTGGTTATTTTAAATCGTATTCTCTTCTTAATCTCACCTATTTTCTTGATGTTTTTATAATTAAAAAAATAGCGAAAAAACTTTTACAGTAAAGGAAATTATAAATTTCACTCAATACTTGCTATACATTAAGTATACAAAAAAAATTCTATTTTGTATCCACTATAATAGGTATATCCTCATTTTTATTTAAATAATAAGTTGAAATAGTTCTATGTCTTCCATCTTTAAAAACCATCGTCCATTTTCAAATATAATATGTGGTGGTGTTATTACAAGGTTGTTTGCCCATCTATAATTGAAGTTGCCCAATCGATGTGGGTATTTTAAAGAACTCTACATCCCCCTTATCAACTCCTTCGCTTTCTCCAATGTATAAGCCCCATTAATTTCTTTCTTGTCAAACACCATAAAGTAGGCAAAATCATGTCCTGCCAGTCTTTCCCATTCATTACCTAATCGGCATTTTGCTTCGCTGTCTGAGCCATCTAAATGGTCTCCTTTAGACTCTACTAAAATGGTTTTACCTGATATAGTTTGAAAGATGAAATCAGGATAATGATTGTCTTTAAAACCGTTTATAAAAAAGCCTTTACCTCGTTCCAAATTCTTATGCCAGAAAGCAATGTTTGAAGAAGTTCCTATTTCCATAGCCACACGTTCTTCAAAGTTATTCATCACTCTTTCTCTTTCATATAGAGAGTTACCGATTGAAGAACTTACTTGCCCTGGTACAATTGCTTCACTTAACTTCCAGTTCTCTTTAGTGGTAATACGCTTTGATTTTATTAAATCCATAAACCGGTCTTCTGCATATAGATCAGTTAAACCACGAATTTTGTTTTTCAATCTGGTTGTAAAACTCTCTTTTCTCACTAATATTTCACGCAGTTGTTCCGTGTTCATACTATTTAAAATCCTTCCAATGTACATTTTTATCTCTTGGTCAGGTATGGGATACATTTTGCCAATAATTTGCATAATCTGATGCGTGATATCAGTTATTTGATTGGCTTTTGGTTTAGCTAAAATGTATTCTTGAATTGGATCTTTTACTAAGCTGTCCTCTATTTTCGTAAAGGTAGGGCTAAAGTCATTTTTGCTCGATTCCTCCAAATCAACCTTATATAAATCAGAAGAGGTTTGGTCAAAGTCTATCTTAATATCCTCATTAGACAGTTTGAAGTCTTTTAACAAAGAGTCTCTGTTGAGCAACTCTTCGTCTGTTTCAAAAATATCACTTGCAGTTACTTTAATATAGAATTGAGGAAACTCAATTTTGTCAACAAACTTCTTATTGACTTCTTTCACTTTATAGCGTTTCACTTTATCCCCCATTTCTTGAAATATGTTTTCATCAACAGGTTGTTTCTCCTGTCTTTTTATTTGTTCTTCTAGTTTTCGACTCTCTTCTTCTGCAATTGCTTCAATTTCTTCAATTACTGATGGCGTTTCGGGTTCTTCATCACTTGCATGAGGGTCAAAGGTGACTCTTGCAGTATCAATTTTCTCTTCAGGTTCTTCTACTGTTTGTTCAGGAAATAAGAAACTCTCAACCGGATTAACAGCAACAGCTTCCTTTTCATCTTCTGTCATTTTATCCAACTTGCGATAATCATTTTCGCTAAATCCTGACTCTTGCAATCCTTTTACAATACTCTGCAATGTCTCGTTGAACTTAGCAGAGGCTGTCAATACATACGAAAGGTTTAACTGATAGGCAGCGTGACGTTGCACATAAGGCTGTCTCAACACACGCCCAAGAATCTGCTCAACATCTACAGCACTCGATTTATCCGCCAATGATGCTAAGATATATGCAAAAGGACAATCCCAACCTTCTTTCAGAGCGTTGATAGTGATAATATACCTCACTTCGCACTCCTTGCTCATCAAGTCAACTCCTTTCAACTCGTCAATATTGGCTGTCTTTATTTTGATTTGCTCTTCAGGAATATTGAGGCTCAACAACTGCTCTTTTAGTTTCTCGAAAGTTGTGTTGTCATCTTTGGTTTTGGGTTGTGCCTGAAACAACACTATTGGTCGAATATACTTTCCTCCATCTAGCTCTTCTTTTTTTGCCAGCACCTCCAATTTACGTTGCAAATGCAAAGCATTGTTGATTACTTCTGTCTTGTCATGATTGTTATAGACAATTACAGGGAGCTTCACCATGTGGTCTTTTTTTAGCTCAATGGCTGGCACCAAGCTCACAATATTGCTGTTTTCTTTTGGAGTGGCAGTTAAATCAAGAATGAACGAAGGATTGAGATTTTTCAACATATCCACACTCAAATCACTTTCAGCATTGTGGCTTTCGTCCACAACCAATACAGGATTCAAATACCGTAATATGTTTATTAAGGCAGTATCATCCACACCTTCCAGTATGTGCTCATCATCTTTAAACTGCGAGATGAAAGGTTCAAGCTGTCCGTTCTCCTGATATACCTTTCTATCATCTTTGTTCCTTGCACGCAGACTCGCAAAACTCATCACAACAATACTCAACTGATCTTTTACCACAGTTGGGTTAAAGTTGGACCCTTGCAATAAATCTTCTTTTTGATAAATCTCTACTCTATGATTAAAAAGAGCATTTAACTTTTGACGATAGGGATGTTCAGGATTCGAAAGTGCACTGACAGTCTGTTGCAATAAATTGCTCCATGGCACTAACCATATTACAACTTTGGGTTTATTGGAATCATAAGCCGAGAAGATAGAGTGTAAAGCATTTACGGCAATAAATGTTTTACCGCCCGCAGTTGGTACTTTCACACAAACATGAGCAGCATTGGGTATATTATTCTTATAAGGTTGCATTCCTGTCCCATCCAACGGATTATAAGGTCCAATTTTGTCTTCCCAATATTTATTGAAGGCATTGGCTAAGTGCTTCTCTCTTTGAACGTAGGTCAAATACTCTTCAATATTTTCGATTACCTTTTGTTGGTAGCTTTTTAATTCCATAGCCTATTTTTTCAGTTTCTTGATTTGTTTGTCAAAATCAGAAATAATCTTTTGTGTCTTGTTAAATTGGTCGTATTCAATAGCTGCTTTTGAAACTGCTTGTTTATGCGATTTGCTTCCCTTACCATCTAAAACTTTAAATTCATTGAAATTGAGAAACTTATCAACACTCTCTGCAAGTCCTTTCATAGTAAACGTGTTTTCACGTTCTATTAAATTTTCTATATAATCAAAATAGCCAGTTACAGTTCGCTCTAAACGTTTTATCTCTTTTTCCTCTAAATAATTTTTAGCAACAGAGGTATCTGATTTTATAATACGACCCTCTGGAGCGTTTTTCCAAGTGGTTAAACCCATGTTATCTTTTTTTGAGTCTGCTGTTTTATAGATTATTTCGGCTGCTGTTTGCCCTGTGATGGCATAATGAAACTTATTCTGAACCATCGCATAAAAGCTTTTGGTGATATCAGATTGTGGGTCATAATCAATACTGCATTCCGCAAATATGTCTGTGATTTGCTGATATATTCTGCGTTCGTTTGCCCTTATTGAACGAACACGCTCTAATAACTCTCTAAAATAGTCTTTCCCAAAAACTGCTTCACCTTGTTTTAGGCGATTGTCATCCAACACAAAACCTTTGATGATGTATTCTTTCAATGTCTTGGTTGCCCATATTCTAAACTGGGTAGCTTTTGAGGAGTTAACACGATATCCTACTGAGATAATAGCATCAAGATTGTAAAACTTTTGATATCTACTTACTTCTCTTTTACCTTCCAATTGAACTTGTAAGAATTCTTTACAAGTTGCCTCTTCATCTAACTCTCCACTCTCAAAAATATTTTTTAGGTGTATGGTAATATTTTGTGGCGTGGTGTCGAATAACAAACCCATTGCTTTTTGAGTTAACCATACCGTTTCATCTTGCAAGAACACCTCTACTCTTACTTCACCACTAGGTGCAGTATATAGTAGAAAGTTCTTTTGTTGTTGGTTCATAATTTTAAAATCTTGTTATATCCCGTGGTATTTTCTTGAAAATAATATTCTTCTTTGCCATAAACTCTTTGGGTAAAAGACAATTATCTGCATATATGATATACTGCTCACCTTTTGTTTGCACCAGCTCCAACGAGTCATAATCCAATGTTGTCAATCTGTCTTTCTCGTATACGAAGTAGTAAACTGATTCATCTTTTTTGCCTAAAAAATATTTCTCACCATTGGGTTCTATGTACGATGTTCTTGTTTCAGAAAACCAGATATATTCTTTTATCTTTTCCAGTGCCACATTCTCATTCAAGTTTTGATCTTTGTCAAACAGAGGCAAGCCTAATTCGTAATAATCGAATGAACCGCCTGTTCCTTCCACAGCTCTTTTATCTTTACCATATCCTTTAGCCACACGCTTCACTCTCTCAGCTGTTATATCGTTGGCGTAATCTTCCATTTCTACCAAAATGAATTTACGATTTCCACCATCTTCTTTGTTTAGATTCATTACTGCATGTGCTGTAGTACCGCTACCGGCAAAGGAATCAAGAATGATGGAATTCTTATCAGTAGATACTGTTAATAGAAACTTTATTAGTTCTGTGGGTTTGGGAAAGTCAAATCTTTTAGTTCCAAATATTTCTTTTAGTTCATTTGTACCTTGAGTGTTTAGAAACTCTTCGAGAATTGCAACAGGATACTTTTCAACATAATCAACTTGTCTTTCTTTCATGAAAACTCTATCTCTTTCAAAATGGACAAGATTATTATGAAATCTTTCCATGAATGTATCTGCTCCCCACCTCCATATTCCATACTCTTTGCCTCTTTTTCTTGGTCTATAGCATTTATAACCTTTTCCTAAAAGCTCTTCATTTTCAATTTCATAAACAGGATTTTCATCTAAATCATAATCAAATAGCAACTTTATGCTATTTCCTTTTGAATTATGATAAATGGAATACCCCATCTTTGCTCTTACAGGTAAAGTATCACCACCACCTTGCATTTCTAAAGCTCTAGTGCTAAAGTTACCTACATTATCTTTTTTGTTGAAACTTTTCTTGTTTTTAATTAGATATGGGTAAAACTCAAAAAACTTCTTTTTATATGGTAGTACATAGTCAGCAATCGTTATAACCTTATTAGTACCTGTGTCATTTTTTGATCCACTACTTTGTTTTCTTGTCATAAGACCCAAGAAATTTCTCACACCAAAAATCTCATCACACAGCAATCTCAGATTTGCAAGTTCATTATCATCAATACTTATAAAAACAACACCATCGTCAGCCAGTAATCTGTGCAGAAGCTTCAGTCTTGGATACATCATACACAACCATTTGTCATGGCGCGTGAGGTCTTCGCCATCTTTACCAACAACTTCGCCCAACCATTTCTTTATTTTTGGATGGTTTACATTGTCGTTATACACCCAGCTTTCGTTTCCAGTGTTGTATGGAGGGTCAATGTATATGCACTTTATTTTACCTTCATATTCGGGCAATAGGCTTTTCAAGGCTTCAAGGTTATCACCATGAATGATTTTATTTCCGCAGTCGATAGGTTCTGTTTGCTCACCTTTATCTGTAAAACCATATTTATGCTCCAAAACTCTGTATGGCACATCTTGATGGTGATTAATTACTTTTTCTTTTCCTATCCAATGGAGTGTAGGCATATTATTGTTGTTCTTTTTTTGTTCATGCAAATATACAAAATTACTGTTACATTAGTTTGCAGAATTGAAATCAAATTAACAATGCAACACGGGTAGTAAAAATTCAGTAATCACAAATTATAGAGTAAAATTTACAATGAGCCTATTAGTTCTTTTAATCGGCTTATTACTTTGTGTATATTTATTAGCAAATAGGTTTTTCAGTAGAAAAACAACAATAATATAGAAAAGTAATTTTAAGATTATAGACAAGACACAATATTCAACTTTTCATTTTATTTTTAGTACTTAATTGCTTACTTTTGGATAGTAAATTTTGAAATAGAAGATTATTGCGTATAACATCGAATATTTAAATGTATATACGAATGTTTAAAAGAAAAGTTGGGTAAATTAAACGTTATGCCTCACCTAAAAACAACCCATTTAGCCAAATAAATAAAGAGAATGGATTTTGAAATACTTATAAATAACGCTTTCACAGAAATTAATACTGACGCTACTTTAAATCCAGTTGCAAATAAGAGTGTGATCAGTATGATAAATAATTTTGAAGCAACAGAATGGAGGTACAATCATTTTCAAAATTTCATTTGGGACAATATTGCTGAAACCTCATTATCTCACAGAGAAAGGGAAAGCCTTGTTAATAATCATCATTCTTTATTAACCTATGCAGCGAAAAACTTAAGACTTTCTGACAAATCAGGTGACATTAGTAAAGGAAGTGAAATTGCGGAAATTGTTCTATATGCTATAATGAAGCATCATTTCAATGCATTACCTGTTGTTCCAAAAATATTTTATAAGCAAAATGCACAAGACAATGCTAAAGGAGCTGATAGCGTTCATATAATTATCGAAGACGATACGGATTTTTCTATATGGTTTGGAGAAGCAAAATTTTATAACAGTATTGAGGATGCAAGAATTCCTGAAATAATTACATCTGTAGAAAATTCATTATTAACTGGAAAACTCAAAAAAGAAAATAGTATTATTACCAATCTACCAGATATTGATTCCTTAATTGGTGATGAGACATTAAGAAATTCGATTAAATCAGCACTATCCCCAAGAGAATCTATCGATTTGATAAAACCCAAATTACATATTCCAATATTATTATTACACGAATGTGAAATAACACAAAGACAAAGTGTAATTTCTGATAAATACAAAAATGAATTGATTGATTACCATAAGAACCGAGCTGAATCATTCTTCAAAAAGCAATTGAATAAAATTGGAGGTATACCACACTATTCGCAAATCAAATTTCATTTGATTTTATTTCCTGTCCCACTCAAAAAAACCATTGTAGATAAGTTTGTTTCAATGGCTGACTTTTATAAAAAATCTTAGCAATGGATATATTTGATACTTGCCATATAATTAATGAATACTTAATTGGGAATAAAGAGGTTCAAGCAAGAAATGAATTGATTAAACTTTTGGATTACCACGAAAGAAACGAAATTGAATATTCTCCATTAGTGAACCATTTAATTCGTGAAACAGGTTTATATCCTTATCTCAAAGCAGACTCTGCTAATTGGGAGGATAGATTTGTATATGAAATATTCAAAGTTGATATAGGCGGCAAACAAGTTACATTACATAGAGAACAGTCATCATTATTAAAACGACTAGTTAATGGAGAAAACATTGCCGTAAGTGCTCCGACAAGCTTTGGGAAAAGCTTCATTATTGATGCTTTTATCTCTATCAAAAGTCCAGATAATGTAGTGATAATTGTGCCTACGATAGCTTTAACAGACGAAACACGTAGACGTTTGTACAAGAAATTTGCTAATAGGTATAAAATTATTACAACCACTGAAGTTGAGCTTGCTGATAGAAACATTTTCATTTTTCCGCAAGAAAGAGCAATGAACTACGTGAGTAAAATCGATAGTATAGATATATTAATAATTGATGAGTTTTATAAAGCAAGTTCTTTTTACGATAAATCAAGGTCTCCATCTCTGTTAAAAGCAATTATTAAATTGGGACTTAAATCTAAACAAAAATATTTTCTTGCTCCTAACATAACTTCGATTGGTGATAATGTGTTCACTCAAGATATGATTTTTGAAGATAAATTAGGATTTAACACTGTTTATCTTGAACGATTTGAGCCATACAAAGAAATTGAAGGAGATAAAATTGAAAAAGAACTTCAAAAAGGTAAGGTACTCTTAAAAATCCTTGAAGAAACGAAAACCAAATCACTTATATATGCAGCATCATATCCGCAAATCGAGAAAGTTTCAAATCTCTTAAATGAAAATCTCCCAATTTCCGACAAACCCTTGTTGATAGCATTTGCTAATTGGCTTACAAAAAATTATGGAGCTAATTGGAAACTAACCAATTTAGTTAAAAGGGGTGTTGGTATTCATAACGGGCAATTGCACCGTTCTATAAGTCAAATTCAAGTAAAACTATTTGAGGAACCAGAAGGATTAAGCAATATTATTTCTACTTCTTCAATTATAGAAGGTGTAAATACATCTGCTGAAAACGTTATAATTTGGCGAAATCGTAAAAGTGGAGGCAACAGTCTTTTAGACAGTTTTACGTATAAAAATATTATCGGTAGAGGTGGTAGAATGTTTAGGTATTTCATTGGCAAAATTTACTTGCTCGAACCACCACCACCGGAAGGAACCACACAACTTGACATTCCTTTTCCAGACACCATTTTAGGAGACTTGGACGAAAATATTTATAGTTCAAGCTTAGATAATGAGCAAATCGCCAAAATCGTAACTTTTAAAAATGAAATGTACGATATACTTGGCAAAGATACTTACGATAGACTTTTAAAAGAAAATATATTCCAATCAAATAATTCAGAGTTTATTAAGGAGACAGCAAGACAAATGAAATCTTATCCAGAAGATTGGAATGGACTTTCGTATCTAAATTCTAATGAACCTGAATCTTGGGACAGACTACTATGGAAAATAATTAGCTTACAACCAGGTGAATGGGGTGATGGTCCTTATGGTATTCAACACAAAAAATTTGTTGAGTTTGTTAAAATATTAGTTGAGAATTGGGGAAGTACAATTCCTGAACTTTTAGATGAATTGGATGAGTTTGATATTGATATTGAGCAATTTTTCAAATTGGAAAGAACGGCTGCATTTAATCTGTCTTCCTTGATTAGTGATATAAACATCCTTCAAAAAGAAATAATTGACAACGGAACTGATGTTGCTCCTTTCGTATCTAAGGTTTCTCACGCCTTCTTACCATTAGTTGTATATCAACTTGAAGAATATGGTATGCCACGAATGATTTCAAGAAAACTCCATCAGAAAGGTGTAATAAATTTTTTAGACGATAATTTAAATATTCATAACACCATTGAAGTCTTTCACAAAATTGGTAAGGAAAAAATTAAGTCTTTTGAGTATTTGGACAGTTTTGATAAATACATAATAGACTATTTTTATGATGGAATTACAATTAGTAACGAGTGAAAGACATAAAAGTCAA
>Ga0172378_10003430_pt1 | contig 14907 bp, 10 predicted proteins | sample GrowelOW332metaG_FD_119755 | JGI IMG/M metagenome (GOLD analysis project Ga0172378, IMG submission 119755) | Groundwater microbial communities from an aquifer near a municipal landfill in Southern Ontario, Canada - Pumphouse #3_1 metaG | ecosystem: Environmental > Aquatic > Deep subsurface >... | reverse complement strand
AGCAGGTTTTTGTTTTGTGTTAGCAGGCATATGCTTTCCTCCAAATTAATTACAAATCAGTTTTAATCACTTGCCAAGAGTGGCAGCATTTGTTATTCTTACTATAAGTTTTACAAAAAGTTAAAGGGGCAAACTTAAAAGATATATTAGTTGATAAAAAGCAAAAAGTGCTGACAGAACAAAAAAATATGCTCTCTTTAATACAGCACTAAAATTGGTTTTTTTACCTTAAAATTATAAATCTTTTGCTAGAATTTTTGATATAATCCAAAACAACCCACCCGTTACTCTTTGCATTCGACATTAATAGTTTTATTAGTATAGCATAAAGCAATAATGGTGTCAACATTTTTCAAAAAATATTTTAAAAGAATTTATTATGTAATTTCGACAAAATTAGCATATACTAAATAAAAAGAGAGGGTAAAAATGCCTCAAAAGAACTTGAAACCTTGTAAAAAAATGCCTGTACTCACATTGTGGACACTTAAATGGCTTCGTCAAGGGACAAATGCTATAATAACTATGATAAAAAAAGACAAGTTTTCGCCAACTGTTTTTTCTCAATATGATATTTCCTATGTTAAAAATGGAAATGCGTTGCAAAAATTTGACTGGCATTGTCCTAAAAAAATAATGGGTGATACTCTATCACCTACCCCTACTATATTTTATATTCACGGCGGAGCGTGGGCAAGTGCGGACAAAAAAATTTATACCAGATTGTGCAAAGACTTTTGTGAAAGAGATTTTGTTGTAATTAACATCAATTATAGACTTATCCCCGAAGTAACGCTGGAAGACACTTATGAAGATTGTCTAAAAGCAATAAAATTTTGTTTAAAAAATTCCGCAAAATTTGGTATAGATAAAGATAAATTAATTATCGGCGGGGATAGTGCGGGAGCACATTTGGCTGCTTTGATTGCAGGAAAAGTTTCTATGAACAAATTATTCTTGAACGGTAAAATAGTTGGAACTGTTTTATTGTATGGATTATTTAATTTGAATCATATGGCAGATAGCAAATTTGCAATATTGCCACCACTTCACAAAGGATTCAAAGCATCAAAATGCTTGAACCTCAAACGATTTTATCACGATTATTCACCTATTTATTATGTGACTGACAAATTTCCACCCTCTTTTTTATCCGCAGGAAAAATTGACAACATTAGTGCAGAAACCATAGAATTTTTGGAAGTATTAAAGCAGAAGGGTGTAAAAACACAAAGTATCATCTTCCCCGCTGACAGAAAAGATGCACGCCACGCTTTTATAAATCTAAACAATCCAGCAAGGCAAGAAACTGTTATGGCAATAGGTAAATCTTTGCTTGACTTTATAAAATAAAAATTGCTAAGTAAAAACTTAACAATTTTTTTTATTTTATCAATGGAATTGAATTCCCTTGAGTTTTGGTAAAATACTCACAAATATTTTCTTCTTCTGCTTCTTGTTGTAACTTTAAACTTTTGTTAACCAAATCTTTATATTTATTCAATTTTATTTCTGCTTTTTCAATTCTATCTTTATAAGGTTTTGTATTTCTCTCGACTATATCTTTCATTATTGTAGCAAGTTGTATTACATCATTCTCGGTAATTGTACCCAAACTACAATTTCTATTATATTCCAGATAAAAATATCTTAATGTTTCCAGTACCGTTTCATAACCTGCACTAATTTTATCTCTCAAATATTGACAAGAAAGATAAGTCCTGTACTTGTCCACCAAGTCATACTCTCCTGCTTCCTTATCTGTTTTGATTAATTCTTGAATTTGCTGTTCAAGTTGGTTTGAAAAATCTTCCATATAAAACTGGCCTGAACCTGCCTTGTGTACTTCTTTATTTGTCATAACTACCTCAATTAAAAATTCGATATATTCTAGCACCAACATCAAAATTTGTCAATATTTAAACTATTTTAAACTTTACTTTTTTATTTTTATCTGTTAAAATACTATAATTTTATAGAGGTATCTTTTATGAAAAATATTGAAGGTTTAATTCGTAAAGCATTAGAAAAATATAATATGATAAAACCAAACGACAAGATTGCAGTTGGTTTAAGTGGTGGTAAAGACAGCCTAGTCTTACTGACACATCTTTGTAGTATTCAAAAGTATTATCCTATCCCTTTTACATTAATAGCAATTAGTATAGATATGTTTAATGGAAAAACTGATTACACCAAACTAACAAAATATGTCAATGATTTGGGTATAGAACATCATATTGTACCCACTCCACTTTATGAATTGATTTTTGAAATACGAAAAGAAGAAAATCCTTGCAGTCTGTGTGCAAGAATGAGGCGTGGTTTACTCAATAGCACAGCAAAAGAACTAGGTTGCAACAAAGTAGCCCTAGGTCATCATGCTGATGATTTAATAGAAACTTTCTTTTTGTCAATGTTTTACGAAGGAAGTTTAAACACTTTTGCCCCAGTTACTTATCTTAGTAGAACAAAAATTACGGTAATTAGGCCATTGATGTTGGTTCAGGAAAGTCAAACTATCAAAGATGCAAAAAATATGCCAGTAATACAAAATAATTGCCCAGCAGACAAACACACTCAACGAGAATACATTAAAGATGTATTGAAAAAATTGAGTAAAGATATTCCAAATATGCAAAACAATATTTTTAATGCAATTACCACCCCAGAAAGATATCATCTTTTTGATAAAAACGATAATATGAAATAATAAAAGGACCAACAAGAGTTCTTTTTTATTTTTAGATTGTTTTGATTATAATTTTACTTAATTAAAGCAATTTATATTTAATCAATATTTTCAACAAATTATTTTAATATCAATCATATAAAGCAAATTATTAGCATAAATTATACAAAAATCGACTTAGGAAGTTTATGCAAAAACAACCAAATTATCAATCTATAAAAACTGTTGCATTATTTTTTTTATCTAATAATAGTACCGTTCGGGATACTGCAAATTTTTTTTATGTTAGCAAAAGTACTGTTCACAATTATTTGCATAAATATTTAAAGGATATTGACTTTAATCTTTATGAAAAAGTGCAAAAACAATTAGATAACAATTTTAATGAAAAGCACTTGCGTGGAGGAAACGCAACAAAAATAAAATTTCAAAATAAAAAAGAAACTGTTTGAAAGTTCCTTTTTTTATTAAAATTCGCAGTTTTGTTGTTCTCTCTTTTTTGAAAAAACTATATACCAAATGCTTAGCAAAATTGTAACCAACACAAGCCCACCACTAATATAATACCAGATAGGATTTATATTTTTACTCCATTTTGCATACAAAGTAACATCACCAGTCAAGGCTGTATTTGTAGAAAATTGTACAGTTAAACCAGTATTTGAATACCAACCAAGAAAAGTGTATCCATCCTTTGTTGGTGTAGGCAACTCTGTTAAAGTTGTTTCAAAGTTTTGGGTAATACTATCATACCCACCTTCATTAAAAGTTACCGTGCAAATCTTAATTGCCCACTTAGCATACAGGGTAATATCACCAGTTTGTGAACCTGTTGTGATACCCGTAATTTCATCACCCAAAAAGTCCTCGTTATCATACCACCCGTCAAATTGATATCCTATTCGTATTAAAGAGAAAAAAGTAATATCATTGCTTTCAATATTATAACTTACTACATTACTGTTGTTGCTGTCAAAAGTATTTTGGTATGTAATTGTGTAGTCAGTTGGAGTCCAAGAAGCCTCCAAAGTCAAATCGCCTACTCTATCACCTGGATTGATTTGAGTTATAAGACCATATAATCCATAATACCAGCCGTCAAAATCATAACCAGTTTTTTCTACTGCCTCAAAAACAACCGTATCAGTTATATTATAGGTAGTGGCATTTGAATTCACACCCAAAATATTGTCAATATTGGTATAAATTATGTTGTAAGTTTTTATATCCCAACCAGCAATTAAAGTCATAGTATAATCTACTGGTACAATTTCCCAACTTTCACCCGTAGTAGCAACAGGATTTCCATCATACTTCCACCCGGTAAACTCATATCCAAGTCTAGTAGGGATACTTAATGAGTAAGCACTGCCTTGTGTTACCTGACTATTTTCAAGCACCTCACCACCATTTGTGTCATAGGAAATAGTAATTACTTCACCCTCTGCAAAGATTTGCGTATTTGGGCAAAAACCTAAAATGCTGACAGCAAAAAGAAAAGCCACAAATAAAAATAGAACATTCTTCTTTAAGATTTTATCCATATGACACCTCTAAACTTATTATGTTAATTATACGAAAATATATTAAAAATTGCAAACATTTGGAGTTATCTTATATTATTTTAACATAAATAAAAAAAGAAAGTAAAAAAACCCCACTTTCTTTTTTATAATAAGTTTTAATCACTAGTTATAATTGATTTAATCTCATTAATTTGTTCCAAACTCAACAAATCAATTTTATGCTGAGCATCTTTGTATGCCAACTTTAAAATAGTTGGATACTGTTCACTACTCTCCACTTTTTTGACCATTATACCAGCAAGTTTTACGATTTCTTCTTTTGTTTTGAAGTCAATCGCAGTAATTATCTTTTCCAAAATATCATAACTCATTTCAATCACTTTTGGGTCATTTGGACTTATATCTGCCATATTTTTACCTTCTTTTTTTATTATTTCACTTTTGGAGTTGTAGGACTATCATTGCCGATATCAAAAGCGTTACTAATAGAATCTTGATAAACTGCGCCTAACAAAGGTTTGACTACCTCGTTTCGAATCTGTGAATGAACTGCACCTTTGCCTACACACTTCATATAGACTTGGTAAACCATTCCAGCACTTGCACCATTTAATAACTGCTTGTTGTTCATATAAAACTTTAAAACATTTTGCGTCAACTCATCACTTGTTGTACTAAGGCAGGCTGTTGCTTTAATCTGTGCCAAAAACCTATTACCTACTGATGACGGATTAACTTGTGTTGCTGACTGATACAATTTCATAACCGCATCAGCGTTTCCTGTTTCCACAGTTTTTGAAAAACCCTGTGCAACATTCCCAGCAATATCCTGCTTTATACCTGTTGATATTATTCTCTTTTCATTCAATCGTATACTATTTCTAGCCTTGTTTGTCGCTTTTTCTGCTCTATTAAATTCCGAAGTCAATATTCTATTAATAGCAGTATTAGCACGCTTACGAATTTCATCAACAAAATTTTCATTTTCATCTATTAAATTGTATGTAGCCACCAAATTCTTGTTCTCTACTACCACAGGATATATTCCAGCAAAATTTTCATAAATTTCATTTCCTGCTTGGAATACCGGTTGATTAATCTTTGTCTTGCTAATAAAACTAGATATCTCCATTACATCCCTAGTATATTGTGCAATAGAAAAAGTCATTCCTGTATCACTTTGTATATAACCTGGCTTCAAAGATTTTTTGCGGATATTTGCTTTTGCATCCTTTAATATAGGTTCACCGTGGTTAATTGCATCTTCTACCTGCTCACAAATTTCCGCTTCGTCTTCTCTATATGGAACTTCATTTGCCTTACTTTGTTTTTCAAAAACAATTTTGCTAACTGGCTCTGTCGGTTTTTTCTTTGATTTTTTTGCAGTTAACAAGTCTTCATCTTTGACAGGCTGACCAAATAAATCAACCTGACCTTTGGCATTGTTTGTTACTGTAAATCCTGACTTCTCAACTGGAATTGTCTTTGGTTTGCTAGTTGTAGCAGGGTTTTTTGGAACAATTGGTGTTTCAGGTATATTTAGATTTGGTTTTTCTGCTGGATTGATACTTTGTTCCGTAGGTTTATTTGCAGTTTTCTTTGGAGTATTTGTCACTATTACACTTTGCATAGCTGGTTGGGCAATAGGCTCGGCTTCTTCGACAGGCTCTACCACAGGTGTTGGTATTTGTGTATTTTCCATAGTTCTTGTCTTATATCTAGTGTCCAAAGTATCCGTCTTTATTCTATTAAAAATCGTTTTATCTATTACTATTTCATCTGTTTGCTGACTCAACAAACCTTCTGTTGGGTCATAAATTTTTGGTGCGTACAAGATTTTTACAAGAGAGTCCATATTTGCTGTTTCAACATCTTCATTTACCGCATAATTTTCCAAATTGATATTTAAGTCGCTTGCAAATTTTGATAATGACATACCAAATAAACTTGAAATCAAAGGCATTGTCCAAGTATTTGTCTTGTCGGCAACTTGTTCCAGTCCCTGACAGGCCTCAACTTTAAAAATGTTTGACAAAACTGCTTGATCATTCAATTTTAAGTTTCCCATTTTTACAACATGACTTGCAATAAGGCAAGCAGTAATATTTGATAAATTATCTCGTTCTTTTCTAAAATTTGTAATATCAGGTAAATTCGTAGCCCCTGATAAAACTAATTTTTCTGTTTCGTCAAGGTAATTTTCTATTGACATTTTGCATAAATTTTTTGTAACCAAATATGCTCTTTCTGCTTCATTATTTTTGTTTGAAATATTTAATGTCAAAGAATCGCTTACTGAATGTCCCGTTCCACCCAAAGCACGACTAATATAATCTTGTAATCTTCTTCCACGAGAACGCAAATTATTTTTTGTAACTACTGCTTCGTTTTTCTCTAATGTAGTATCAATAATAACTTTCGTCTTTGTGGCAATTTGTAATTCTTCAACAAATGTTTCCAGGTTTTCAACAACTTGCATATTTGTAAAATCGTTGATTGAACAGCCCTTTGCATAACTAGGAATATTAGGAATATATTTAATAACACCATTTTTGGCAATCTTTGTACCCATAGGATAAGCAACGCTCATATCGTATAAAGGCATACCGCTATCTGTAAACATTATAGGTTCAGGCGGATTATTATCATTAAATATTAATCCTGCATCTTTGATTTCTTTTTGTGTCATTAATAAATTGACTAAAACAGGGTCAGATGTAATTCTTTCAACCTGCAAAAATCTTATTGCTTCGGCAGGTGTCAATCTAGGTTCTCTATTTGATAAAATCGCCCATTTTGCTTCATTTGTTCGTGCGTTCAAGGCCTGATAATTTGCACCACCAAAAGTTTGATACCATTTCAAAGCCATATCTTTCATTGCTTCACGGTTTAAATCATTGTCAAACTCTTTTCCTAGTAATCTATCAAAAGTTACACCATTATCAACCAAAGATAAACATCCAGCAAAACTCATACGCCCAGGGTCATTTTTACCTTCGTTCAAATATTTCAAAATTGTTTCTCTGTTGTAAACATCTTTGAAAATGTGTGTTAGTTTTTTACCCTCATCGGTATCTTTACCAAATTCCATTTCTTCTGACATATCATCTACAAAATCTCGCAAATTTTTGTTACGATGACTATATAATTTAGGTCCTATAACATTAGTAAGTTCTATATTTGTATTTGCTTTGTCGTGTTTTCTTTTTGTAAAAGGTCCAAAAGTAACAAGATTTTTTGCTATAAATTTGGCAAACCAAAACTGTTCCCCCTCAAAAGCGGGAACTTTTAAATTTGTTGTTGTTGATAATCTTACTGCCATATTTACCACCCACTAAATAATAGTAAATTGTCCCATATCTAAGTTATTATAACATATAAACGCATAAATTGCAATATGGTTTTTGTAAAAAGTTACCTTGCTAAAAACTAGAATGAATTTATGGAGTACGCCCCATTAATCTAAATGCTTCCCGCTCCGCTTCCAATTCTTCCTGTTTCTTCTTTACTAATTTATTAAAAGTCTGTTCCTTATAAAATTTGCCTATTTTCGTGCCTTCTATCACATCTTCAAAAATAACAAAAGGATTATAATGTCCTTTTTTTGCTTTTTGATAGTCTTTTGCAATACCGCCAAAAACCACTCCGCCTAGTATAAAGATATCCTTTTTCATTCCGTTATAATACTGCTTTTTTGTCATTTTTTACTCCTTATAAATAACATTATATCATAATTACTTAATTTTTTAAATAATTTATAAAAAAACCCTTTCTAAAAACTAGAAAGGACTTTTTAAAATTATCGACTTTGCAAGTTTGCCAAAGATTTAATGGCTTCATTTGCTTCAATCATAAATGTGGTACGAGAAAAAGGACTGGCAATAAAGAAACATTGTCCACGACCTGCTGTAACAATTGCATCTTGTTCATCTTGGTTTATTCCACCTGCGTTTCGATACAGGTTTACCAAGTCAGTCATATCATTTGGTGCAAGTGAGAATATCATAGAATACTGGCTGGCGTTAATAACGGCACTCGCCTGTCTTTCAATATCCGCACTACCAACAAAGTCCTTTATGTTTTGAGTAATAACTATTTGCATACCTTCATACTTACGAATACGCTTTGCCATCTGTGCCATAAAGTCCAGTGCTATTGGATACTTTGGGTTAATAAATAAGTGGGCTTCATCAACTGCTACAATAATTTTTCTATGTGTATTATATTTTGAATTAAAGTCTTTATTTTTACTTATCTCATTATCCAAGTACTTAAATACCAGTAACATTTGGGCGTTTGCAATAGTCATATTTCGGTTTGTCATCAATGACTGGAAGTTGAAACAAATAAAGTTTTCCTTTGTTTCAATACTTGTAGGTCCATTCCAAAGGTTCGAGTTTCGTCCACCGGCTGCAAATTTTTGAACATAAGTTTGTAATATCTGCAAGTTTCTACTCAAATATGCATCTGTCTGTCCTTCCACCTTTTCATTAATCAATTTATAGACATCATCAAAAATTGGATAATCTTTTGGTTGTAATTTACTCAAATTTGTCTTGTTGTTTATGCCTTTTCTAGCATAAACTTCTACTAACAAAGTGTTTAAAATTTCAAAAGCATCTCCACCCATACCCTCAAAAATTACATGGAAAAATTCTTCCAAAAACTGTAAGTGCATAGAATACGAATCACTACCCGTTCCTTCATCAGCACTCAAAGTAGTATAAATATGGAAAGGATTAATAATACCTTTCAAAGAAGAACCAACATCAATAAATTTTCCTTGCAAGTTGTTTGCCAAATCGGTATATTCATTTTCAGGGTCAAGTATAAAAATACGGGAGTTGTCGGCAGCAAAGTTTGCAAGCATAGTTTTTACCGCATAAGACTTACCACTACCAGACTTACCTATAACTATCATATTTGAGTTTACACGCTCATTATTTCTTAAAAAGAAATCAACAAATACAGGATACTTGTTGTAACCTACATAGAATCCTTCATCATCTTGTAAACTACTACTAATAAAAGGGAAAGAACAAGCAAGTCCGGTGGTTTGAATTTGACGCAAAGCATCATTTGTTATATCACGCTTACTTATATTTTGAGAAACAAACGAGGACACCTGTCTACCAAACATTTCACTATATCTAAAACCATTTTGTCGTAATACACTACGAACTTCTTTTTTGTTTGATTCCTCACACATTATATGAATATGCACATCAAACAAATCTTCGTTACCTATCTTAATATCAGATAACAAAGATTGTAGAGTTTCGTGTTGAGTACGCAAATCAATTTGTTTACTGGAACGAAATACATTGTTCATACGACCTTCCAACTCAATAATGGAACGGTCAATTGTTTTTTCTGCTTTTTCCTTATTTAATGGAGTCAAATTTATTACAACTTTTGTAGCGTCAATATCAAAGAACGGATACGCCCAAGCATTTGGCACATTCAAAGGATAATCTGTTATAGCAAAATTTCTATATGGTTTACCATCAATAACTGTTCTTGCTACTTTAAAAACAACCTCTTCCGGCATTGACCAGTCTTTAAATTCTGCCATACTCATTGAGCCCAACTCACTCTCATTTAAATCCTGTCCAAATTGTGCTTTCAAAAATACTGCAATTTCTGGATTTTTTAACCTTCGTGCAATCATAGGCACTACACCTCTTGCTAGAGTGGTAGTGATATCGTTTAATGTTGTTGCAATAGCATCTCTATCTGTATCATAAACTACAATATAAAAATGGTCTTTATAAATTTTATCCATTTCTTGAAACGAACGCAAATGTTGCATACGCGCCTCAAACATAGAATATCTGGCTTCGGATTCCGCCTGCGTCATTTCATTATTATTTACCATTTCCAAAATTGAGTCATATTTTCTATCTTCGTTATAAATGTAATTATCCAAAACAAGTGGTTTACAAATTTTGATAATACTAGCCTGTTGTCCCAACTGAATGGCTTTTAGAGCATTTGTAAAAGTATTGATAATTAAATTTTGTTTTTCTTCATTTAATAAACCAAATTCTACTGGGCGAATTTCCAACACTCCTGCAAAATAATCTTTTATATCTATTAAATCATTTTTTATATCAACATATGGAATCAATTCTTCGATAGGTTTATGTTTACGCATTGGATGTTTACTAAATTTCTTTGGGTCGCCAAAAAATTTGAACAAATCCCCCAAAATAGCAAACAATCTTTTCCCATCTGCAATAGGCAAATATAAACTTACTGCAATAGCAAGCCAAGACATTGACATAAATACTTTTAGATAATTAGCAAAACCTGTTGCAAAAATTATCAGCAACAAAACTCCAACTGCTATAAAAGCAAAAATGATATCACCAACGGTTATACCCTTATAAAATTCCATTTTTACTTTCGTTTTTCTTGGAATGTAATTACTCATTAATTGCACCTCTTTAATCAAATTCAAATGCTTACTACACTTAGTATTTATTATATACCAAATTAAAATAAAAACAAAATGAAATGAAACAATTATTATATTTTTTTGGATTTGAATAAATTTCGCTAACTGAACAAAACTTTCAAAAAGGCAAGCATTACTTTAAAAATTAATAAGCATAAAGAGTTGAAAACCCCTCAAAATCTGCAAACGCAATTTAGAAAAAATGTAAGTAATGTTTTTTGGATAAAATGCATCAAAATTAAGTTTTAATATAAGCAAAAAATTTGTTATTTTTTTATAAAAAAAGTAGAGTAAAAACTCTACTTTTTATTATTTTTTACCATTATCTTTTGCGAATTTTTCTAATTCTCTTTGAATTTGTTTTGTTGCTTCTACAATACGTTGTGCTTCAGTATAGTCTACAGCCTTCTTAGACTCTTTAACATTAATATCAATTTTCCCACTTACCGTCTTGGCTTCATTGATTTTTACATCTAAGTCTTTCATTTTGCCTAAATAGTTTGCATATGCATTTGCTCTTATGTCTGTTTTTCCTTGATTAAATTCAGCAAAGCCTGGGTCGCCTGGCCTTGTAGGAATAGTTCCACCATGTGTGGTTTTCCACTTATGCTCAAAAGCTACATCATTTGTTTTGACTTCATTTAATCTTTCTGTTGTAAAATCGGTAGTTGACTTAGCTCTAATAGCCTTTTCATTATCTATTATGAATTGTGCATCGTCGCCAATTTTCAATCTTAACGGTTTATCGATTTCGATAGAAGCAATATTCTTTCTAGCGGCATCTTCAGCATCTTGGTCTTTCTTTTTGGCTCTTGCCCTATCGTCTTTCTCTTTGTCTTTATGCCACTTTACGTACTTTTCATCATCAAGAGTATCACCCAAAAGTCCGTATAATGGATTAGCGTTTTTATCATCAGAGTCTTTCATTTTCTTACGAATTCCACCAGTAATAGTGTCATCAAGTTTATGCAAATCTTTATTTAAATCAAGGCTTGGTGCTTCGTTAAATGAAACACCTTCTACTTTACCTGACTTAATTGCCTGTTTAGCATCTTTTCTAGCCTGACGATTTGCACTATCCCATCTAGATTTTGTTGCATCATATCCATATGGGTTACCTGCACTCATAGCTTCTTTATTTAATATACCACGATTTCCCCAAGCATTTGCAGTTCGTTTACCTGCCCAACTTGCAGTTTTTGCACCCATTCTGGCAGCCACAGCGCCAGCAGTACCAATTTTTCCACCCAAATCTTTAACGGCTTCTTTCTTTGATTCACCTGCTTCCAAAGCATCATTACTACCAACCAATTCCGTTATTAACTTACTGAAATCTTTAACTGAAATCAAGCCAACTACAATAAACAATATTTGAACCACTAAATTGAATAAATTATTTATGCCCACACCTGGTTTAAACACATCAATTTGTTGTACATAAGTTAAAATCATAAACAACAGGTTAATACCTATAATTGGACCGTATGCTGAAAATACTCTTTTTATAAATGAATCTTTCCATTTATTGAATCTAGCACCTTCATCAAGAGGCATTGTTGCAACAAAGGCTGGCGATACAACAAACAAAATTGATAATTCAAATATACGCTGTATTACACCTATAATCAATGTTAATAAAAGCATTGCGACAATAAATGAAGATAACAAACCTATCAAATAGTTGTATCCAAGTAAATTATAATAATAAAATACCAGAGTAGTATTTGTAATATCATATGAACTAAAACTAATGTGGTCCCGCCTAATTACAGCATATCCCTGCATATAATTTCTTTCATTTTTGTCCAAAGTAATTGTTGCACCATTGTATGATGTTTCAAGAGCAACATTCAAACTGTATGTATCCGTTTCTGCATCATAATCTAAAATGTATGGTGAAAAAACCCCACTTGTTCCACTACTTGCATTTGGTGTAGCATTGGAACGGAAAGCATCATCAATAGCATTTGCGACATCAGCCTGACTTGATGTACTGGTAATACCTGGTATTAAGCCACTATTTTTTATTGTGGTAGCAATCCCACTATCTGATCTTGCTCTATTACAATCATAAGAAGCGGCATTAAAAATTTGACTAGCAATAGTATCTGCGCCCTTGCTTGTTGCACTATCAAAAGTTTGCAAAAATACATTTGCAATGTAAACACCCAAAATACAGCAAACAGGAACTAATGCAAAATAAACTATGGATTTTATTGCACGCCCAAAGATAGGTCCTTTGGCATTACTTTTTGATAAATCTACTTCGGTCTTTAATATTGCAATAAAAGTGGTAACAAATAATAAGAATACAGAGGCTATTAAAACAGACCAGAAAACCGACATTACAGTGCTACTTTGAAGCAAAGAATATACTATATCGCCCGTGGTCTCTTCGCCATTAAAATAATATGTACTCAAACCTGCTATACTACGGAAAAGGTCTTGAACACAATTTATTAGGTAAAAGAAACCTTGTTGTATTCCATATAACACCAAACTAAGCCCATATTGAATTGCGGTAATTATAATATTTGGGATAGATACAACAGATTGATAGATATTCCCTACCCAGTTAATAATATCACTGATTCCAGGGATATTTATTCCAAATAGGTCATTCAACATTGAAGCATTTACTGTACCCAACATTTTCCCCTCCGTTTCTTTTATAAAAGATAACTAGATTTATTTTGTCTAATTGTAACAAATTTAAAACACAAAGTAAACAATTTTTTACAAAAAGTTATTTACTTTTACATTTTTTTCAAAACAAACAAGGACTTAATACATACAAATATTTTTATTATTCTTGTGTATTTGAACCTGCAACAAGGTCAATATTTTGAAAAATAAATTTGAAGCGATAATCTTTATCTACCAAAATATCATCATCGTGTTTTGTATCAAAAATTATTTCTATATAATCATTTGAAGTATTACCACAAACAAGTAAATTTGATAAATCTGCAATAGTGTTCCCCTTTTTTACGCTAGAAGGACCTGAAACATAATCATTATATATAGGCAGTTTGTACCCACTAATATCCAAATATGTCCCAGGATCTGTCAACAAATCAACATTTACAGTACTTGTTCCCTCTGTAAATAAAGTATTTAACTCCTCAGGTAAAGCCACACTATCCTCGGGTAGGTTTTGTCCTTCACAAATTTTTGACACGATATCCCAACTTTGAGTGTTTGCTTCCAAAGTATTGTAATCTATTTCTGTTTCTTCGGGGGTATCTTCATCATTATAATTATTAGTCCAAGAATAATTTTCATTAGATTTTGTATGCATAGTGCCCAGATAGCAAGTATAAATAGTTCCGCTTTTGTTTATTCGCATATAAATATCCATTTCCAAATCTTCTATACTATCAATAGATAAAGTAAATACCCACGGTATGCTATTTGTTTTACAATACATAATGGCACTTTGATATTCTTGATAGTCCATATTTGTAAGCCTGTCTGCCACAGTATCCGTACCCTCAATTCCGGGTGTAAAAAATATAGTACTATCGTCATCGACAATTTCTCGTCTATCAAACGTAGGTAATTCCTTTACACTTGTACCAGCACTATCATATATTTCACTCACAATTCTACTGACAACGGCATCAAAATTGTATTTATATAAAGTGGTAGAAGTAAAAGTTTCATCATATATACTATCATCGTTCAAATCAATGTTTGCAAAATATGGCAATTCATTATATATCCAAGTATATTGCTCGTGAAATGTAATACTTGCACTTTCCCTATTCATAGCGGAAGAGCCTATAATTTCGTTTTCAATAATAGAAACGACTTCCGCCATTCTTTGTGTCGTATAGTCTACTCCCAAATTGTCAAATAAAAGTGCTAATTCGCCTATCTTTTCCGCTATTTCATCGCTACTCATAGTATTATAAACACTAAGGGTTAATATTTCATAACCCGTTGGAAGTTTACTCAAATTTGCCAACTCTGTTTCCATTAAACGAATTTGTAAGAAAGACACAAACTTATTTAGATATTGAGTTTTGTAATCACTATCACCCAAATGACTACTACCCAAAGAACAATTCCACGCATAGTTAGTTAAATTATTAGGCACAAATTCATATGTATCATTTTCAATTTCTATATTTACTCCATTTGTAGCATATTCAATAGCACCTGCGTGTGTATTAAATGTACTGGCATTAATAATATCAGGAGTCAAAGCATTTGCATAAAAAGTT
>Ga0172378_10003429_pt1 | contig 14907 bp, 16 predicted proteins | sample GrowelOW332metaG_FD_119755 | JGI IMG/M metagenome (GOLD analysis project Ga0172378, IMG submission 119755) | Groundwater microbial communities from an aquifer near a municipal landfill in Southern Ontario, Canada - Pumphouse #3_1 metaG | ecosystem: Environmental > Aquatic > Deep subsurface >... | reverse complement strand
GCGAAGGAAGCTGCGAAATCAAACCAGTAGGGAAAGGATCTGTAAAGATGGCATCACATAAGATATTTTTGAGCTCCCCGACAATGCATGGCGAGGAACAGAAATTTGTTCAGGAAGCTTTCGATACGAACTGGATCGCACCGCTCGGACCGAACGTCGACGCATTCGAAAAAGAAATGGCAGCATATATGGGGATAGGGCACGCGGCGGCATTGTCTGCCGGAACTGCGGCAATTCACCTCGCTGTCCGCATTCTTGACATACATGAGGGAGATGTTGTTTTCTGCCAGTCGATGACATTCTCAGCGAGCTGCAATCCGGCGGCATATGAAAGGGCAACACTTGTTTTCATAGATTCTGAGCAGGACACTTGGAATATGGATCCTAAGGCACTGGAAAAGGCATTCGAAAAATACCCTCACCCAAAGGCCGTAATTCCGGTGCATCTTTATGGCACACCGGCTAAGATAGACGAGATCATGGACATATGCAACGCGCATAACGTGCCGGTCATAGAGGACGCTGCGGAGGGACTCGGAAGTTCATTCGGAGATAAGAAGCTCGGAACTTTCGGTGCGTTCGGAATCCTTTCATTCAACGGCAATAAGATAATTACGACTTCAGGCGGTGGAATGCTCATATCAGAGGATGAGGCGGCTATCAGAAAAGCCAGATTCCTCGCGACTCAGGCAAGAGACCCGGCGCCGTATTACCAGCATTCTACGATCGGTTATAACTATCGCATGAGCAATGTCACCGCAGGTATCGGCAGAGGACAGCTCCTGCACCTCGACGAGCACATGGCGAGGAAGAACGCAATTTACGATGAATACAGGAAAGCTTTTGCTGATGTACCGGCGATTACCATGAACCCGATGAATCCAAAGGGACACGCTAACAACTGGCTCTCATGCATGACAATTGCGCCTGACTGCAAGGTATCACCTTATACAATAATGGACAATCTTGCTGCGGCAAACATTGAGTCGAGGCTCATCTGGAAACCGATGCATCTGCAGCCGGTATATGAGAAGTGCGACTACATCACGGCAAACGGAACAAGACAGAATCCTGTAAATGGCGCAGGATCAGTATGTGAAGACATTTTCAATCGCGGGCTCTGCCTGCCGTCTGACATCAAGAACTCCGAAGAGGACATGCAGGAAATAATCGACATAGTGAAGAACTGCTTCTGAGGATTGAAGAATGCACAGGAAGGGTTTCTACGAAAAGTTCATCAAGCGCCCTCAGGATTTCCTGCTGGCACTGATAGCGACAGTGATACTCTCACCGGTCCTGCTCGTCACGGCTGTTCTTGTGCGGACAAAACTCGGAAGTCCTGTGCTTTTCAGGCAGGAGAGACCGGGCAGGAATGCTAAGGTATTCAGACTTTATAAATTCAGGACGATGACTGACGCTAAGGATAAGGACGGCAATTTGCTGCCGGATGAAGTGAGGCTCACGGCTTTTGGCAGGAAGCTCCGCTCCACATCGCTGGACGAACTGCCGGAGCTTTTTAATATTCTCAAAGGCGACATGAGTATCGTTGGACCAAGACCGCTGCTTGTCAGATACCTGCCGAGATATAACGCGCATCAGGCCAGGCGCCATGAAGTGAGGCCGGGCTTTACAGGACTTGCACAGGTGAACGGGCGCAACGCCATAAGCTGGGAACAGAAATTTGATTATGATGTGCAGTATGTAGATAACATTACTTTTACCGGCGACTGGAAAATCATATTCAGAACAGTTTCTGTAGTCATTCACCATGATGGGATCCAGTCTGCGACATCGGCTACAATGGAAGAGTTCATGGGCTCGCCGGAGAAGGAAGACTAAATGATAAAGAATATTCTGTTTACAAGTGTCGGTAGAAGAGTTGAGCTTGTCGAAGCATTTCGCGATGCGGCTGACCGTCTGGGAAGGCGCGTCTGCATTCATGGGAGCGACATAGCGACGACTGCACCGGCTCTTTTTTATTGCAACAGGACTCATATAACAGTGAAGATAAGGAATCCCAAATATATCCCCGAACTTCTCGAAATATGCAAAGATAACAGTATTGATCTTCTGATACCTACGATCGATACCGATCTTCTTATACTCTCAGAGCACAAGGAAGAGTTTGAAGCCATAGGAACAAAGGTGATGATAAGCGCGCCCGAGATGATACGCATCTGCAGGGACAAGCGGTTCACAGCTGATTTCTTTGAAAAGTGCGGTCTCAAGTCCCCACAGCCGGTTGACTCTATAAGTCAATACAAAGGCGGCTACCCTTGTTTTATCAAACCGAAGGATGGAAGCTCATCGATCAATGCTTTTGCGGTGAATTCTGAGGAAGAGCTCAAGACATATGTAAGGGAAGTGCCCGATTACATAATCCAGCCCTTTATTGAAGGCCGCGAGTATACGATCGATATGTTCTGCGACTATGACGGTGATCCTGTTTATATTACGCCCAGAGAGCGCATCCTTGTCCGTGAAGGAGAGGTCATCAAAACAATTATCACCGCGGATCCACAGATGGTAGCGGAGGCTAAGGCTATCGCCACGAAGTTCCATCCATGCGGGCCGATAACAGTTCAGCTTATTCGTGATTCCAAAACAAATACTGATTATTTTATAGAGATCAATCCCCGCTTTGGTGGCGGCGCACCGCTGTCTATGAAGGCAGGTGCGGACAGTGCGGGTGCTGCGATAAAACTTCTTTTCGGCGAAAAGCTTACATACGAGGAAAATGCTGCAGAGGACGGGCTTGAGTACAGCCGCTTCGATCAGAGTGTTCTCTCAGGAGGAACGAAACTTACAGATATTACAAAGCTCTCAGATGTAGCATCGAAGCTTGATGGAATACGAGGCGTGATCCTTGATCTGGATGACACTCTTTATGATGAGGTCGACTATGTAAAGAGCGGGTTCCATGTCGTGGCAGAAATAGCAGCCAGATGGTACGGTGAGGATGAGGACGCACTTTTTGACGAGCTGTTATCGCTCTTTGATGCGGGCAGGGAAGCTATAAGTGAATTGGTAAGTACGCACGAAGCAGAGGATTCCGAGGAGAGCAGAGCAAGAGAGCAGGAGCTTCTCGAGGCTTATCGTGGACAGAATCCGTCAATCAAAATGACGGACGAAGCACAGAAACTTATAAATATTCTTGAAGAGAACAAGATCGCAATAGGAATAATATCTGACGGACCGCCTGCAAGACAGCACAAAAAACTGGAAGTCCTGGGGCTTGATTCAGATCCCGGAGTAAAAGAGATAATCATAACTGACGAGCTGGCAGGGGAGAGCAATGATCCTCATATTTTCCGCAAACCGTGTCCTGTTGCATTCGAGATAATGGCAATGAGGATGGGACTTCCATACAGAAAACTGGCGTATGTAGGAGACAATATTTCCAAGGATTTCATAGCTCCTGGCAGACTCGGAATGCACTGCTTCTGGTACCATAATCCGGTTGGAATCCATAATGATTCCGTGGACAGGAGGTCTATTTGAGAGCTCTGATTCTTGCAAATCATTCAGGCGGACTTTACGATTTCAGAAACGGACTTCTGACATCGCTTATCGATAGAGGAGATGAAGTTATAGTCTCTGTCCCTGATGACAGTAAAACAGACCTTCTAAGGAAGGAGGGCTGCAGGGTCATTCATACTGATATAGACAGGCGCGGAGTAAATCCGGCGCATGATCTGAAGCTTATAGGAGCGTATGAGTCGCTGATCCGTGATGAGAAGCCTGATGTTGTCCTCACATATACGATAAAACCGAATATATATGGCGGCTATGCGGCATCGAAAGCGGGGGTGCCATATATTACGACTGTGACCGGACTGGGATCAACATTTGAGAAGGGCGGAGCACTGCTTAAGATAATTACCGGGATGTATAGGAAGAGCCTTAAGAATTGCAGCTGTCTCTTTTTTCAGAATGCCGAGAATCGAGGGATATTCAGGAAATACGGAATAATTGCAGACAAAGACAGGCTTGTTTCAGGATCAGGTGTGGATCTTGAGATCCACAGAGCTGAACCTTATCCCGGCCATGATGGCGACAAGATAAGATTTCTTTATGCGGGACGCCTGATGAAGGAAAAGGGCACTGATGAGTATATGAGTGCCGCGAAGAGACTTCATGAGAAATACGGCGACCGGGTGCGATGTGAGACAGTCGGTTTCTGTGATGATGATTATACGTCAAAACTTGAAGAGGGCGAAAAGGAAGGCTGGCTTAAGAGCCATCCGTATACGACTGATATCATTCCTTTTCTTCGTAAGGCTGATGCCATAGTAATGCCGTCATATCACGAGGGAATGTCGAACGTTGTCATGGAGGGATCGGCCACGGCAAGACCGGAACTGGTGAGCGATATCAGCGGATGCAGGGAAATAGTGGAACCTGGCGTCACGGGGCTCCTTTACCCGCCCGGGAATGCTGATGCGCTGTTTGAAGCGATGGATGAATTTGTTTTGATGCCACTCCCGGAGCGCAGAGCTATGGGGCTTGCAGCACGTGTTAAGATGGAACGTGAATTCGACCGCAGCAAAGTCATTAAGTGCTATCTTGAAGAGATTGATAACGCGGCTGGAAGCGGAAAGCGCACATGATCCGGTAGTTGGCAAAACATTTTTGTGCACAATCTGTAAAGACCGTTATAATAAGGTGACACAGTAAGGAAGCAGGAGGAATTGCAGATAATGGACGTTTATGAGAAGTTGTTATCAGGAGAAGACAAACTTGCACTTGTAGGGCTGGGCTATGTTGGAATGCCGATAGCTGTAGCTTTTGCAAAACAAATAAAGGTCATAGGTTTTGACTTCAATGAAGCCAAGATTGAGAAGTATAAGAGGGGCATCGATCCGACGCAGGAAGTCGGTGATGAGGCTGTGAAAAATACTACAGTTGAATTTACTGCTGATCCGGCAAAACTTAAGGAAGCAAGTTTCATAATCGTCGCTGTGCCGACACCTGTAAACGATGATCATACGCCTGACCTCACTCCTGTTGAGGGTGCTTCAAAGTTTGTCGGGCAGAACCTCACAAAGGGCACAGTAGTTGTTTTTGAGTCGACAGTATATCCCGGAGTTACAGAAGAGACATGTATCCCGATCATTGAGAAGGAGTCAGGCCTTAAGTGCGGAACAGACTGGAAGATCGGCTATTCACCGGAACGAATAAACCCGGGCGATAAAGTACATCGTCTTGAGACTATTACGAAGATTGTTTCAGGTATGGATGCAGAGACGCTCGACACTGTGGCTAAGGTCTATGAGCTTGTTGTAAAGGCGGGTGTTCACAGAGCTGATTCCATCAAGGTCGCTGAGGCAGCCAAGGTCATAGAGAATTCACAGCGTGATATCAATATCGCATTCATGAATGAGCTTTCTATCATTTTCCATAAGATGGGAATAGATACCAAGAGCGTGCTGGAGGCAGCAGGAACAAAGTGGAACTTCCTTCATTTCCAGCCGGGACTTGTAGGCGGGCACTGCATCGGCATCGACCCCTATTATCTGACATACCGCGCAGAGCAGTTCGGATATCATTCACAGATAATCCTTTCCGGCCGCCGCATCAATGATGATATGGGCAAGTACGTCGCCGAGAGCATGGTAAAACTTCTCATAAAGGATGACATAGCGGTCAAGAACGCGCGTGTCGTGATCCTTGGATTTACATTTAAGGAGAACTGCCCGGATACCCGTAACAGCAAGGTGTTCGACATTGTAAAGGAACTTCGTGAATACGGCATTGAGCCGATGATCGTTGACCCCGAGGGCGATGCAGAAGAAGCGAAGAAACTATACGGTGTGACATTCTCTTCAATGGACGATGTACATGATGTGGATGCTGTCCTTATGGCTGTCAAACACAAAGAATTCGAGGAGTTTACACCTGAATCGATATCAAAACTTTATAAGCCGGAGTTCCGTGATGGAAAGAGGTCTAAGGTATTTGTCGATCTCAAGGGTCTGTTCAATAAAGACAGCTTCAAAGAACCGGAATGGATGTACTGGAGACTGTAGTTTTAACTCAAGGTAATATTCGGGGATAATCTTCCTTTTGAAGACATCCCTTTTTTTATGGAGAAAGAATGCAGCATACTTCGAAAGAAATCAGTCGACAATTGTTTTGAACAAAGTTGAAGATTTTGGACCGGCAGATACGTTTATATTATTGAAAGCGCTTGAGAAGGAAAAGAAGTCACAAGAAGGGACGAGATCGTTCTGGAACAGGAATTATTACAACAATTGATAGATAAATACCAGAACCTGATCTTCTCGGTATGCTACCGGATGACGTCGGATTATTTTGCGGCGCAGGATCTGACTCAGGAAACGTATCTCTCGGCGTTTAAGAACATCGAAAGTTATCGGGATGACAATGCCAAGGCGTGGCTGTGCAGGATCGCCTCTAATAAGTGCATTGATTACCTGAGAGCAAATAAAAGGGTGGAGCCGACAGAAAGCGAGAAGCTTGATATGTTCACATCGGGCGGGAGCTCCACGTCGGAGGAAACTGAGGACAGAGAACTGAGGCGGCAGCTGGAAGCTAACTGCAGGAAGCTTAAGCCGCCGTACGACGAAATCGCGATCGCTTATTTCTACAATGAGAGATCGCCGGGAGAAATCGCAGAGGCTCGAGGACAGAACATCAAGACAATTCAGACACAGATTTACCGGGCCCGGGCGATGCTCCGGGAAATGTACAGCGATATGTATCAGGAATACAGGAAGGAGGCACACTGCGGATGAGTTACATGACGGATGATGAACTGAATGCTCTTATTGAAGATGTAGAAGAAAATCATATGTTGAAGGCACCGGCCCATCTTGCTGATGAAATAATTGCAAATGTCGCGGAGCAGGAAGGCAATGATGATGCCAAAGCACCGATAACAGTGACAGGAAGCGGCGACAAGACATCGCATAAGTCGGCAAAACGCCAGCTTCTCCTGTATTCCATTGAGGTCTGGACAGCGGCGGCCGCTGCAATCCTGATAATGACTGTTTCGCAGGTCAGCTATTCGACCGGAAAGACAGACAGCCTTGTGCCGAAATTTGCGACAAGTGCAAGTACAAATATCAGAACAAACGCGGATAAAGTGGAGTCCTCATTAGACAATATCCGCAGCAAGAGAAATGAGTTAAGAACAAATGTAGGAACTTTTGTGGATGGACTCCTTAACGGTGAGTATTTCACAAAGCAATAACGTAATATGCTGATTGCGGCAGTGCGACACAGGACAGTCGCCCGAATGCAACAAGACAGTTAAGTAAAATGCTCCGTTATGGAGTTGTGGAGGTAGTTATGAGAAAGAAGAAAAGTGGTTTCTGGACATTTATATTTTCGTTTATTCCCGGCTGTGCTGAAATGTATGCCGGACTTATGAAGCAGGGAGTATCACTGCTGGCGGTCTTCATGACAATTTGTTTTGTCTCAGCTGTCACACGTATAGACGCATTGATGTTCGTGGGAGTTGTCATCTGGTTCTATTCGTTCTTCCACGCAAGGAATGTGGCACATATGGATGACCAGCAGCTTAATGCTGTGGAAGATAATTATATGTTCAAACTATCTGAGATCAATCTGAGCGACAAGCGCCGCAATAAAATAATAGCGGCAGTCCTCATAGTGATCGGCGCATGGATGATCTTCAACACGCTCTGGGACATGCTCAGAGAAATTATTCCGGAGAATATTTACTGGATGATCGATGATGCGATAGGAGTGATTCCCGGTATACTTGTGGGAGCCCTTATCATCTGGATCGGCGTACGCCTGATCAAAGGCAAGAAGCAGGAACTGCTGGGGGACAAGAATGAACAATGAACATCGTGTGGGAAGCATCACATTCGGAGTGACACTTATTGCACTCGGCGTGCTGTTCCTGGTTTCAATATTCTGGAAAGCAATACCTGTATTGCAGATCATGAGGTTCTGGCCTTGTGTGTTTATAGTATTGGGGATAGAAGTCCTGGTGGCTAACACAAAGTGGAGATCGGATTTCAAGATAGACGCGGTCGCAATAATCATGACCGGCTGCGCAATGGTATTTGCCATGGGTCTGGCAGTGATCGATATTGCAGCAACGAAATTATGGTAAAGGTGTTTTGCATATATAATCAGTTGTGAGATAGCACAGACAAAAAGTCCCCCGGGAAACCGTGTGCCTTAAACCTTGCCTACGAAGTTGAAGTATACCTCTATCTCTTGCGTATAGTTTTTTTTCTTCCACGACTCGGAACGCTTATGCGCTACAATTCTGTCAATGAACTCCCTCACAATTTCGGGCGTCAGTTCCCGGATATCGGTGTACCTGTCCACTATAGCAAGAAAGCGGTCGGCATTCAGCAGTTTGTCCTGCTGGGTGCTGATTTCGTTTCACAGCGTGGCTGCTCTTGCAGAAAGCTCCTGCTTTTCAACTTCATAGCCCTTTGAAGAAACTGTTCCGTATGCTATTTGGCATCCTCTGTGATACGTTGGATTTCGCCAAGTACAATTTGATGTAGTGCCATCGCCTTGACGGTATGGGGTGTACAATCCTCTTGGCTTAAACGGAAATATAGAGCCGTGATTTTTTCGTTTTGCTGTACCATATTGGGTACTCCTTTCTTCAGGACAGCCAAAACGATTCCGAACTTAGGATGAACTTAATCTATGGTAAAATAATCAAAACTGTTACCAAAACTGTTACCAAAACCGAGGTGAAGCCTATGCTTAAAATCGCCATCTGCGATGATATGTCCGTTGAGCTACAACGTATCTCCGTAATTACAAAAGAATATCTCTCTATTCACAGTCTGAATGCCGAAGTGCGGGATTTTTCCCACCCGGACGTGCTTCTGACTGCCTGCGAACAGGAGAGCTTTCACATCTTCTTGCTTGATATGGTCATGCCGATGGTCAGCGGAATAGAACTGGGACGGAGCATCCGCCGAGTCAGTACTGACGCACAGATTATTTACATTACCACCGAGCCGGGCTTTGCACTGGATGCTTATGCCGTCAATCCGCTGCACTATCTTTTGAAGCCGGTGGACAAGGCAGCACTTTTTACCGCACTGGATTTGGCTACTCAAAAGGTTAATTTTGGTGAGAAAATTTCTGTGACAGTCAAGACAAAAGCGGGATTGCGTACGCTTTCGGCGGACACTGTCATCTGCGGTGAATATGTGCGGCACATTGCCGTTTATACGCTGACTACCGGAGAGAGGGTTGAAACGGTTACACTCTCGGGCAGCTTCGGGACACATATTGAACCGTTGCTGAAAGATAAGCGATTCATTTCACCACATGCTGCGTTTGTCCTCAATATGAGTTTCGTAGAGCGACTGGATAAAGAGGGCTTTACCCTCCGTGGTGGAATTTTCGTGCCGGTATCCGGCAAGCACTATACGGCGGTGCGAAACGCCTACATGAGCTACCGGCTTGGGGAGGGATGCAAATGATAGAACATTTGCCGGATATTCTCCGGGCGGCGGTATCCACCACCATGAATGTGGTTCTGATGCTGACGCTTTTGCAACCGAAATACGGTAAAAAGGTGACCCGACTTGCTATGCTGGGTATCCTTGTACTTGATTTCGGCACAGCTTTATATTGCTATTTGTGGGGCGATTTGACGCTTCTCTCACGTATAGACCTCATCCTGTTCGCCGTGGTGTGCTTTGCCGTGCGTCCTCTGTTTCGGGACACCTTTATGCAATGGCTGTTCTCCTATATTACCGTGCAGAATATCTCTGATATTGTTATTATTCTGAGCTTTATCCTCTCACGGAGGCTGCCCTATCCCGCCTATGCCAATTCGATCATCAGGCTTGTGCTTTTTCTGGCGTTTTATGTGGTGCTAAAATATTGGGTGCGTCCGCTGTATCGAAAGGTAGTGGAGCACTGGAATGTGTTTTTCTATGTGACCTTTGCGATTTATCTTGCCTTTGGTTACTATTCGGTGTTTACGGACGATATTGTAGCAACGCTGACTGAGCAGCGTATTCCCCTGCTGCTGCTGATTGCAGTGGTGCTAACATCTTATGGCTCAATTGTTTACTCAATGAAAATTCTCTCCCAAGAGGCGGCATTGCAAGAGGAAAATCTCAAAATTCAGTCTGACCGTGAGCTGACTCGCCAGCGCCTTGCCCTGATGGATGAAACGGTGCGGCAGATGAGCATTGCCCAGCATGACCGACGCCATTTTAACAATACCCTGCTTTCTCTTTTGCAACAAGGCGAAACTGACAAGGCTGCCGATTTTGTGCAGCAGCAAAGTGCGGCACTTCCTCAAAAGCCCCAAAGCTATTGCCGCAATGTGTCGGTGAATGCCGCCGTTTCCTACTATGCCCAGCTTGCTCATCAGCAGGGGATCCGCTGTGAGCTGCGGCTGGATATTCCCGAAAAGCTTTCTGTGGATGAGCTGTCACTTGCCATGGTAATTTCAAACCTCATGGAAAATGCTATGAACGCCGTTTCCCTTTTGCCTGCCGAAAAGCGAGAGCTGCACTTTACCGCCGTTTACACCGGACAGCTTATTCTTGAGCTGACAAACCCTTATGAGGGAGTAGTAACGCTTGACGAAAACGGTCTTCCTGTTCCCCAAGAGAAAGGCCACGGCAAGGGCAGTCAAAGTGTTTATGACTTTATGAAAAAGTGTGGTGGTGAGCTGGTGTATGAAACAGAAAATGGAATATTTAAGGTTCGCATCATGGTTTAAATCATGGTAAAAATCATTTGTCAAGCATTGTTTTTCAAAAACCAACAACATTAAGCATAAAATCATGCCTTTTAAGTAAATAATGATTGCTCCCTTCTCTTTGGTGCTATCCTCAACACAGGAAAGCAAAAAAGAAGGGAGCAATTTTTATGAGAAAATTTAAAGCATTGGCAGCCATGGCATTGGCCGTTTCCGTGATTCCGGTCTGTGTCGGCTGTGGGGCACAGACCGGCACGCAGCCGGAGGCGCAGAATGATTTGCAAGATGAGGTACAGCCGTTGTGGGCGGCGGGAAGCGAGCGGAACAAAATTGTCGTCATCAGCGATCTTCATCTTGGCATCAATGACGAATATTCCGAAACAGTGGCAAATCGTCCGCTGCTCGTTGAGTTTCTTCAACGGCTTCAAAGCACATCCGATGTGCGCGAGCTGGTCATCGCAGGTGATTTTCTGGACGAATGGTTTTTGCCCGTCTATTACTCCTCCTATACCGACGAAACGCAGTTTTACAAGGATGTTATCGCCAACAACCATGATGTGATCTTCGAACTGAACAATGTCGCCAACAGTGGCATCAACCTTGTCTACGTCCCCGGCAACCACGACATGACGCTGGAGACGGAGGTCTTGCAGGAGGCCATCCCCAAGCTTAAGCAGATGCGGGATGCCGAGGGGCTGGGCTATTACTACACCGGCGACCGGCACGAGATTGCCATTGAGCATGGTCACCGCTACGACGTGTTTTCCGCGCCGGATACAGTTACCAACGCTGAGCTGTGCGGCAACGATGACACCATATTCCCGGCAGGATTTTTCTACGCCCGTTACGCCGCCACATGGGTACTGGAGGGCCGTCCCACCGTAGAAAAGGAACTGCCTGTGGTCACGAATGTCCCTGATACAAGCGACACCGACCAATACGGAGCGTACATCTACTACTCGCTTCTAAAAAACATTTCAGAGCGCATGACGCCCAACGAGGCTCTGGACGAAAAAATATTTGATATGCACATCGCGGGCTTTGACGATGCCTACACTTATCTTGATTTCTACCCCTGTCAGCAGGAGGATGGCACGATCTCCGCGCCGGTGCTGTTTAAAAACATCCAACGCACATGGGCAGAGCGGCAGGAAATCAACCGTGTCAGAGTGCCGAACGGATTCGTCGAAGCTGTAGCCGGAACGGTGGACTGGGATTACTACTACCAGCAGGCCAAGACGCAGTATCTTGAAAACCCGGACGAAAACATCGACATCGTGGTGTTCGGTCACACCCATGTGCCCGCGCTGAAGGATGCCGGTAACGGCGCTTACTATGTCAACAGCGGAACGTGGGTAGACCATAACACGGAATACCCTGACGCAACGCGTACCTTTGCTGTTATCACCACGGGCGAACAGGACAAAATCGAACTGCTCAGCTATGAGGAATCCGGCGGGCTGTGGGACATCAGCGCACACGTCAATCAGGAATAACGCTATTGCGGACGGGCTTACTGCCCGCCCGCTTTCAAAAGGAAGGAGCTAGATCTTATGAATAAGACCGCGAGGCGGCGGGAGGATCTGCCGCTTTCCGCCCCCAACTCCGGCGGCAACGTCTGGCCACGACAGAACTGCCCCGCCTTTACGGCCCGGGGAGGCGCGGCGGAGCGCACCTGCTGGTACTGCGTCTACGCCGATTTTCATTTGGATAAGCCCCGGGCGCTGGACGTGGGAATTTGCGACTGGCCGGATAAGAAGGAGAGGAACGAAGCATTCATGCAGAGCGTCAGTAAGATCATTTCGTACATATGACGGCATATAACCCTGCTTTTCACCGGGACGCGCGCGGAACTCTGCCTTCATTATACGGAAAGGGCACGGTAAATGTCGTGCAGTTCAAATGTCGGCTGTTCAATAAAGACAGATGCCTGACGATTCGCAGAGAACTTTGATGATGGATGGCATACTAAATAATCTTTTGCATTTGTGACACGGGTGCAGTAGAAGTAAACTTATAATCAGAACATAGAATTGAAATTCAAATTAAGATAGCGAGGAGGTGTTTTGTGTGCAGGAAATATTTGTGGTAGAGGATGATATTGCGCTCAGCAACGGAATTGCAATGGCGCTGCGAAATGATCAGATTCATGTGGCGCAATGTTACTCGCTGCTTGCGGCAAGATGGTCTTGAATCCGGTGCAGACGACTATATTACAAAACCATTCAGCCTTCATCGAGCCTGAGGTCGGACACGTTCCTGAGACGGAAAACGAAGTGATTGCCGATTCCAAAACGTTGGAGCTTCTGGGTGTGCCGATGGAGCTTGGTGCAACCGTCCCACTGGAGCTCAATATTAGGGACGAAACCATCACACGGAAATTTACACTGTGTGGCTGGTGGAAGAGTGCCCCGGCCTTCAACGTGGGGCAGATATTCGCTTCTCACGTCTATGTCGATGCGCATTTAGATGAGCTGCAATGCGCCTATTACGACGATTACGCCATGACCGGAGCAATCAGTGCCTATATCATGTTCCCAAGTAGCATAAATTTGCAGGCAAAGCTTGACCGGCTTTTGTCAGATAGTGGCTTTTCCTCTGTGGAAACAGACCTCAATTATGTGGACAGCAATGTCAACTGGTCGTACCTGTCCACCAACTTTGGCATGGATGCCGGGACGATGGTTGGCTTGGGTTGCGGACTTCTGCTGATTGCATTCACCGGGTATCTGATTATTTACAACATTTTCAAATTTCCATTGTGCGTGACATCCGCCTTTATGGGCTGCTGATGAACAACTCCAGCTATGCCGGCAGCGCTGTTTCGGTTTCGCCAAATCCACTGATTTTTATTGGCGCGGCGCTGTTTGCTCTTGTGACGGTGTTCATCAGCACCTTAAAGCCAGGACACATGGCAGGCAGGGTTTCGCCTGTTGAGGCGGTACGCTATACGGAAACCGATTTGCCGAAAAACGGACAAAAAAAGAGTGTAAACGGCGCAAAAATGGGGCGCATGGCACTGTCCAATGTGGGGTGGTAGTGTTTAGATATAAATCAATTCTGTTGTTTCGATTTCCTTGGTCATAGTTTGGCTGTCATGCTAAATAATTCTGATTTTCGTAAATATCCTTATTGGAGGGGAGCTAAACCGTGGGACTTTTTGTTTGCCCCTGATAATGATATTCTGTGTATAAGAAATAAGAAACGCGATTGACTAAAACAGTCAACACAGCAGGGATAACATATTTTCAGGCGATATGAGAATAAGGCGCTATGCAGAAACTGAATCCACATGAAAAGAGAATACTGGTTCTATCTGTCTTTCTTGTCATACTGGCCGCTGTACTGCGTTCGGTGAGCATACATGGCATACACCCCATATTATTCGGGTGGCTGCGCGGATTGCTCCAGTGCGGAATGATGGTCGCATGGGGAGTTTCAATATGGCAGCGTGTATTGAAAGGGAGGCTCAGGACGTATCTTCTTGCAATAGATTCGCTGCTGTTATTCTGGATTGCCGAACGAACAATAAAATACATGATGCTGAAGGAATTCGCAGCAGCAACCAGATATTGCTGGCATATGTATTACATACCAATTCAGCTTGTGCCACTGTTCGCCCTGTTCGCGGCACTTTGCGTAGGCCATCCGGAGAGCTATAAACTGCCGCGTAAATATAATCTCATGTTTATTCCGGCTATAACCATGATCATTATAGTGATGACCAATGATCTTCATCAGCTTGTTTTTTCTTTTCCGGGAGGTATACCTGAGCGCGGGGACCGATACAGCTACAATGTTCTTTATCCTGTGGTAATGGGCTGGATGGGCGTTGAGGTGCTGCTGTTCTTTATTGAGCTTGCCAGAAAATCACGTCTCCCATGGAAGGGAAGAAGACTGTTGCTGCCGTTTATTCCCACACTGTTTGGAATAGCGTACGGCATACTATATGTTTTGAATAATCCCGTATTGAGAGAATTTGCAGGTGACATGAACGCGATATTCGCGCTTCTCATTGTACTTACATGCGAGGCCTGTATCAGCACCGGGCTCATACCGTCAAACTCCAGATACGAAGAACTATTTTCGGCAGGTTAATTGAAATCCGAAGTTCCAGTTTGAAAGGGTAACTTCCACTTTTACTCGAATTGCAATCGAAAGTTCCAATTTTTGATATTGCCACTGTACATTGAACCCGGAAACAGCTATAACTG
>Ga0172378_10003427_pt1 | contig 14911 bp, 11 predicted proteins | sample GrowelOW332metaG_FD_119755 | JGI IMG/M metagenome (GOLD analysis project Ga0172378, IMG submission 119755) | Groundwater microbial communities from an aquifer near a municipal landfill in Southern Ontario, Canada - Pumphouse #3_1 metaG | ecosystem: Environmental > Aquatic > Deep subsurface >... | reverse complement strand
GAGTCTTTCAATGCGAAAATCAAACTTTTCAGGGCTAATCTGCGTGGGGTCGTAGATAAGAAGTTCTTCCTATTCCGTATCGCCAATATTTATGCTTTTCCCCACTAAATTTCTACTGACCCGGTTAAAGCCCGCAAATATCCTCAAAACAACCCTGTCGTCCTTGATATTATTATCCAGTAGACATTTTGTTCAATAAAAAGTTATGCAAACACATGCTTTCTCCAAACTTCAGCATAATGTGCCCATTCCCGAAAAATCATTTGTACCAAATAATTTGTTTTAGGTAGTTGTTCTGTTTATCTGCATCTATATGACTTTTTCGTCACATGATATTTTGATACGAATGATGTAACATTTATACATGTCATTACATTTTTCATCCGATCGGATTTTTCTATATTTGTATAGAATAAAAAAATCGAAACATAATTATGGCATCAGAACGTGAAAAAGAGATTGTAAAAGCCAGTAGTATCGGAATCGGCGCTAATGTTTTGTTGGCAGGTTTTAAGGCCGGAATCGGCTTGCTATCGGGATCCATTGCAGTTGTACTCGATGCTGTGAACAATGTGAGTGATGCACTCTCCTCTATCATCACCATCGTAGGTGCTAAATTGGCCTCTCGTAGACCAACCAGAAACCATCCGTTGGGTTATGGACGCATTGAGTATATCAGTGCTACGTTGATTGCCTTTATCGTGCTTTTGGCTGGTGTTGCAGCTTTTAAAGAATCTGTCAAAGCAATAATCAATGGAAATGAAACCGAATACGATGTTTGGTCGTTTGTGGTTATGGCTATAGCTGTTTTAGTAAAAATAGTTTTAGGACGTTATACCCAAAAGGTTGGCGAACAAGTACAGAGTCAGAGCCTCGTTGCTTCAGGAACAGATGCCATTTTTGATGCGGTTGTGACCACCTCCACTATCGTTTCTGCTATGATTATGGTAATTTGGCAAGTCAATATCGATGGTTGGTTGGGTGCTGCTATTTCGATTGTTATCATTAAGGCTGGTATTGATTTGATCCGAAATACGATGAACGATCTTTTGGGCTGTCGTATGAGTGCCGAGACAACTAAGAAATTGAAGAATATGATCACTAAATATCCTGGCGTATATGGTGCTTACGATATGATTTTAAACAATTACGGACCCGAATACACCATTGGTTCTGTCAACATTGAAGTGCCTGCAGAAATGAATGCCGAAGAAATTCACCGTCTCTCCCGTCGTATTCAGAATGACATTTATCTGCAGGAGGGTGTCAATCTCACCTTCGGCATCTATTCCGTGCGCGACGATGAGGATACGAAAGCAAAACGTCAAGCGGTCGTTTCTGCATTAAAAGAGGAGAAAGACGTATTGCAGATTCATGCTTTTTACATAGACGAAGAGACAAAGACCACCTATTTCGATGCTGTTATCACCTTCAATGTGAAAGATTTGGCAGACTATCGTAAACATCTAACCACTTTGTCCGAGAATGCCATTCCAGGTTACAAAGTCACCATTCAGGTAGAGTACGATGTGAGTGATTGATTCACTTCCAACAAGCCGATTCTTCCTAATTTCTCCCATCGGGGTTGCTTGCTTCCAGCAAGCGAGGACAAATGGCCTGCTGGAAGCAAGGCCCACCAAGAAGAGAAATACTCATCCTCTCCTCTCCAATCGGGAGTGCTAGATTTCATCTAGCGCATCGTGCTCTTTAGTATTTCACCGGCAATCCATACTCATGCTTGCTCTCGTCCATCACAAAGATACTTTGGATGGAGGCCACGTTGTTCAGTTTTCCTAACGTATGAAGATAGATGTTACGGTAAGTCTCCATACTAGAGGCATGGACCTTCAATAGATAGTCATACTCTCCAGAGATGTTGTAACACTCCGTTATCTCAGGAATGGCATCGATGGCATTTACAAACTCCTTGTTTATCTCCTCGTTTACCAACTTCATTTTCACTGTACAAAACACCACAAATCCAATATTTAGTTTGTCTGCATCCAATATCACAGTGTATTTTTTTATGAAACCCTCCTTCTCCAGTCGTTTGAGTCGGTCAAACACTGGTGTAACGCTTAAACCCACCTCTGCAGCAAGCTCTTTTATCTTTAAATTGGCGTTTTCCTGCAATACTGCAAGGATTTTCAAGTCTATTTTATCAGGTGTGTACATATCGAAATTCTTTTTTTCTGTTTTTAAAATTTGAATAGATAAAAGTAATAATAGATTTCTTTTAAAAGCATTTTTTTTAGTTGAATTTTCTGAGTTTTTACAAAAGTTTGGAAATAGTTTCTTTCTACCCCTATCTTTGCAATGTCAAAAGCAAACAAGAATAAGAAATTAAAAACTAATCGTTATGAGCATAAAAAAATTACATTTTGAAACACTCCAACTTCATGTTGGGCAAGAGAAGGGAGTTAACTTAGCAGAAGACGCACGTGCCGTTCCTATTTATCAAACAGCTTCTTACGTATTTCACAACGCACAGCATGCTGCCGATCGTTTTGGTCTTCGTGATCCCGGCAATATCTATGGTCGATTGACCAACTCCACTCAAGGCGTTTTTGAATCACGTGTAGCTGCCCTCGAAGGTGGTGTGGCCGGACTTGCGGTTGCCTCTGGTGCAGCAGCTGTTACCTACGCTTTACAAAATATTTTGCATAATGGTGACCATATCGTAGCTGCCGACAATCTTTATGGTGGTTCTTACAATCTGATCACACATACGTTGGCTAATCTTGGTATTACCAACACCATCGTAAACGTGAACAACCGCGCCGAACTTGAAGCTGCCATCCGCCCCAACACAAAAGTGATCTATTCAGAAACACTCGGCAATCCAAACTCAGACCCTCTTGATTTTGAGTTGGTCTCGTCTGTTGCCAAGAAAAACAACATTGTCTTTATCGTTGACAACACGTTTGGCACACCGTTTCTTATTCGCCCAATCGAGCACGGAGCAAACATCGTAGTTCATTCGGCTACCAAATTCATTGGCGGACACGGAAGTTCATTGGGTGGTGTGATTGTCGACGGTGGAAATTTCGACTGGAAGGCAAACGCTGACAAATACCCTACTTTAGGCTTGCCAGATCCAAGCTACCACGGAGCAATTTTTGCAGACGCTGCCGGACCTGCCGCCTTTGTCACCAGAATTCGTGCGGTTATTCTACGAGATACGGGTGCAACCATCAGCCCATTTAACGCATTCCTTTTATTGCAAGGTTTGGAGACTTTATCTCTCCGTGTTGAGCGTCACATCCAGAACGCTTTGAAAGTGGTAGACTTTTTGAACAAACATCCGAAGGTAACGCAAGTAAATCATCCGTCATTGCCTTCGCACTCTGGTCATAAGCTTTATCAGAAATATTTTCCTAATGGTGGTGGATCTATCTTCACCTTCGAAATAAAGGGTGTGCAAGATGACGCTTGGAAGTTTATCGATAACTTACAGATCTTCTCACTCTTGGCAAATGTAGCCGATGTTAAGTCTCTAGTTATACACCCATACACAACTACGCACTCACAGTTATGGCCTGAAGAGTTGGCTCAACAGCACATCACTCCTACTACCATCCGCCTATCCATCGGAACAGAACATATTGACGATATTATAGCAGACTTATCTCAAGCTCTAGACAAAATTTAATTAACTGAAAATCAAACATAAATATAAAACATCATGGCAAAAATTTTAAAATCGGCACTAGATTTAGTAGGCAATACGCCTCTAGTTGCACTGAACCTGATCACTAAAAACGCAAGTGTAAAGGCAAATATATGGGCAAAATTGGAGTATTTCAACCCTGCTGGTAGCGTTAAGGACCGTATTGCGCTGGCAATGGTCGAAGATGCTGAGAAAAAGGGTCTCATAAAAGAGGGTGCTACCATCATCGAACCAACCAGTGGTAACACAGGTGTAGGATTGGCTTTTGTAGCCGCCATCAGAGGATACAAGCTTATCCTTACGATGCCCGACACGATGAGTATCGAACGTCGTAATCTGCTTAAGGCAAGAGGTGCCGAACTGATTCTGACACCAGGTGCCAACGGCATGAAAGGTGCCATTGCTAAGGCTGAAGAGCTTCATCGCGAAAATCTGAACAGCATCATCCTCGGACAGTTCACCAACCCTGCCAACCCTGCCATCCACGAAAAGACAACAGGCGAAGAGATTTGGGCCGACACAGATGGCAAAGTAGACATCTTTGTTGCCGGCGTCGGAACCGGAGGAACCGTGACAGGAGTTGCACGAACCCTCAAAAAGCACAACAAAGATATTAAGATCGTGGCTGTAGAGCCTGCATCTAGTGCTGTTTTGAGCGGTAATCCTTCTGGTTCACACAAAATACAAGGTATAGGAGCTGGTTTTGTCCCTGACAATTTTGACCGCTCTGTAGTGGATGAAATCCTACCCGTTTCTAACGAAGACGCTCTGGAAACTGGCCGAAAATTGGCACGAGAAGAAGGTCTGCTAGTTGGAATCTCTTCGGGTGCAGCCGCATTTGCTGCGTTACAATTAGCGGCACGTCCGGAGAATGAAGGCAAAAACATCGTTGTCCTTCTGCCAGATACAGGCGAACGTTATCTCTCTACAGTACTTTTTAATGAGTAGTAACGACCCCATTCACCCAACGTGCCACGTTCAATAATTATTCCCATCGGGGTTGCTTGCTTCCAGCAAGCGAAAATAAAAGGCCCACCAAGAAGGAAGGCGCTCATCCGCAACTCTCCAATCGGGAGTGCTAGATTTTATCTAGCGCATCTATAGGCGACATGAAATTTGTCGCCAACCCGCATTGGCGACAAAAAACAATACGAACGAGAGGTTTCACATCTTAAAATGGTGAGTTGAAAACTCACCCTCCCGATTGGAGAAGTTCTCAATGGCTTCTAATTTTTGTGATTAAGCGAAAACAAAAGGCCTGCTGGAAGCAAGGCCCACCAAGAAGAGAGGCACTCTTCCTCAACTCTCCAACCAAGAGTGATAGATTCCATCTAGCGCTTCAACTATACCTTGCCTAGACTACAACATAGCTCTTCACAAAAAAGGATGTACCTTATTACAGATACATCCTTTTATCTATTTGATCGAAAACTCCGATTATTTAACTTGCAATTTTGCTACGTAAGAAGAACCATCAGCAGCATAAGCCTTAACGAAGTACATTCCAGCAGGAACTGCTAAATTAATGTTCTTTGCAGACGCTGGAGCTAACATGGTTTGACCAACCATATTGAGCACCTCTACTTTTACTATCTCTTTGCTACTAATCACAGAGAAGTTATTCTTAGCTGGGTTTGGAGCTAAGAAAATTCCATCTCCATTGCTCAACAACTCATCAACCTCAGTGTCTTCGCCTCTGAATTCGATGTAATCGATGTTCGTGTTGGCTGCGGCTATCGAAACTTTCATGATATGCTCTCCAGCAGTAAGTGCAACCTTGTCTGCTGCTTCACCTGTAGCGTAAGTATCCCAATCACCGGCACCACTAGCAGTAATAGAAGTAACCGTCTTGCCGTCGATAGCAATACTTACAGAAGGATCGCTTGAGCCATTAGACATCACAGCACTGATTGTGTATTCTCCATCATATTTAACGTTGATGGTGTATTCCAACCACTCAGACGTAGTGGTGTAACCAATTGCCGTTCCTCCGTTTCCAGAGACAAAATCAACAGACTCAGAACGGTAGCTTATTGTACCATCGTTCTCGTTTGTGTCGCTGTCGCTGTAAGCTACGCCTTCACCACCTTCGTCAAAATTCTCAGCTTCAACCTTTCCTGGCACATCAACAGCTGTTCCTTCATAAGGTTCCTGAGTAGGTTCGATAATCGGACCTCCACCGCCATAAGCCGCACAACCCGAAGCAGTACCTGTTGTATCAAACATGGTAACCATCTTCTCAGCATAACGTTGACCTAACTTGGTGTAGCTGTCGTGTGTGAAGTGTAATCTGTCGCTTTCTCCTGGAAGTCCGCTAGTTTCTACAATTCCACAATTACTTATCCTACTTGGCAACAATGCAATAACGCTGTTGTGACCAGCACAAGCTCCGTTTTCCAACATCTGACCTACAAGGATCGGTGTTTTAGCAGGATCAAGATTTAACTCCTTACAGATGTTGTTGTAGAAAGTTGTCACCATGTCAAGCCAAGATTGTTGACCGGAGTCAGACTCACCCTGGTGAACGATGATTCCTTTTATCACACCTGTTTCCTGAGCTTTCTTTGCACACTCTACTATTCTATTGTATGGGTTATTGTCATACTCTTTTGCCATATTTTGCAACCAGCTTTCTGAACCAGAGAAATAGGAACTGCATTGATTAGGATCGAAAGCCTTGAAACTTGCACCGGCAATAGCGACAGGAATGACACCTATTGTCACACATTCTGGCATCTTTTCTGCCATCACACGAATAAAGTTATCGCAGAGAGAATAACCTGCACTAGGTGCACACATTGGCGGAACAGCAGGAATCCAAGATCCAATATTTCCACGGCTTTTGGCTGTGCTCATCATCTTTATCCTGTCGTTTGTTATTTTATCGTTTTCTGTAACTGTGGCATTACCCCACATGTTAGACTGTCCGATCGCAATGTAAACATGGAACCTATCCTTAGGATCGCCACTTGTATCACCACCTAAAGTTCCTCCTCCTTGACTTCCGCCTTGAGCAGCTTTCTCTTCTCTCATTTTATTGAGAAATTTGACCATGTCTCCAGTATGTTCGGATGCAACGCCATGGCTTCCGCTGTGTCCATAATACTCTGTATAGATACCGGCTGCCTTCAATTTGTCGTTCAATTCAATTCCCTGACATTGTGGAACCACATTGTCAGCCGAACCATGAGCTATAAAAAACGGACAAGTATTGGAACTGATGAAATAGGGCGCACTTACTAACTTAAATCTGTCTGGACATGATGACTTGTCGCAGTCAGCACCAATCAAGTCGTTTTCCATGCTTGTTATTCTCATCGGAGTAACAGCACCTGGGTAACGAAGGTCGCACTGCATATCCATCAAATCTACCGGACCAGACCAATCGCACACCGCATCCACACTGGACGAAAAGTCGGTGAATTTTCCGAGCGATCCTTCCAAATCATAGGTAATGCTGCCCGAAGTGAATTCTTTTCCACCTCGTGTCGTTCCCATGATTGAAGCCAAGTGTCCACCACTTGAAAATCCAGAAATAGCGATGAAAGAAGTGTCTATTTTCAAGGATGCTGCATTACCTCTCAAGTAGCGGATACATGCCTTGATGTCTTGACTTTGTGAAGGCCATTTGGCATCACTAGCCGATCTGTGGTTAGGTGTCACAAAGATGTAACCTGCATCCAAAGCAGCTTTACCAACTGTGCCTAAATCAGCAGAACCTTTACCGTCGTTGCTTGTCCAGGCGCTGCCATAAATGTGTATAAGTACAGGATGTGTGGATTCATCATCATTTGGATAATAAATGTCCAATTTATGACCAACAATGTTGTCTCCTACATAATCAATGTCAGTTTTTGAGGTGAAACCAGCAAGGTCACCTGTTTGTGTTCCGCCGAAGCCTTGAGCAAAAGAATTCCAGCAGAAGGAAACCAGAAGAAATAAAAGATTTAAACGTCTCATAATAATAAATTTACAAAGAATTTACACTTAACATTTTCAATAAAAAACACCTTAATAGTTCTAAAAAAGTATAATACAAGGAAATAAAAGGAAATACAATAGATGTAATGTCTTAAAACAAAAATCGGTTAAAGATAATAAAAAAGACGAAAAAATCAAAAAAAGTGTTTGAAAATGGTGAGTTGAAAATCCACCCTCCCGATTGGAGAATTGCTCAATGGCTTCTAAATTTCAAGATTAAGTGGTGATAAAGGCCGACCAAGAAGTGAGGCACTCATCCGCAACTCACCTCTTGGACGGCCTCGCTTCCAGCAGGCCGAGGATAACAAATAAATTCCCTAAACCAAAACACCTTCCATACCTCTCCAACCGGGAGTGCTAGATCTTATCTAGCAGATCCATAGGCGATGTAAATTGATCGCCAACCTGCATAGAAAATTTAAAGACGATAAACTTATTGAGGTATTGCTTTGATTATTCAAACGAAACACAACCTTTAATCTACATCTTCATTCTCCTTCAAATTCTCTACCTATTCCATTACCTGTTGGAAGACTTCTATGCTGTATTTTGGAGGATAGCCGTTCTTAATCAAACAGATTTTTATGTCAAATTTGAGTTGGTCGCGCACAATCTGATTGTTCAGCCAATCGGCAAAGGAGGATTTCAAATCTATGATCTCCTTTATCTTTTTGGCAAGGACGTTACACCGTCTACAATCCAACCGTACACCTTATGCAGTGTGGCAAAGTCTGTCACCGCACCTACAAGGCGCACATTGTCAGACAACTGGTTCACCTCATCGTCTGTAAAATCGGGATTGGTTTTATGTAAAAAGGTCTCAAGGTCGGCAGTGATAAGCACATCTTTTTGGCTTTGCCTTTTTATGGCATCTCCAGCCAGATAACTCCAACCCTCTGCCTCCAAAAACGTAATAAATGCATTTTCGAAGTCTGATTCGCAGAAATGACCGTTATAGTTTTTCAGCTTCGCCATAAGTCTTCTATTTATAATTTATTATCCAGTGACCAGCTTTGTCGCTACCTACACGATGGATAAGGCCTAAATCTCGGAATTTCTTTATTTGTTTTTCCACTGCACGTTGGCTGATTCCTATTTCACTGGCTATCAAAGCACTTGTTGTCAAAGGATTTTCTGAAATTATCAGCAAGGTGCGTTTTTCGTTTACACCGAACTTTACACCGAACTTTACACCGAATTCAGCACCAAATTTTGCTTCGAACTCTTCGTCCACAGATTCCCTTTGATCCTTTCCTATCATTATTGGAGTTCCTTGATGCTCTTTGAGCGTTTTCAAAAGTTCATCCAGCATAAATTCTATAAAAGGAGTACTAGTGGCCTGATGGGTGGATTTTCCAATAGCATCATAATAAGCCTGCTGATTGGAGTAAACCATGTTTTCTACTGGCAAATGTTCAAATAGAGGGTGCAAATGTCCTAATAATAACGATTGCCAGAGCCTACCTGTGCGGCCATTTCCGTCACTGAAAGGATGAATGAATTCAAATTCATAGTGAAAGACACATGAACGTATAAGCAGATGGTCGTTTGTTGTGCGAAGCCATTGGAACAAATCATCCATCAGATAGGGTACTCTGTCTGCTGGCGGTGCCAGATGTACAAGTCCCTGTTCGCCGAAAACGCCGACGCCGCCACGACGAAAAAAGCCAGCATCATCAACAATAGCCTTCATCATAACGCCATGAGCACGAAGCAGATCTTTAACGTCGAAGGGATTCAACTCAGAATAAAGCTCATACGTATCTATTGCATTCTTCACCTCCTGAATCTGTTTGATTGGAGCCACAACGTTTTTACCGTCAATAATGTCGTGCACCTCTTCTTCGCTAAGAGTATTTCCCTCTATGGCAAGTGACGAATGAATGGTTTTAATTCGGTTAGCTTTTCTAAGGCGTAAACCATCGCTCTGCTCAAGTCTGATGGCATAGCGTTCTATCTGAGCAGAAATTTCTGCTACCAGATTCAATATCTTGCTTGTTATGGTAAATGGCGGTGTGTACATAACGTTTCCTTTTTTATTGATCTTTCAATGACACGTAAATATGAACATTATCTAAATCACTTTTGCAAAAATGACCACTAGAGTTTATGAAGTTTCTTTTTGCCATATTAGTATCCTATTTATAATTTTCAATATTCATACAGTTGGGGCAATTTCATTAAATTCTTTTTTTAGTTTGCCAAGTTCTTCTAATAAATCTCTCAATTTATTTACTGAAATCGGATTTTCGATGCTTGCAGTTCCGTCATGATCTTCTTCAGATGTATCATCATGAACTTTTCGAAGTCTATCAATTAATTCTGGTTTGGAATTTATTTTTTTCAAATCTTCCCAGTTGATTCGATTATTTTTATTACTTACTTTCGGTGGTAACAAATGCTTGAAAACTTCTTCATCAATAATTTTCTCAACGGCTCTTCTTAATAGTATAGAAACGCCATAATTATCTGAAAATGGACGGGCATTTAATCTTGAATATGCTTCTTTAATAAGAGAATCCGAGTTGTCACCTTTATAATTAGATAGTATGCCTTTCTCTTTACCATCTGCATAAATTTGATATATAAAAATGTGTTTCCCTTTATCTGGGGTACAACCACAAGAATCAAAATTTTTGCATACATGATTTTTCTTTGAGGTTTCAAATCCATCAAGGAAAAGTCTGTTATGACAGAAAATAATTATTTGATTATCGAAATTTAGAAGCCTTTTTGACAGTAGACTTGCAATTTCATGGTCTAAACTTGTTACTGGATCATCTAGAATAATAGGATAATTTCCGTCTTGCACTTCAGCAAAGAACATAGCTAATCCCACAGCCTTTTGTTCACCTTCACTCAAAATTTCACTGATTGAATTGTTGTCCACTAATTTTAATTGAGTTTGGCATTTTCCTTTGCTACCCTTCTTTACTTCAAGAATAACTTTTAAATTGTCTTTGCCTAAAGAATTCAATTCGATTTCGAATTTTTGTCTTAAGGTATCTGTTAATAATTCATTATGCGCTTGATTTGCGAGTATAGTGAGGTTTCTGGTGTTCAATTCATTTTTTTTACTTAAAATGCTTTGCTCTGTGTCATAAGTAGAAAAATACCTTTCAATTTCACTTTTTTGTTCCGCTATAGACTTCTTTTCTTTTAATCCGGCTATACTTTCTTGCAACTCTGAGATCTTTTTATCTTTTTCAGCTTTTGATGATTGAATATTTTTTAATAAAGTAGCAATCTCTTCTTGCCTGTTTTCCAAAACCTTAAGTTCGTTAGTAAAATCTAAAGTAAATTCCACTATTTCATCAGATTTGTCTGCTAAATTCAAGTCTAATTTATAAGTCAAAAGCTGATTAATTTTATTTTGCAACTCTGTTGTGTCACTAATAGCTGTTTTTATCTCGTCAGATACAACAATATCTACATCTATTTCATTAATTTCTTTCTGTAAATTAGTTATATTTTCGCTAGCTAAATTAAGTTCTGCTTCGGAATTATCATTCAGAAAGTCTGCATATGCTTTAATAATACTTATTGCTTCTTCTGACTTTATTTCTTGGTGACAGTAAGGACATTTTTCTGGTTCTTCTTTTTTCAATTTTGAAGAATACTCTTGTCCGGCTTTTATGAATGATTTCCATTCGGGAGAATCTGAATGAGGCAAATCAGTTATTATCTCTGATTGCTTTCGTGCTTCATCATTTTTTGTTTTTGCCACTGAATATGCCTCAAAAGCCTTTTTCAATTTGCCGCTATAATCTTTTAGATTTTTTATTGCATTATTAATTTTTGTCGTAAAGTTTAAAAGTGTTTTATTCTCTTTTGTCAGAATCGTAATTCTATCTTGACTATTTGTCTGTTGTAAACACGTTAAATCATTTTCTTTTTGAGTCAAGTCAGTCCTTTCTTCATCAGAAAAATTAAATTTTGCTTTTATATATTTTCTTTCTGTATTGTTGAATTTATCGCGGTTGTTGAATTTATTTTTTATGCTTTCGCTAAAATTGTCAATCTTAATTGCAGGAAGTTTTTGTAGTTCCTGAGTCGCAAGCTGATCAAGTTTACTTGAAAAAGAGTCCATTATTTTAGCAATATAGCCGAACAAATGCAATCCTAACGGATAAACTATTGCTTCATCAGTTTCTTTAGTTTGAAGCAAGCCATTGAGATAAGAGGAGTCAAAGACTTTTACACCTTGAAAATCAGGTTGCACTGTGATTGAATTTTTGCAAACATGAGACTTGCTCGTATTTTCCAGTTTATATTCTAAAGAAACGTTTATTGTTTTTTTATCTGCTTCATTGGCATAAATATTAGGAATTATGCTTTTTTGCTGTGTTCCTCCAGAAACATTATTTAAAATTCCAAAATAACTGCTTTTTCCTGATCCATTCAAACCGTACAAAATGGTTACATCATCAGAAAATTTTATCTTTTGATTTTCACTTAATGCGTTAACTCCACTTATATGATTTAAAGTTTTGAAAACTAATTTTTCCGAAGGATTTTGTACAGAAGTTGGTGTTTCTAGTTCTGATTGAAGAACAGTACCTTCAGATAGGTTGTTAAATATTTCATCTTTTCGAGTTTCTGTAACATCTCCATTAGTCAAAACAGCATCATTTATTAAGGCTTTATACCATTCTGGTTTGTCTTTAGAAAACTCAATCAAATAATCTTTAGCATGGCTTTTATTATTCATATTCTTTTTTATTTTCTACAATTAATTATTCTTCACGATCTTTCAATTGCTTTTTCATGTTTTCTTCGGACCAACGATTATCCAAACGAACATAAAAGCCATCATTACCTAAATATTCAAAACCTTCCAAATTTTTTTTAAGTGAATTCATAGTTCTATTAGGAGTATTATTTTGGAGTATTAAATCATTCAAATCATTCGGTAATCCTATTGAAACTCCATAGTTATTATCCTCAATTATCTTATAATTAATACTATTTATTTCACGATCAAAACCTTGTTCTTTTATTATATGATGAATCGAATAATACTTTTTTTTAAGAAAAGACTCATCAAATTGTAATTCTATAGAATTAGGGTTAGGATGAGGGTCCATCATTTTTATTTTAAGTTTAGAAGAAAAATAAGATTCTGAACCAAAGCTTAACATTGGAGTTTTTCCATTAATTTTAGTAATAATCTTTACTTGATTCTTAGCCTTTTTCAATACAGTAACTTTATAATTACCTGATGTACCTTTTGCTTCAACAACTACCCAATTACCATCATTGTCTTTACCAATTAAATCTGGACTGGATTTTCCTTTTTTTTTCTCAAATTCATCCTTACTTTTTGAAAAATGGCATAAAACAGGAACATTAAAAAGACGATCAGCAACTAATTTAGACATGGTCATTCCTAAAAAATAAGAAGTATAATTTTTTTCTGTAATATCCATATCAGAATATAAATCACTTTTAATCAAATAATTATTTTCTTCCACGAGACAACTATAAAGCATGTATGTTTTATGCAGAAATTCAAATAAAACAAGTTTTGGATGTGGCAAATCATCAAAAAAATCTGAACTTTTGCCATAACTTATTGCTGCATGAACTAATTCAGGCCATGAAACTTCTAAATTTCCTTTTTTTCCATATTTTTCAGGAAAGTCCATCAATTCATATTCTATTTTCATTCTTGTACTTTTTTTTATTTTTCTTTTTCTTCCAAACTTCCTTTAATAAGTATTGGACATATATTTTTCATACAATCTCTCATCTCTTGCACTATACGGCCACGCTCAATATAGCTTTAATAGATATTTACAATATCTTGCTGATGTGTTTTAGACAGAAATGGTATTTCTGTGTCATAAAACCTATTCAAATCAACATTAGAACGTACACTTCCATCGCTTCCAAACCAACCATAACGGTCACTTTCTTTACGAGAAAACCATAACATTATATATTCTGCTAAAACATCATCTCTTTTGATTTTCAAAACCGTGTAAGCTGGAGAAACTAATATTGGTTTCTCTTCTTTTACTTTTTTCGCCATAAATCTATACTTGAAAAAATTCTTTTCAGGACTCTATATTTTTAAAAAAGAAATATCAATCTATACGGAAGGTTATTCCAAATGTCATCCCATCTAAACGATTCATAAGGAAATCGAATCATTTAGAATTCAGTGCTTTCTATCAATTATCAGGATTGTTAATTCCAACCTCTTTTTATATGTCAGAGACAATCAAAAAAATCGGACAATGCTTCCCTTCCAGTCAATTTTTCAATCGGTTAAAATTAATAAAGATAATCCATAAAATTTCGTTTTTTTCAACATTTCTTTATCTTTTATCCTGTGTAGTTGTTAAAATATGGCTTGAATTACGTGAGAAAAATGGTCTGCTAGAAGCAAGGCACTCATCCGCAACTCACTTCTTGGACGGCCTTGCTTCCAGCAGGCCGAGAATCTATTAAATTCAATTAAAATTTAAGTCTTGGCAATAAATATTCCCTTGAAAAAACTACTTTTACCTCACTAACTAAAGAAAAAATGAAAGAAGAAAAGTTTATCTGTGAAGGAATGGACATTCCTAAAGACCCGTTTTTAGATGAATTTGAAAGTGTAAACGAACTTTATTATCATGATTTGCCCCATTGGCATCAGGATAAAAAATTACAGTTCGTCACTTTTCGTTTGGCAGATTCGTTACCACAATCGAAGCTTGAAGATTTTATCCAACAAAAGAAAGATTTTCTACGATTTCATCCCCAACCTTGGGATGATGAGACGGCTATTTTATATTACAAAAAATACGGATCGAATTTAGAGAAATGGTTGGATGCCGGGATGGGTTCTTGTGCATTGAAAGAGCCCGAAATCCGAGAGATTGTGAACAATGCATTCTATTTCTTTAATGAGAAGAAATATATCTTGCATTCGTTCGTAATCATGCCCAATCATGTCCATGTTTTGGTTGAATTATTAGGAGAAAATAAGATAAACGAAATACTACATTCGTGGAAGAGTTTTACGGCTAATCAGATCAATAAAAAGACAGGACGAAGTGATAAGTTTTGGATGCGGGAATCTTTCGATAGAATTATCCGTGATGAATCCCATTATAAAAAAGTGGTAAGTTATATAACTAATAATCCAAGGAATTTGGACGCCAATAGTTATACGTTGATGATGGCAAAGAAAAAGGTTTAATTAAGTGACAAATGGTCTGCTGGAAGCAAGGCCCACCAAGAAGAGAGGCACTCATCCGCAACTTACTT
>Ga0172378_10003426_pt1 | contig 14916 bp, 12 predicted proteins | sample GrowelOW332metaG_FD_119755 | JGI IMG/M metagenome (GOLD analysis project Ga0172378, IMG submission 119755) | Groundwater microbial communities from an aquifer near a municipal landfill in Southern Ontario, Canada - Pumphouse #3_1 metaG | ecosystem: Environmental > Aquatic > Deep subsurface >... | reverse complement strand
GATCACACCAGAAATGGTGTGAATGCTACGCAAAAACGTTTTATCCTGCGTGGTTCACGCCATCTCTGGCGTGATCCGAAAATCCAAAATCCATAATGCAAGATACACTCGTAAAAATGAAATATAATGCTTATCTTGCATAGTTACGGGATTCCGGATATTTCGGAGTACCGAAATATCCGGAACGACAGATAAAGATCGATTTCACTTTTTGGTTTGGTCAAAATAGTCGATTCAACGCACAGGTGGGGCAGACAAAAAACAGGCGTTCCCACGTCTGCCTTTTTATCTGTAATCAAAAATCTTACTTCACTTCCTTAATCTCATACTCAATAGTCCCCTTCGGCGTCGTCACGGAGACTTTATCTCCTTCCTTTTTCCCCAAAAAGGAGACGGCCATCGGTGACTCATTGGAAATTTTACCTTCCATCGGGTCGGCTTCATTTGAACCCACAATGGTAAAAGTGCGATCCTCTTTGCCGTTATTGACGGTTATGGTAGAGCCTATCGCGATCTTGCTTGACCCCGTGCTGCCGCTGTTGACGACTTCGGAATTCTTGATGATGTCTTCGATTTCCGCGACTCGATTTTCATTGAGCGCCTGCTGCTCTTTAGCCTCGGAATATTCCGCGTTTTCACTCAAATCTCCCAGCTCCTTGGCAGTCTGAATTCTCTCGGCAACCTTTTGTCTTTCCACGGTTTTTAAGATGTCCAACTCTTTTTGCAATTTATCAAGTCCTTCTTTTGTTAATATTTTTTTACTCATTTTTCCTCGTTATAGCAATTAAAAAATCCCCCCAAATGGGTGAAAAGATAATGTGTATGATATCAGATTAAAATTATATGTCAAACGCCGGCATTCCAGCAACATATTTGGAAGCAAAAACATTATAACACATCATAAAAATAAAGCAAATTTTGTTTACACAATGTTATTTTATACTTTTCTTCCACCATTTCAGAAAATATACTTGTCTCTGTGTTAGTTTGCGAAGCTTTGCGTCGTACCGCGTATCCGGATCACACCAGAAATGGTGTGAAATACCGGAGAGAACGTTTTTTGCGTAGCGTTCGCCCCATTTCCGGCATGATTCCCCACAAATACCAATCATCCGCATTTTTACTCTGCCAGAAGCAAATTCTTAATCTTTTCGAATTCTTCCTCCGAAAAAAAGTCAATCATAATCTTGCCCGACGTCCCCTTTTTCTTAATCTGAATCTTAGTTCCCAAGCTCTGTTGCAACCTGTTTTCCAGATCTTGAATCTCGGGATTGACGGTCAAAGCGGATATCTTCCGCGTGTGAGTGGGGATATTTATTTCCCGCACCTTGTTTTCCACATCCCGCACGGTCAGCTTATCCCTCAAAATCAATTCGTAAAGAGCCCTTTGCTTTTCCGGATTTTCCAAACCCAGAATCGCTCGCGCGTGCCCCTCGGTAATTTTATTCTCAATAAGTCCTCTCTGAATTTCCACAGGAAGCTCCAAAAGCCGCATCGTATTCGCCACCGCGACCCGCCCCTTCCCAAGCTTCTTGGCAATTTCCTCTTGTGTCAGGTTGAATTCCTCCTTGAGCCGCTTGTACGCCTTGGCCTCTTCAATTGCATTAAGATTGTGCCTTTGCACATTTTCGATAATTGCCAGCTCCAGCTTTTCTTGGTTGTCAGCCTTGCGCACGATAGCCGGAATTTCTTTGTTCCCTATCAATTTGGAAGCGCGCAATCTTCGCTCCCCCGCAATAAGTTCATATTTCCCTTCCGCCAGTTTAGTCACGATAATCGGCTGTACTACGCCATGCTCCCTGATTGACTCCGCCAAATCTTTCAAATTTTCGCCGTCGAAATAATAACGCGGCTGATTGGGATTGGGAACAATGCTGTCCACAGAGACATTTATCACGTCGGTTTCCTTATTTGCCGGCACGCCCTCGCTAAACCTTTTCGTTTTTTCCGGAATCAGAGATGAAAGCCCCGTTCCCAAACTGCTTTTTTTCATCATATGAAAAATATTTATTTTTTATTTTATAATGTTTCATCTTAAAACCACAAACTGGCGTATTCCGGACCACACCGGAAATGGTGTGAAATATTGCATAAACGTTTTGTCCCGCGTTGTTCACACCATTTCTGGTGCGATCCATAGCATAAAAAATAACCTTACTTATCCTCCAAATAAATCACTTCTTTTGCCAAATAATTATACGCCCTCGCCCCGGTGCTCTGCGGCGCATATTCCAAAATCGTCTTGCCGAAACTCGGCGCCTCCGCCAGCGCTATGCTTCTCGGTATCATCGAATCAAAAGTGTGACCCGGAAAATGCCTTCTCATTTCTTTGATGACTTGACGGGAAAGTTGATTCCTCTTGTCAAACATCGTAAGTACCGCACCCATAATCTGCAAATCTTCCTTGAGGTTTGCCTGAATGAGATCAATCGAGTGCAAAAGCTGCCCCAGCCCTTCAAGGGCGTAGTACTCACACTGGACGGGAATAATAATCTTATCCGCCGCCGTCAAGCTGTTGATAGTCAAAAGTCCCAAGCTCGGCGGGCAATCAATCAAAACGAAGTCATACACTTTCGCCAATTCTCCGATGGCATTGTGAAATTTATATTCCCGCTCCGTCGCCTCCACCAGCTCGATGGTCGCCCCCGCCAAATCCTCCGCCGCCGGAGCCAAATCAAAATTATCTATGGCGGTATGAATCACGACCTCGTCCGCTCTCTTGTTTCCCGAAATTATATCGTAAGTGCTTCCCTCTAATTTCTCCGGACGAAAACCCAGCCCCGTCGTGGCGTTCGCCTGCGGATCCATGTCAACCAGCAAAACTTTTTTTCCGTAAGAAGCCAAATAAGCCGCCAAGTTGGTGGTGGTTGTAGTCTTGCCGACCCCGCCTTTCTGATTTACCAAAGCGATTATACTCATAGCTTCATTATAATATAGTAAAAAAATATTGACAAATATATTTCCCAAACTAATGTTTCCAAGTATTTTGTCAACAGACTTTTCTTGTCTTTTCTTGCCCGGTTTTGATTTGCTTTAATCTCCGTCCGAATTCCTAAAAATGGTTCATACGTAATATATGGTTCTGGTTATCTGAATATTATACACCCCTGACACGCTTGGTGTATTTTGAATTTTGCATTCGGATCACATCAGAGATGGTGTGAACAACGCAGGATAGAACGTTCTCGTGTAATATTTCACACCATTTCTGGTGTGGTCCATAATGCAAGGCCGGATTTTTTAATTTCGGATTGATATGGATTTTTGGTGTCTGTCATAAAACTATATTTTACATATGACCCCTAAAAAGGCAGCTCTATATTCAAAAGCGGAATCTTGCGCTTCTTGGGAGTCATAACGGAAGTCAGAATTGCGACGCTGAGAATTCCGATGATAACGACAAAGGAAGCAACCGGAGAAATTTTCAGCCCCCAGACGCCGCCCAGCATTTTGCCGCCGATAAACAGCAGCACGAAAGCCAAGCCCTTTTGCAAATGGCGGAAGCGGGCCAAGACATTTTCAATCAAAAAGAACAGCGACCTCATTCCCATAACCGCAAAAATATTGGAAGTGAAAATAATGAACACATCTTGAGAAATGGAAAACACCGCCGGGATGGAATCAAAAGCGAAAATAATGTCAGTCTCTTCCACCAAAAGCATAATCAAAAACAGGGAAGTAACGCGCCACTTTCCGTGTTCTTTGAGAAAGAATTTACCGCCATGGTGCTTATCCGTCACGGGCAATATCTTCTTGGCAGCCTTTATGAATTTATTATTCTCAAAGTTGACATGTTCTTCTTTTTTGCCCTTGAGTAGCATCGCTCCGGAATAAAACAGCACGGCTCCAAAAATATAAAGCACCCAATGAAACTGGCTGACAATATACGCCCCCGCCACAATAAAAACAGCGCGAAACAAAATAGCGCCTATAATCCCCCAGAAGAGCACACGATGATGATACTTTTCTTCCAGCTTGAAAAAATTGAAGAGAAGCAACAGGACAAAAAGATTGTCCACGGAAAGCATCTTTTCAGTCACATAAGCCGAAAGAAATTCCGCCGATTTATCCGCACCCATCAAATGATTGATCAGCAAGCCGAAAACGACCGAGATGCCGATCCAAAAGAGCGACTGATAGAGCGCGGGTTTGAATGCAATGCGATGGCTCTTGCGGTTCAAAAAACCGAGGTCGACAACCATAAACCCGACTACGATAACGGCAAAGAGTATGAATAGCGATAGTTCTACATCCATATTGATGGTAAATTTTACGACAGAAATTTCCCCGAATGTTTTTAATTATAATACCAAATTAGCGCGAGGTCAATTTTCCGGAATATTATTTTCCAGTTCAGCAGCGTCGCGTGGAGCAGCAAGGTGGAGCAGCAAGGTGGAGTAGCATGGCTTTAGCCTGCGCGGTTGTCCCAAGCAAATGGAACGAACGTATGCGTAGGTTTTTACGAGCATTGGACAGCGGCGCAGGCTAAAGCCATGCTACTCCGAAAGTTACTCCGCTACTCCAACTGCCTCTTGAATTATTTTTTCCATCTGCTATACTGAAAGCGTTCTGAGAATTAAGCCGAAGTGGCGGAATTGGTAGACGCGCACGACTCAAAATCGTGTGGGGCAACTCATGAGGGTTCGATTCCCTCCTTCGGTACATAAAAAGAAAAATAGACTCACTAGAGTCTATTTTTCGTCATACGCAAATATATGGTTCTAACTAAGAATCTCCGACTAAAAATCCGTGTATTATTCCGGTAAGCAATTTGAACTTTACTCAAACAAACAAACAAAGCTCCTTCTCCTGCGATAAATCCCACATTTTGTCATCCTCGTAAGGATCCCTTAACCGATAGATTACAAGCTAAACAGTATCATATGCGAATAATATCATTTAAGAGATTCCTACCGGATGACAAAAATGATGGTTTTTAAGAAACAGAAGCACCTTGACTGTGTCAAAAACCATATATTACCGCATGACCCCAATTTTCACTCTCCCATCGCCACATCGAAAAATCCCAGATACATCGCGCTGCTCCAGAGTTGCGCCTCGCAGCCGAGTGACTCCTGGCACACCGCCGAGCTGATTTCCGCGTGATGACCGATAGCTCCCATATAAAGTATTTCGTTGGTGCTGGCGTCCATAATCTCGTTGATGTACTCCGAATATTTCACCGGATTGATCCGATAGAGAACCGATGCTGTCAGATTGTTCATAAAATACCAACTGTCGCCATTGTGATAGCTCGGGCTGCCTTCCCCCGTGTCTTTGCCGATAAATCTGCTGTCCACCTGCGAGAGCGAGGCGATGCCGCCCCATTCCAGATATAGCTCCGGCAATATTTTATCGAAACATTTTTCCCATTTTTCCGGCAAGAGAAGCTCGGGGTAAAGATGATAAGCCAGAAACACATTCGGTCGCGTCGTGCCGCTATCGGCGCAATCCCAGAGCATTTCTCCGCGATAAAATCTTTTGACGACTTCCCTCTCCAAGTCCTCCAAAAGAATTCTGTATTGATCATTATCGGTCTCAAGATAAAGAAATTTATAAAGCGCCAAAATGCCCGCCTGCACCTCGATGCGAAAACCGTCGCGGTCTATACTGTCCATCCATGTCTCCTGCGCATAATTTTTCACAAGACCATCCTGCATTCTCTCGTTCAAAATTTTGGGAACAATCTTCTCGAATTTCTTCACCACATCCGCGCGGAAAAACTTACTGATGCGGTTGGATTTGAAAATCTCAAAACATTCGCGCGCCAAGATCCCGATTGCGTCCGCGCTCTGAGTCTCTTGCACCGACTCCGGAAATCTTTGTTTGCAAAAGCAGTCCCTGTCTATGACACTGTCCAGTTGCGACATTATTATATCTTCCGCAACTTTCTTATCCAGCTTATAAATTTGCGAGAGCGACATCGCCTCGTCTCTGTGCCAATATTGAAAAAACCAGGGAATGCCGGCATAGGCTCCGGCGTATTTATTTTTTGAAATAAGCGTCCTGATTGAATTTTGAGCGCAAAGGCAAGCCACTCTTATCTCCGTGTCGGTGATTTCCGGCACGTTCAAATCGCTATGCTCATCACGCGTCTTCTTGTAAAGCTTATCCCAATTTTTAAACACTTCATCCGCTTCTTCAATCGCCCCTTTCTTCGTCTTGCCAACCGCAAAAACCGCCTTCTTGAAAGTCATACGAAACGCGCGAAAGACATAGCGATCGCAGGGATAGGAATTTCGCTTCCGGTCTTTGGAATAATATTTGGAAAAAAATTCCCCGATCTTGGTAAAAGAATCTTTATCGGTTTTAACCGCCAGAAAAAGCCCGAACTCTTTCTTGTCTCCCAAATTATCTTCTTTCCAGTCGCGCCGCTTGGTATATTTGACAATCAAGTGGTCCTCGCGGACTTCCACCTCGTAAAATCTGCCCAATTGCCTTGAATCGTACGGATGCCTGATATCCAGCACCACTTCCGCCTCCGCTTTCTTGCCGGTTTTGAGGCATAAGGCATTGTGTCCATCGGGAATAAAATAGTCTTCCGTCATTCCGTCTTTGCTTTCTCTTACGACTTTGAAGAAATTATTTTTCACCTCGACGATTTCGTCCCTTCCCAATATTTTAATTTCGTCGATTATCTTGTAGACGTTCGGCTTTCTATCGTAATTGTTGCTATCGGCAAAATAGAAACCCTGATAACGAGTCTCCTCTTCCGACAGATAAAAGTAATTCCCAAAATCGTTCCCCAAAATCAAACTCCCTGCGTTTTCCACGCTTTTTTCCGTTTTTGTATTTTTGTATTGATTGATTATTTTCATTTTTATTTTTTAAAAATAAAAATACGATTTAAAAAGTATGTTTTTATTCCGCCCCTCATTAATCAGAAATAAGGCTTTGTATCCGGACCACACCAGAGATGGTGTGAAATATTACACAATAACATTTTATCCTGCGTTGTTCACACCATTTCTGATGTGATCCGAAATCCGAAATCAAAAATTCATAATTCAAAATGCAACAGATATGTTAGGGGGGTGCTCAAATATTCATATTCCCCCGGAAATATTATCACTCCCTGTAAAATGCCGCCGCCTCTTCCGGAGAAACGGTAATGACGAACGATTCCGTGGCAAGCTCGAAACCCGCCCAAGTATTTATTCTCGGTGTAATCTCAAAGTGAAAATGCAAATCATCTCCGGTTGGCGCAACGTGCAAATAGAAATTATACGGCGCGCCAATCTTGGCCAGCTTGGAAAGAACTTTCTCAAAGACTTCCGCCAGATCCCCAAACTCTTCTTCGCCGATCTCGGTGATATTACGATAATGCTTCTTGGGAAAAATCATCACTTCATAATTGAATCGCGGCGCAAAAGACGTGAACGCCAAAAAATTTTCATTGGCAAAAATAAACCGCTCGCCTTTCTCCTCTTCCTTGATAATTTCGCAATACGGACACTGCGCATATTTCTTGACCGCTTCCGCTTTTTCCCGCACATAGCGGGGGACAAGATTGCCCGCGACTATTTGGCTGTGGGAATGCGCGATCGAGCAGCCTCCTTCGGCGCCATTATTTTTGAAGATCTGCACATATTTTACGCCATCTTTTTGGCTTAATTCAGCCATTCTTTGCGCATAGACTTTCAGCACGCCGCAAATTTCCTCCCGGGAGAGATCCGCCAATTGCCTTTTGTGATCCGGCGTCTCGGCAATGACTTCATGAAAACCGAAACCCTCGCCTTTCACAAAAAAATCGTTTTCAGCTCCGATCTCTTTTTGCAGCTCCGGCTCCACCGCCGGAAATTTATTGACAAACCATCTGACTTTCCACTCCTCGCCCTGCGTAATCCTGCCAATCTCCGGAGGAGTCAGATTCTCGTTGCCGGGACAAAAATAGCAGACACCGTTTGCAGCACTGTTTGTTCCTGCCTCCGTCTCTTGCGGCCGCTTCCCTCTCCCCAAAGCGATGTAACTCCAACGGTCCAAAATATAATCTTTTCGAAGCTCAATCATAATTATTTATCAAAATATTATTTTTTCTCTCGCATATCATCCCGGAATTTGCGAGGCAAATATCAGAAACCCTTTATAAAAACGCACGATGTCCTCTATTAATTGCATAGCACAGTCAATATCTGTCATTTCGAAATGAGGTACTCCGATTGAGAAATCTAGGAACAATACTATGCAAATATAATTTTACTGTAAAAACAATACCAACAAGGTTTTCGTGCATTTCTCAGATCTCTCAGTCGAGTACTCCTTCGAGATGGCAAATGGGGGTCAGTCAAGCTCCGGTATCGGGATTGCCGCGTCGCCGGGTTACCGACTTCTCGCAATGACAAGAGCGACAATCATTTCTTCTTTTCAAACATTCTCTCCACTGATAAATTTTCCGCTTCAATATAATGAAGGGCGAAATTCTCCCAGTCCGCCATAAAAGCGATCTTGCGCGCGCGGATCTTGTTGTCTATCCTTTCCTTGCGATCAAAATTGGTAAAGCGATGCAAACTTTTGGTAAGCGCCTTGACCACCTGTTCCTTGGAATTATTTTCCATATCCAAAACACGAATACCCGGCACTTTGTCCCGATCCAAGGCATCGCTGAAGTATTTTCCGAACCCCGAGAGATTGCTGGTGATGGCCGGTACAGCCAGAGCCGCCGCCTCAAGCGGAGTATAGCCCCATGGTTCGTAATACGACGGAAAAACCCCCAAGTGCGAAGCCTCGATAGTTTGATAATAATCCAAATCGCTCAACCCGTCCACTCCGGAAAGATAAATCGGATAGAAAATAACTTTCACCTTGTCTTCCTCGCGATTCTCCAGCCCCGCCTGCTTGAAGCCGTTGATAATCGCATCCTCGTTTTCATTGGCGAGATAATGCGTGGAAAGCGGCGCCGGCTTGCCTTTGAAAGTCTTGAGGCGCAAGAGCTTTCTTTGCATACTGCGTAAAAAATCCTCGTGAAAAATCGCTTTTTCCGTCAGAGGTTTTTCCTCGGTAATGGTATACAGGATATTTTCCTGAATATCTTTTTCTTCCTCGTTCAAGGCTTCTTTGATATCGCGAAAAGCCTCCCGCGCGCTTGCAACCTCGGGTCTGATTGAAATCGCTGCTCCCGGCACGTAGAAAAAAGCGACGACTGTCTTTTTGTTTTTCTCTTTCTTCATTTTCTCATTGAGCTTTCCCAGCGATTCTATAAAAACATCGATACCCTTGTTATGAAATTCATAACGGCTGGCGGTAAAAAAGAAGAGGCTCTCCTGCAAATCGAAAGAGTAGTAGGGGAAGAAATAATACAGCGCAAATTCCCTGAGCCGATTGCGATAAAGATTATGTTTCTGCGTAAGATCCTCAAAGCTCAAAAATTCCGACATATCCAAGCCGTTGGGCAAAATCACATCCACCTCTCTCCCAAGAAACGCCTTCGCCTCCAAGGCCGTCACCTGACTGACGGTCGTCAAAACGTCCGCAGCCTGAGCGCTGGCCTTCTCAATACTGAACTTGGCGATGATGCCAAACCTGCGCGCCTCTTCTTCCGGATTTATTTTGTCCAAAACGGCATAAAGTTCCTGCCCGCTGCCGGCAATAGTGCGCCCCAAAATCGTGGCATGCGTGGTGAAAGTGGTCGGAATCGGCAGATTATTTTTTCTGATAAAAAGTATCGACGATCCTGCTAGCCACTCGTGCGCGTGAAAAATCACCTTCTTGTCGCCATGAACTTTTTTTATTTTCTCCATTAGAATGCCTACCGTCCAGCCCCAAAGTACCGGTTCGTTAAAATCATAGGGAGCGTTCAAAGAATCCACCTGAAATCCGTCCCAAAGTTCCTTTTTGATTTCGTCCATGTGCAAACCGTACCCGCAAAAATCAATCAATATCACGGCGGGGTCGCCCTCAATCAGCCAGGTGCCGAAATGACAGACGACCCCCAAGGATTTCATCTCCTCGCACACCCCCCTGTATTCTTCCGGCGCGTCTCCTTCTTTGAAACTGCTGCGGCTGGCCTCTTCGAAATAGGGACCGATCAGGCAGTATTGATTTTTATAATGTTTCTGTATCTGCTTGGATTTGGAACTCAGAACGGTAAAAATACCCCCCACTTTATTGCAGACTTCCCACGAAGCTTCGAACAACATATCCGCTTTTGGTTTCATATCTTTTTGTTTATTTAAATTTAAATGCTTATTTTTCTGTCATTGCGATAATCCGATACCCCGGGCGATGCGGCAGTCCCGATACCGGAGCTTGACTAATTCTATTATTTGTCATCTCGAAGGAGTACTCGACTGAGAGATCTGGGAAATGCACGAAAACTTTATTGATATTGTTTTTACAGTAAGATTATATTTGCATAGTATTATTCACAGATTTCTCAATCGGAGTACCTCATTTCGAAATGACAAATATTGATTGTTTCTTTTAATAGGTATTGCGAGGCGGTACTCCGACGCGGCAACTACTTCACAATGACGTCACCCGATGAATGCGTTTTATCCGTCATGCTCAAGATGACGGCGAACGCGCAAACACCGATCACTTCGCCCCGCCCAAAACCAGCTTAAAGTCATTAAGCACATTCATATAATTTATAAAAGCCTCGTACGGAGATTCATAGGGGCTGAAATATTTGTGAACGTCTCCGTCCGAAAACCATTTCGTGCACATATAATAAAAGTGATCGCTGGTCTGCAATTTTCGCCAATCGTCTTTCAACTTCTCGTCATCGCAAGAATTCACTTCGTCCTCAATCTCATATATTTTTCGAAGCGCCGCCTTTTGCATGGAGTTTCCCGTCCAGGCACTCAAATCTCTTTCCGTATCCGCCCACGTGACTATGTCGTGCATATCCAGCTCGTCGCGGACTTCATACGCGTCGGCGACCTCGGAAGGCGTCTTGAAATCGTTATCGGGGTGCTTTAAAATTTCTTCCGGCAAACTGCGCAGAAAATTGAATATTCCCGTATCTTCCCACTGATGCTCGCCGAAAGTTTCATAATCCATAAAAAGATTTACAGTCTGCCCGTTGCCGTTTATCGAATTCACCCATTGCGCAAACTTGGGCGCATAAAGAGGATACTCCTTCCAGCCGCGATTGCTGAAACGAAAAGCGATGTCATCGGAAAGTTTGTAATTCTTGAGCAACAGTTTGATTTTCTTGGTGTTGTAAGGACGATACACGAAATTTGGCGACTTGCCTTTGAGATAATAATCCCACCCCTCGGCGACAACGCCTTTATAGCCCAGCTTTTCAACCAAGGCCGCCAGCTCGTTATTGTAAGCCAACTCCGTATTGCGAAAAATCTGCGGCTCGTAGCCGAAAAGTTTCTTGATTTTATCCCGATGCATCTTGATCTGGTCGACGAACTCGTCATTGGAATAAAAAAACGAAAGCGAATGATAATAAGTTTCATCCAAAATTTCCACGTTGCCCGTATCAACCAGTTTCCGAAAAGACTCTATCACCTCCGGCGCATATTTTTCCATCTGCTCCAGCGCGACGCCGGAAAAGGAAAAGCTTATCTTGAATTGCGGATATTTGTGAATAAGATCAAAGAGAACCTGATTGGCAGGAAGATAACATTTTTGCGCAACCTTTTTCATAATCGCCTCGTTGTTCTTCTCATTGGACGCGCCGTCATTGAAATAATCATGATCGTTGCCAATGTCAAAAACGGAATACTTTTTTATTCTGTACGGCTGATGCACTTGAAAATAAAAGCAAATTGATGGCACTTTCGTAAAATTTAATTTTTAATACTTGTCATCTCGAAAGTCGTACTCGACTTGAGAGATCCGGGGAAATATATACATTATACTTAATATTATATACTGCATAATACATTTTTCAGATTTCTCACACCCCCTTCGGTCGATTCGAAACACCTGTTAAAAGAAACAATCAATATTTGTCATTTCGAAATGAGGTACTCCGATTGAGAAATCCGGGAATAATGCCATGCAAATATAATCTTACTGTAAAAATAATAACAACAAAGTTTTCGTGCATTTCCCAGATCTCTCAGTCGAGTACTCCTTCGAGATGACAAATGGGGTCAGTCAAGCTCCGGTATTGGGATTGCCGCGTCGCCCGGAGTACCGGCTCCTCGCAAACCGGTTAAATTTTCATCGGTACCAAACTCTTGTATATCGTCAATATCCTATCCGCAGCCCGACCCCAGCTGAGATTGTCAATCTCCCGATTCCCGTTTGCCAGCAAGCAGTCTTCCAATTCCTGATTTTCCAAAACCGCCAAAATTTTATTGGCCATCTCATCTACATCCCAAAAATCCGCTTTTAGGCAATGGTTCAACACCTCGCTCACTCCCGACTGTTTGGAAATCATAACCGGCGTACCGCTTGCCAGCGCTTCCAAAGGAGTGATGCCGAACGGTTCGGAAACCGAAGGCATAACATACAGATTCGCCATTTTGTATATCTTTCGCAGCTGCTTGTCGCGCAAAAAGCCGGTGAACAAAACCTTGTCTCCGATGCCGAGTTCGCATGCCATCTCAATAACTTTTCTCTCCATATCTCCTCCTCCGGAAACTATAAAAAGCACATCATTATTCTTTTCCAAAACTTTCTTCGCGCTGCGCAAGAAATAATCCGCGCCCTTATGCAATGTCAGCCGACCCAAAAAGAGCACGATCTTTTTGCCAAACGGATTGACCGCCTCAATATCATTTGCGAAATCGCTCTTGTCTATTCCATTATACACCACGTCGATTTTTCCCTTCTCTATATCGTAATTATCCGCAATTTTATTTTTCGTAAATTTACTCACGGCAATGACTCTGTCCGCATTCTCAATCCCCCGGCGCTCAATCTCGGAAATGGCAGGATTCATCCCCCGCCCCCCGCTGCGATCCGATTCGGTCGAATGTATATGTGAAATCAGCGGCTTGCTTGAAATCTTTCTCGCCTCCTCCCCCGCCGCAAGCGTCATCCAGTCATGGCAATGAATAATATCGTGATCAACCTCCGCGGCAATATCCCGCGCAATCGCAGTGTACCTGCCCACCTCATTCACCAAGTTGGAGCTATAAAAATCCCTGTTTTTAGCTGTCTTAAACACACTCCAATATGTTTCATCGGTCATATACGACTCCAGCAGAGAATCAACTAGCGTTATTTTTGTTTGTGGCAGATTGGCGGAAATTATGTTCAGAAAACCCTCCGAAACTTTTGTACTTTTGGGCAAGACAAAATTGATCTCAACTCCTTTTTGGGAAAGTGCTTTCGTAATTCCGTAGCACGCCGTCCCTAGCCCCCCGCTATTGTATGGAGGAAACTCCCAGCCAAACATGAGAACTTTCATGTTTGTTTTTCTTAAAAATATATGGAATTTTTATAACTCGAATGCTTTTTGCTATCTTTTGATTGATTATAACACAAAATAAAAATAAGACGAAATATTTGAATGTAATTATAATTTTCTTCTTTTCCATTCTGCCATTCCGGAATTTCGGTACTCCGAAATATCCGGAATCCCGTAGCTACGCAAGACGAGTATTGTATCTCATTTTTACAAGTGAATTTTGCATTATGAATTTCGGATCACACCAGAAATGGTGCGAACCACGCAGGATAGAATGTTCTTGCGTGGCATTTCACACCATTTCTAGTGTGGTCCGAATGCAAAGACGGGATGACAAGCTTTTAGAAAACAATAGATAATACCAAATTAACTTAATCCGTACCACAATCCATTTATAAAGTATTTGAATTTTCCCCCTCTCGGGAGAGGGTCGGGGTGAGGGGGAATAAATGTAAAATTGTTATGTAACAGATTAAGTTAATTCGGTATGATATGTCAAAAAAACTACTTCAAAAACCCCTCCACCTCCCGCCAAATAAGCTCACTTACTTCTTCCTGCGATAAGATTTCTTTTCCCTTCATACAATCAATTTTTTTCCAATCGTCATTTTCCTTTACCAGCCGCAGCGCTTGATTGCGAGCGTTTATGAGATGCTGTTTGTCGCTCTCGTGAATGTCCCGCTTCTTGGCCTTGTATGCACGCGAACTTTTTTTGCCTATAAGTTTTTGCCCGACTTCCGGCAGCACATCGAGATACAAAACCACATCCGGACGTGGAATCCCAAAAATTTCAAATTCCATCTTCTTGAGAAATTCCATCATCTCCCTCCGCTGCTTGGCATTCTTCACGCGTCCGCCCTGATGAATCATATTGGCCGACACATATCTATTACACACAAACACCTTGCCTTCTTTCAAGCTCTTCTCAATTTCTCCTTTCGATTCCCATCGATCCAGCGCATACAGCATCGAAGCAAGATAAGGATGTACGTCTCCAAGCTTGCCCGTCAGATATTCCCCGGTAAATTTTCCGAAAAAATTATCATAGTATCGCGGAAAATCTATCGTGCCCGTCTTGTACCCCGCTTTCCGCAATCTCTCCAAAAGCAGCGCCGTCTGCGTCGCCTTTCCCGACCCGTCAATCCCATCCAAAACGATAAAAACCCCCTTGCCTTTTTTCATTGTTATAATTTTATCGTGTTATGTTTTTATTATAGAACAATTTTTGGAAATACGAAAATAATAGCCATTTCACAAAAAGACGCGATAAATCGCGTCTCTACGGAATACAAAATTATACGTGGAGTAGCAAATTGTTTTTTGCATTTTGCATTTTGGATTTTGGATCACACCAGAAATGGTGTGAAATGCTAGGCAAAAACGTTTTATCGCGCGTGGGACAGCAACGCAGGCTGAAGCCATGCTACTCCGAGAATTATTCCGTTTTGACATAAACATAAAGACGCGATAAATCACGTCTCTACGGAATACGTGGAAATCGTTGGACAGCAAAAAAGGACAGTCCTTACCGCATCAAAAGGACTGTCCTTCCTGTTAATCCTCCAATTCATAACTGTCTCTTTCGGGTTTGTTGATTT
>Ga0172378_10003425_pt1 | contig 14917 bp, 16 predicted proteins | sample GrowelOW332metaG_FD_119755 | JGI IMG/M metagenome (GOLD analysis project Ga0172378, IMG submission 119755) | Groundwater microbial communities from an aquifer near a municipal landfill in Southern Ontario, Canada - Pumphouse #3_1 metaG | ecosystem: Environmental > Aquatic > Deep subsurface >... | reverse complement strand
TGATAGGCAGTGGCGGTTGAGCCGAGTTCGAGTTGCAGCCAAATATCTGTTGGTTCTGTTGGTTTTGTAAGATCATTATAAATATAAACTAAAGCGTCTAACATTTCTTGGGTAATAGTTTTTGTTACGCCAAAATTCCACTGTGTAGATGCCGGCACATTTAGATAAATAAACTGTGCTCCGGAAGAAATACCGGATAATGTCACCATATCTCCAACTTTTAGATTAGGGCATAGTTGTTTTAATGTCTTACGTAAACTCACCGCATATGCTGGTGCGACAAGACATTTTTTATTAGAATCATATTGAGGCGATATCGACATATCAAACAAATTCTTCCCCTGCACCGTCTGAACCTGCTCACTCTTACCCTCAACAACCGCCGATAATACTTTATCATTATATGTATCGCCCCATGACAGCTCTGTGCCTGTCTTTTCGGACAATTCCCATCCTGCAACTTTTACATCGCCTTTGTATATATTGACAGGAGTATAATCACCCTTAAATGGTTTTAGCGGTGTATCTCCGCGATATATCATGCAAAATCACCCACCAAATACACCGTTCCGGGGTCTTTTGCTGCTACATCGTATTGTGCCTGTGTCATGGTTACGAGCCTGTGATTATTTATTTTGTTCGCATTCTCGGCGGTTTCTGCTGTTGACGCGTGTCCGGCGTTGGCAACGTATGATACACCAAGTTTTTTCCAGTTGCCTAATATTGTCGGGTCGTCTGCGGCTAAAATATAGCTGTCGGTGACAATCGATGTTACGGCACGTATTTTCAGATTCTTTATGCCTGTATTTTCACCCCCAAATGTATTGCTATAAACATAGAAATACGCACAGTCGGAATCCCCAATATTAACATTTATATCAAAATCACCCTCTAAAGAAAAGAAACCACGAATAACCCCTTCCGAATCGTATATGCGAATAGAGTAATTATCGCCTACGGTTTCCCCTGTGATTTTATATACCGTATTTGGTATAACGTCGATTTTGCAAGCATAGGGCATTCGATATACAGTCATAGTATCAACAACTGATCGACCGTGTAAAAGTAAATCATCCCCTACCGTAATGTAAGAACAAGCATTGACGTAATGGTCTATGGGGTCACCATTTGGCATTTCTGTTACATTGGGAATTTCATGCTCAAAAGGTAACTGATTAGCGATATCGTATGCCGTGTTTGTATACACGACAAGAGCACAATCCCCTCGCTGTGCGTCGAGCGTGAGCATTTCGTCGGTATTTGCCACGGGAAACACATCGTTGATGGATAAATCGGGAATCTGTGACGGAGTAAGCTTGCCGTCTGTCAAGGTTGCTATATCCGAACCCAGCATAGCGAGTAAATCAGACAAAGACTGTGAAGCAACACTTTCACTTTCGCCCGCATTGATTTCAGATTCTTTTGCATTTGTTTCGCTTGTTTTTGCCGCATTTGCCGAAGCTGAAGCCTGGTCTGATTTTTCTATGGCAATAGCCGCTTTATCCGTTGCAACTTCCGCTTGCTCTGTCGCCGTTTGTGCAGCGTCTACCGCGTCTGTTCTTGCTGATATTGTATCTGCTTTTATGATGTTCACCTGTTCCACATACTGAGCATATGCGTCCGGAGTGACTTGCGGAGTAACCCCCTCGTCTATTCCGCCCGATGCTATAACAATAAATACACCCTGCCCCGATGTCGCTATGCGGCTATCTCCCTGTACTCCGACGGCTGAAACAAAAATTCTGCCGATTTTTAATACCTCGGCAGGGATAAAATATTCTGTGCCATTAACAATATCAATCACATCATATATTTCCGCATCTTCGCCATGCCTAAATCTCATAGTGGTAGCAAAGCCATCCCATTCCTGTGATAACTCGACTTTAAACGGTACAAACTGTACTGCATCTGCTGCTATCGTGCCCTGTGAAAGATATATGGATTGATTGGATATTCTGATGTTTAACAATTAAATAACCTCCCCGTAAGATTTTAAAATCAGATGACCGCTTAACGCCCCTCTGTCAAAGGTTAATGTGTGTGATAATACAAGTGCTTTCATGGTTGCGGTATAGTCAGTTTTGATTGTGATAATATCGCCTGGCTCAACTGCCCAATCACCTATATAATCAAATTCATATGTTGGGGATAAAAGCAAATAATCTCTTGCATAGTCAGCAATGAATTGCGCCCTTGCAAAATCAGAGCACAAGCTATTTTCTATCGCAACTATCTCCCCATTTGGGTCATTTGATGGAACCGAAGCTTTGCTATAAGATATAAGAGTTTTAGGAAATTCTGCTAATATAGATATATTTGCTACCCCACTGCTTGTAAAATGTATGTTTGTATATTGGGCATAATTATCAACATTATAACTTGCTCCCGTTATGTTGATCAATTTATCACCTGTAAGTTCATGAGTAAACCCATAATCATACCCATTTAATACAGTTATGCTTTCTTGAGCAAGAAATTTTCGGTTTGCTTTTACAGATGTTATTTTTGCAAGTTGATCATATCTATTACCTGATATAGTCGATGCGCTTACAGTAAAAGTAACCTGATTTCCCGAAATATTTTTTCTAAGATATGTTATATTCCAATCCTCTTCTGGAATCATAGTAAATTCTATAGAATCCTGCAGATGTGTTTCATTAAAATTTGCCGATATTGAAACATTAACAAGCTCCTTTAATGTTATTCCCACGCTTGACATTGCGCTGTATGTATATAACGTTTCTATTTGCCGTTCAAAAGTCGTGCGGTAACAATTACACTTTACAGATCTTAATGATTCCGCGATAGTTGTAATCGGTTTTGACTTCATGTCTCTGAATGATATATAATAACTTTTTTCCTCACCAGGGTCGGCCGAATAATCATCTGTGTCAGCATCTATATGGATCGTGCCGTTTGCGTCTGTGTATAACCTGCAACAAGCAGCATTAGCAATTAATTGCAAGCATTCATTGTGCTGAGCTATAGGCAAGGGTGCTGTTGTAGTTATGTTTTGCAAATCCTGTGATATATTATGAATAGGAGTACCAGAGGGTAAAAATGTTATATTTGCATCGTCAATAACCGCTATTGCTAAATCGTAAAGAGTTGTTCCGTCATCATTAAAAGCACCTTTAAAATACTCATCTGTCATAAACGATATTGTATCGTTGCAGCTGAAAGAAACTTGTTGCTCGGATACCGTGGGTTTACTATCTAACAGATAAAATCCCGCCCTAAACCATTCAATTTCATTGCCAACTTCTTGCCCGTGCCATACGACAACTGGGCATTTCGTAACTACATATTGCCAGTTTCCAGTAGGATTATCTGGATTAAAGTCATCGTTATAATCAAGTATTGTAAATTTATATGTATTTTCGGGCAACTGCCGCATAAGAGGATCTGCATATCTTGTTTGTTCCGCCTTGAGAATATTTGAATTATCAAAGGTGAGTACAATTCCCGATGTAGTAGTAACCTCAATCTTAACATATGAAGTTGTGCGGACAGCTTGTGCCATTACCGTTTTATAAGCCGTTGTGCTTGTTTTCATTCACCTTCTACCCCCATATCAATAAAGTTACGTGAAGCATTTTTGATTATTTGGGGTACACCTGTAAGCGGATCTACATTTGAAGGCTCACAAGAGGGTGAAACAGAATAAAATTTTCGTGTTTTCCATACACCATAGTTATATGAAAAGTATTTGCAATAAAATTGATTATTATTGTTAAGTATCCATTGGTTCATTTCCCACCAAACATCAGGATTAATAACATTCCACTTAGCATTTTGCTTATCTCTTTCTCTGCCTACTTTCTGAAAGCGAATCTCTCCGTTTGCGGTTTCTTGCATTGTCACTGAAAATTCACTCTGAAAAGCAGCTTCGCCGTTTGATGGATAAGGGATACCTATACGTTGGGCGGGGATGCCAACCCCCGCCTTTGTTGCTGATAAGTATATAAAATTTCGATTTATATCAATAGGCAAATCCCGCCGCCCCCTTTATTATCGTCATGCCACGTTCCCTCCGGATACTTTCTACAGCGGTGTGTACTTGCTTTCCTTCAAGATACACTTTTAATTTGGGAACGTCTCCGCCTTTGCCCTGATTCATGGCAGAGCTTACGGCATCATAAACACCACGCGAAACCGCTTCAACTATTTGATCATTGTTTGCAACCGCTGTTTTACCGCCTATGGACCCTACGAGCTCCGCTCCGGCTTCACGTGCGATAAAGATTTCTCCAGTCGAAGGGAATCCACCTGCGGCATATCTGCCCCCGCCGCCCCCTTTCATCGCATTATTCATGCTATTTCTCATACTGGCTTGTGCACTCGAATTGTTAAGAGCTGATTCAGCATCTTTTTGAGCACCCTTAACCGATGCTGTTATTGCGACAACACCTGCAACTATCGCTAATGCTGCCACTCCCAAAGACCAAGATGATTGTAATGCTCCGACAGCTATTGCGCACGCTAATGCTGCCCCTCCTAACAAAGCAAGTCCTGATACCCATTTAGCCCAATTGGGCATATCTTTCCAATTTGTTATAACTATAGCAAGTGACCCGGTAAGTAAACCAATTGAACCTGCTGCAAAACCTGCGCTTGATATTAATCCGGCAAAGGCAGATTTTAGGTTAGTGAGAAAAGAAAAAATGCTCTTAGTAGTATTGTAAATCATTATACCTGCTAATCCAGTTATTATTGCATCAAACATATCTTTAACTTTTTCAGGGTTTTCCTTTGCCCAATCCGAAAATTTCTTTAATCCATCTGTTATCGCATTTATGGCTTTGATAAACAAATCTCCTGTCCATTTCGCAGCAGGCTCTAAAAAATTATCCCAAAGCCACGAAACATGAGGTTTAATTATCTCAATTACCTTTGAAAGTGCATCCAATGCCGCTGAAATAAGGTCAAGCACAGCAGGTATAAGACTATCCGCTGCCCATGCTCCAAACGGCAAAAGAACATTATCAAGAAACCAGTGTAATCCTTCCCCAATATATTCTGCAAAAGGTTCAAGCTTTGAAAATAAATTAGCAAGGCTTTGGTTTAATGCTCCCCAGTTTATTTTTGCCAACTGGTCTTTAATTATATTTGTTAACTTTGGTAAGCCTTCGCCCACTACCCATTTTCCTAACGGCATTAAAAATTTTGTATAAAAATCATTTATAGCAGTAAATGTAAATGCTGTTATAGACCTTAGAATTTCTATTAACGTTGGAAGTCCTTCCCCCAAAATCCATTCACCTATTGGCACGAGAGCATTGCGATAAAAATCAAGTATTGATTGAAATGTGATTTCAGCAATAAATGCTATTGCTTCCCTAAATTTGTTTATTGGTTCTTCAGCTTTTTTAAAACCTTCTGCAAGGCTTGTAAGAAAGCGTGGAATAGCTTCGTTTATTACAAACTTAGAAAGTGGTGCTAATATTCTTTCCATAGCCCATTTCAATCCCGAAAAAAGACTTTCTTTAATTGGTTCGGCTGCTTTTTTTAGAGAATCGAATGCTTTTACTATGTTGTCAAAATTAATTTCCTTAAATGGCTCAAATAGTTTTCTTAATCCGTCTAAAGTCGTTTCCAATTCAGGATCAATTTCTATGTTACTACCAATTTTTAAATTCTCTGTCAAACCAGTTAGAGATTCTATTTCATTTTTGATTTCGTCGGTGGCTACTTCCTCTGATAGAAGATTATTCTGAGCTATATTAAGCTCGTCAAACCCCGAAAGTGCTCCCTTTGCTGCCTTGTTTGCTGATGTTATGTTGTCTGCGAGCTGGTCCTGAGCTTCTGCGGCTTCAGTCGTATTCTGTGTAGATTGACCGATGGCGGCGCTTTGTTTACCGAAAATCGTTGCCGATATCTGAGCTACGGTATTAGCTATTTTAGTAAAACCATTAATCACGTTATTTATATGAGGTAAAATCGCCTGTAAGGCAGGTATAACAGCATTGCCGATCGCCACTTTTAAATTATTAAGGTTATATCTCAATTTCAAAGTCTGGCCTGAAAAACTTTCGGCTACTTTTGCCGCATCGCCGGTCTGAAAACGTGTTTCTTCGAGAATTCCAGAAACTTCTGCTTGTATTTTTTGTTGCTGTGTGAGATTTTTTGATGTGGTACCAATAGACTTAGCATAATCATCCCACATCTTAGCGACGTTCTTTGTAACACCGGCATTATCTACAAGGATACTGTTTTCGTTTTTTAAACCTTCTGCTGCACTTGCTACAGCTTCGCCTAACGTATAACTTGATTGTCTTCCAAACGCCGCACTATCTTTTAGTGCTGTCATTACTTGCTGTATTTGGCTATCGTCATATCCACGCAAGGCAAGATTTTTATATGCTGTTATTGCCTGTGTTGCTGGTATCAAACCATCGGATACATAGCTGTTTATAAATTTCTGTGCATTTGAAAAACTGCGCCCCTGACCGTCTACAATACTTTTCAATCCAGTTAAGGCATTAGTCAATTCAGTTGCGGCTGTTACAGATTGTTTGCCAAAATTTATTATTGCAGCAACACCAAATGCGATACCGAGAGCGCCCATTGCACTTTTGAGCATATTTATCGAGCCAGTCATTGCAGAAGTACTGGATGATATTGTTTTTTGCATGGTTTTCATGCTTGTCTGTGCTTTTTTTGTGCCGTTGGTAAGAGCGCTAAAATCTGCACCGCATCTTACCATTAGATTTTTTACGACTGCGATAAGTCCTCACCCCCAAAAGCAAAATTAAGCGCTTTAACCGCTTGATACATTTCTTCGTCTGTCATGGCTTTTTTCTTTTTCTTAAATACCTGTTCGTATGTAGGCTTTTTTTTAGCCCATACAAAGTTAGAAATAAGGGAAGCAGAAATATAAATTTCTTGATGTCTGCGTTCCTGTTCTGCTTCCATTCTTTTGTTATACACCTCCGCAAACAATCTAAGTTCTCGAGGTGTCATTTCGTTATACTCGTTTATAGATAATCCTATTTCGATTGCGACCTTTAGGCTTTCTTCCCAGTCCCATTCTTCGCCGCAATCATCAGCGCGTTTTTTTCGTTTACCACACCAAACGCCGATTCAAAAGCTGCGCCCATTCTTTCTACTATTGTTCCGTAATCTATCATATCAAGCAGGTCTTCCATTTTTTCAATTTCAAGTATTTCACCGTTTTTTGCTGCATCCGAAAGCATCATGCAATACATAGCTTTTTCAATGTCAGATGACGAAAAATTATCTGGATCCATGCTTGCAAGAGTTCTTCCGGTCAATTCTTCAAGCTTTTTGATAGCTTTATGCCCTAATCTGAGTTCACGAGGGCGGTCAAGGGTTATCATGACAACATCATTTTTATTCATATTAATCCTCCAAAAATTATAGGCGGGAATTATCCCGCCATTATTATGCTAATGTAGGTTTACCGCTTACTTTAACAGTTGCGTCGAATGATACGGCATCTTCGAGTTCCGCACCGGTCTCAAACGCTGTTACAACGCCGTTGAATGTCCAGCTTGCAGATATGGCCGTGGGGAAAACAATCGAACATGATTGTACAGTCCCGCTTTCAAATGCGGTATATATTGCTTTCTGCCCTGCGTCGTTATATTTAAGGAAACCGCTTAATGATACTTCGCCACCGTCCTTAAATCCTGCGATAAATGTCCTGTACCCATCTGTATTATCAAGGGTCGTGGTGTCAATCGTCTCTGCTGAAACCGAAACCCCTCCAATAGAGCTGAGTTCACCTACCGAAATTGTACCTATTTTAAAACTTGTGCCTTTTGCTGCTCCTGCCATATTAAATCCTCCTAATATGTAATATTTATATTTATTATTTTTCTATATAAATCTACTTCCGCTTCGTATAATTCAGGCGAATCCTCGTCAAAAGATAACCTTTGAATTAAGATACCCCCGAAACTGTTGCCTTGTAGTGTTTTGAGTTTCTGTATTACAAGCGCCGATACCTCCTTCATCTGTTTATATGTGCTGTGAAGTATGTTCAACTCATACGATGAATTCATAGTGCCTGTATATTCATTTAACCCTTCATACTCTCGGCCTCCTGACTGTAAATAGACAAGGTATGGAGCAACAGTATTTTCGGGGGCATTGAGGGGATATACCTTTTTATTTAATACTGTGATTGTGTTAAGTTGTGTTACTAATACTTCCTCAACTACCATTCTTTTTGTTCCACTCCTTATCTATGTTTTTTGTGAGTTCTGAAACGATCTTCTGTTCTGCCGCTTCTTTGTTTTCTTCTGCTGCTTTTTTCATGAAATGAAAGCCAGGTATATACCCTCCATTTTGTGTAAAGTAACCGTATTCCTGTGAAGCGGGATAATATGAACGCTTACCGCTCTTGCTGGTTTTGACAAAAATATCATTCTTGTTCTTGTCAAATGTGACTTGATAAACCTTTTTGCCTTTTTTTGTTGCTTTTTCACCTTTTAAAACGATACCTTTTTTGAGATTGCCTTGGTCGACCGGTGCCAATGCTTTCGCCGCGTTGCGCCATATGTTTGCTCCTTTCCTTGCCGCCGGTGTAACGGCTTTTTGAGGTACATCACCGAGCCTTTTTATCGAGCGCTCAAGTTCTTTCATACCTTCAATTTTAAAACTGTTGCGTGCCATATCATTTCACCAACTTGCAATACATGAGTAATTCACGGTTAAGGTTTTTTACGTTTATCACAGATAATATTTCATAATCGCCCGTACTATCCCTTACTCGCATATCGTTTGTTACACCACCAATATAATAAGTTCGGAATTTAACCTCGACCTTGCTTTGGGTGGCTTCGGCATTGAAAAATTCATTGCCGAGCAAAGGCTCTTTGGAAGCCCATACACCAGCTTTAAATATAGTCCAATCTTCTGATGAACCACCAAAGCTATCCTGTACACCGTTACTCTTTATTATGTTAATTTTAGATGTCATATCTGCTCTCATGTTATTGCCCTCTCAATTATGTAATCAGTAGAGGAAGAAAGGTGCGCTTTGAGCATATCATAAGAGTTTTGCAGACGTTCTGCTTCAGGGTTATCCCAACCAAAATTTGCTTTGCAATATACGATTATTGCTCTTTTAATTAGAGGATCCACTTCGGTTACTCTGCTTTCGAGTATACCCGAAAGCTTTAAATCCTCTTTTGCTGCGTCTATTAAATCAATTACCTCAATATCAAGGTCGTTTCCACTTACACGTAGCACATTTTTTACATCATCAAGTAATGCCACTCAAACCACTCCTCACAAACTGCTCATAAATCGATCGCCGATATAAATGCAAAGGTTGATATCGATTATCAAGCCATATATCAAAGCCATGCACAACTGCACGAATACAGAACCATCTATCCTCGCCTTTTAATCCGCGTAAATTATGAATAGGTGTATAATCGACACCAGCTTTAATAACCTTGTTTGAAATTAAAAAACATGCCCCTGTACCACCGCACAGGTGAACACCAGGGGTAAGCCATTTCCGTATAGTTTCTTTATCTGTGCTGCATTGATCGTATTCCCACGCGTTCGGCCAACAACCGCCGCTTCCCGGACTTCCCTCAGTCCAAAACAACTCCGCGATCAGATCCTTTTTTTGATTGATTAAATGTACAAGCGTTTTTGGCTTTAAAATAAGGTCACTATCAACTAAAAAATAGTAGTCATATCCGCCTTGAATCGTTTTTTCAAGCATACGGTTTCGCAGGTGCGACATTTTATTAAGGTTTTCTTCTGTCCATGTGTGGGTTGTTTCGTCACAAACGTACTCATCACCAGTATTGATTATCTCGTATGTTTCGCCATTTTGCAGCCACTTTGATAAGTCGCAATCATTGAAAATAAAGTGCTTATTAATTTCGCAACCGTTTGGGATTTCTAAGGTGCGGAGCGAATGCAGGTATTCACGAAATATATCTTCACTTTGTCGGACGGGTCCGCCTATTAGTATTTTCATCTTTGCACCCCGTTCCATGCAAAATATGTATCCTCTGTAATTATCGTTGAGCCGATATGCCCTATTTGCAGAGCTGTATCGACATATATCTCATATCCTGCCCGCCTTGCGCGCAAACAGAAAGCTAAATCCTCTCCATACCCCATGATTGGGAAAAAGCTGGGCTGACCGGATTCATATATATCCTTAAATACCTGTGTCCGAATTAGACAACACGCCATACCGATACCTTCAGCTTTAATAAGTCCTTTCGGATAGTCAGTAAATGATTCACAGGTTATCTCGTTACCTTCGCCAAGAGTTAGTTTTTCATAAAAACATGGCTTGTATGGTGGCTTTCTCATATACGCCGCACCGCTTACTATATCTTTTTTGTGTTCTAATAGTGTTACAAGCGTTTCCTGCGGTAAAACCATATCAGAATCTACAAAAAGCACATAATCATATTCATTTTTAATCGCATAATCGACTATCTTTTCACGTGCTACATAAACAAGCGATAATGGGAAGTGTATTATTTCCGTTGTGTGCGGTTTTGTCAATCGTAACAGGGAATTTACATACTCAACGGGCAAGCTTTCCATACACGGTACACCGATTAAAATTTTCATATAATACCCTCCGACAAGTATTCTCCGACTTTATTTGGAAGCGGGCGACCGTCGGAGAAGCCGCCCGCCTATAAAATTATTCTTAATTCTTTTTAAATCTTACTATAGCTTCGGGAACCGCAACTTTGCTGTCAAAAATAGCACCTCCGCGATAGTCAATGGCATTATTTTTAAAGCTGGAATGCTCAGACATATCGACCGTTATATCCTGTGAAAGATTGCCTATAACTTTTGTATAGTCACCGAAATACATTTCGTTGTCGACAACTTTATCTGAAATAATTATCGGATAACCCATAAGCATGAAACGGAGACCTTCCGCCATATCTTTAACAAGAATAGGATTTTTCTGATCGTCTTTGACTTTAGCAAGCTGCTGATATACAAACTTCTTATTTGTAAGGAATTTTGCCTGTGGGTCATATCCGGCAGGAAGCAGGGCTATCAAGTCCATCACATTGTCATAAGTGATTGATGCAGTAGTACTGATTTCAAATGTAGTTGCCCATGTAGTGTGAGCTTCTGCTATTCCCTGTGGAGCTGATGAACCGGAACCGTTGATTATAGCATCTTCAATAAGACGCGCAATATCTTCGGCTAACATAGATGTAAGCCATCCCTCAAACGCATTGATTGACATGGTCTGCACTGTTTTTGATATGCTTATTACCTTGTTAAATTCATACCCAGCAAGAGTAACAGAAACTATAGCGTCTGCCGAAACTGTTATAGCCGCATTTTCGGCATGCTGATATCCTGCATTACGCACGCTCTGAACTGCAAAACTTACGTTACCGGCAACCCTCAAGAGAGTTATTTCGGAAAGCATGGGAGCAAGTTTAACCATTTTTTCAAACAATACCGATTGTGTGTCGGTCGGAATTGCCGCACCCGCCGAAGTGGATCCGGAAGTATATGCTCTCTGCTCGACTTCGCTCATTGCCTGGCCGCGAAGGTGTTTGTAAAACGCTGTACGGTATTCCTGGGATGCAACAATATCTTCACGGCTCACGATTGATGGGTCAAAGCTCCTTGTTGCCGGTGTGGGAACAAAGCCTTGAATAAGAGTTGTCTGTGCTTCGCCACTTGCTATTTTATCAAGCACGTTTTTCCTCTTTTCTGCAGCTTCAATCAAACCTTTACGCTCATTAATGAGTGTATCGGTTTCGGTGTTCAATTTCTCAATGTCTGCGCCCTCTGCGGTTATTTCGGTTTTTATAGCTGCAAGACGGGCTTCGATTTCCTGTAATCTGTTCATTTTATATCCTCCAATTTAATTTTTAATAGTGTGATTTTTTTTATTCGCTCAAGCAACTCCTGCTTCTCTATTTCAATCACTCCGTCAAAATAGGAACGAGCGGATATATCGGTAGATGCATTTGCAGGTGTAGATACCGCACTTACATCGTAAACCTTCTTGATTTTTAGTATTTTTCGCGTTCTGGTATCTCTATCGTAGCTGTCCTCGGAAACAGTGAACGCCCATGACATTTTTGTTACCAAGCCGTTGTTGATTTCCTCGTACATATCCTGTGCCGCTCTTGATTTAGATAAATCGGCATAAATAAAGAGCCCTTTCCCGTTAGGCTCTATACCAAGTGTCTTATTTGATTGTCTTGCAAGCACTTTGCCTTCATGATCATATTGCATTATCACATCGGTCATATCGGCACCGACAAGAGCGTTTCTATCGATTATCTCATAATATTTATTACCGTCCCACTCATAGAGCAGATATGGTTTATCAAATGTAGTGGCATATCCCTCTACATAAAAATCACTCGTTATTCTCTTTTGCTGTGCCGGTATCAACAGGCTCATTGCTCTGTATTCTCGATCCTTCGTTATTGGCATTATTATCAACCCCCATTCCTTGCGATTCATTTAATTTATCAATTTCTGCATACTCTTTTCTTATATAACGTTTATCGCCATCATCAACAGGCGGCATATTAAACACTTCCAGGCCTTGATTGGTTGTCATCATACCACGGTCAAAAAGCTGTGTAACAACCGCTAATTTTGTTTCATTTTTTGCATACTGTAAACGGTTAGAGGTCAGTAAAACTTTATTCCCATGAGCTATCTCACGCTGTGTAAATAACATATTTGAGATAACAAGTGAAAGCTGTAATGCAATAGGCTCAATTTTACCTTCGTAAAATGCGCTCCAGTCCTCGTCTTTGAATTTATTCTGTAATATTTCCTCGTTCACTCCAAAATATGAAAATACATTACCTTTTATAAAATCCATCTGTGCGCTATCGATTATAAAGGGCTTCGATACAATCTGTTTGACATCTGCATATTTATTATCAAACATGAGGACACCGGAATTGTTTTCTGCTGATAAATTTTCTTCGGTAAATCTTTTTCTTTCATCCCTTATATCTTGTGATTTATATATACTTGCCAAGCGGGCAAGAAAGCGGATATTTGCCGATTGTTTAACCCCTTCAATAATTCCTTCGTTTTGTGTATTTATGAGTTGCATTGTAGGGTATAATGCTCGATTTGTTTCGCCGAAAAAATCATCTTTGTAAAAAAACTTATTTATAATACCTACTCTATCAAATTCGATAGCTGCACATTGACCTGATCCAAATTTATAAACCAGATACGGAACGCCATTCAGCTCTCGCACCTCACATCTTTGAGGGTGAACCGGATACAAGCCTACTATTGTTTCCATATCAGCTGCATACATTGGAACAATAAAAGCATTATTTTCGCATTCAAGAATAGTTGCAATTTTATATAAAAATTTGGTTGTATCCATAAATGGGTTCGGTTTATATTGCAATATGTTTTCTAATGACTTACATGCGTTTCCAACTATTTCCGGTTTGAGTTTGCTAACATGTACGGATACTGCGTGTATTGCCGCTCGTGTTAGCTCCATTTCGTATACACCGCCGCTATAAGAGGTGAATACAGGCTGATATGCTGTAAGTGTTTTAAAATATCCCTTTATTTTCTCCATTTGCCGCGGCCGTTGAAATATATTTTCAAAAAGTCCCAATTTATCACCTCTATATCAGATTATTGTAATCTTCGTAATGACTAAGCAAAACTACATAAGCATCAATCAAAGAAACAACCCCGTCTATACGGAGCTTTTGGTTTTTGCCTTTTACGGGGCGGATATTATCATTTTCATCGGTTTTTATCTGAGTATTGCATAAGCACCATTTTAAAACAGGGTTATTATCATATACTATCATTTTTGATTTGAATTCAGCCGCAAGTTGTTTCATTGGTTGGCTCATTGTTTGCGCACCTTGTCGAACAATTTCCATATTAAAGCCAGCCGACACCATTTCGCTTACCCAGTATTGGCTTCCCCATGTGTCATAACCAACCCACAACGGATATATCCGATATTCATTCCGCATCTTTTCAAACCATGCAGTAACATCACTATAATTTACTCTTGTTCCTTCGCAAAGTGTAACAAAGCCATTATCCCGCCATATATCATAGGGTATTTTATCCTCTCGTATTTTAATTTCAAGTAAGTCTTCCGGAATAAAGTATTGCTGCAAAACTCTGAGTATACCGTCAGACTTGCGGACAATCAATGTGGCACAAGTTAAGTCGGTCGTGCTTGACAAATCCGCACCGCCTGCAGCGTAACAATCGGCTAATTCGGATAAGTCTATTTTTGCCTCGTTATTGATTTCCTCAAAGGTTAACCATGACCCGGCCACGGTATCTCTGACATTAAAATCTTTGCAGAGTATTCCGGGCAAATCTTTCAAATTCGCTTTTGCCCTCTCAACCTTCTCAGTGATATCGTCAAGCTTTTTTATCGTACCTAATCCCGGATTCGCCTTTTGCCAACATTTCCAATCTGTCCATTCCTCACGACTGTCAAGCTCATAGAGGATGGGCAAAAATCGATCATCCGTCAACAGACCGTCGGCTACCTGTGAAGCATAATCATACATATCATCATAGATGCATTCCCGGACTGTGCCGCTCGTCGTTATCATAACCATCAGAGGTTGTCTGCGCACCGACATGGATTGCTTCATGACTTCATATAGATTTCTGTCTTTTATGGCGTGTAGCTCATCCATAACAACACAATGCGAGTTAAGTCCGTCAAGGCTGTTACTGTCAGATGCCAGGGCTTCAATTTTTCCAAATGTAAGCGGAAAATATATATCTGTTTTACGCTTCTTTAAGTGTTTTGATAACTCTGGCGATTGGCGAATCATATTAACCGCTTCGGAAAATGTTATTTTTGCCTGGTCTTTTTTAGTGGCCACTGAATAACATTCAGCACCGCCCTCGCCATCTGCGACTAACATATAAAGTTGAATTCCGGATAGTA
>Ga0172378_10003424_pt1 | contig 14917 bp, 13 predicted proteins | sample GrowelOW332metaG_FD_119755 | JGI IMG/M metagenome (GOLD analysis project Ga0172378, IMG submission 119755) | Groundwater microbial communities from an aquifer near a municipal landfill in Southern Ontario, Canada - Pumphouse #3_1 metaG | ecosystem: Environmental > Aquatic > Deep subsurface >... | reverse complement strand
TTTTTTTGATGTCTTATTAAGAATTTAATAAGTTTTATTGAATATATATTCATAAATTTTCATTTTATATTGCATAAAAATACAAAATATGATAAACAATATTATCTTATATTTAAGGAAATGGTTTATGAAAAAGTTTTCTATCTTTTTTTTGGTGCTAATTGCATCAACAGTCTTAGTTTTTGCCAATGGGGTTCAAGAACAAGAAACTAAAACCTCTGTAGCATCTTCTGCTAAAAAAGCAGAACAAGTAGTATTTAAAATTGCCAATGGGGCTGAACCAGAATCATTGGATCCAAGTCAAATTCAAGGTATTCCTGAAGATAGAATCTTCAAGGCATTATTTGAAGGGTTAGTTGTACCAGATCCAGAAACAGCTAATGCTGTTCCAGGCGTAGCTGAAAGTTGGATAATAAGTGATGACGGATTACAGTACACTTTTAAGTTAAGAGATTGCTCCTGGTCCGATGGTACTCCAATTACAGCAGAAGATGTTGTATATTCTTGGACAAGAATCTTAGATCCTGCAACAGGGAGTCCCTTTGCTTGGTTCCCAATTATGTTCTTAAAAGGTGCTACTGAATTTAACTCAGGAGCTGCTGATGCAAGTGTTCTTGGAATTCGGGCTCTTGATGATAAAACCTTTCAAATGGATTTAATTGGACCACTTCCATATGTACTTGGGGCTTTAACAAATTTCAGTTTTGCAATTGTTCCTAAACATATAATTGAAAAATACGGCAGTGATTGGATCCTTCCAGAAAACTTCGTAGGAAATGGACCATTTGTATTAAAAACTTGGTTACCACAACAGTATATTCAAGTTGTAAAGAACCCTGAATACTGGGATAAGGACAATGTAAACCTTGATGAGGTTTATTATTATGCTTCCGAGGATAATAATACAATGTACAATATGTATCTAAAAGGTGAAATGGATTGGCTTAACACAGTTCCACAAGATCAAATAGCTTCAGCAAAACTTAGAGCTGATTATCAAGTAGCTCCACAATTAAGTTCCTATTATTATGTATTTAATTTAAACAAAGCTCCTTTGGATAATATTCTTGTTAGAAAAGCTCTTTCTAGAGCTATTGATAAGGAGGCACTTGTTGAACAGATAACTGGAGCCGGTGAAATTCCAGCTTGGGGTATTGTCCCAGATATGGCTGGGTATGATAGTTTAGAATTTCCAGAAGATAACAATGTGGAAGCTGCACAAAAACTACTTGCCGAAGCTGGTTATCCAAATGGAGCAAACTTTCCACCAGTGTCGGTTTTGTACAACACAAGTGAATCACATAAGAGTATTGTTTCCTTCATTCAACAAGAATGGAAGAAAAATTTAAACATTGATGTTGAAATAGTTAACGAAGAATGGGCTTCTTACCTATCAGATACTGATGCTGGTAAATTTCAAATTGCTAGATATGGTTGGTCTGGAACTTATCAAGACCCTAATACCTTCTTAGATATGTTTTTAACTGGAACAGTTATGAATGGTGGTCAATATTCATCAGAAAAATATGATGATGCTATTAATAAAGCGGCAAGAATGCTATCTGGTGATGAAAGAATGTCAGTTCTTAAAGATGCTGAAAACCTCCTAGTAAATAAAGACCAAGCTATTTTGCCTTTGTATTACTATGTATCTCTTAACATGGTTGATACAGATGTATGGGGAGGTTGGTATACTAATACAATGAATCAACATCCGTTAAAAAATATTTACAAAAAATAATAATATATACATTAAATTTCTATGGCCCTCAATTTTGAGGGCTATTTTTGTAGGTAGTTAATGAAAAAAAACAATTAAAGGTTTGAAAAACGATGGACATTTTATTATAATGATTGCACTATTTTTTTTCTTTTTATTTTTTTGTTGCAAAAAACTTGCCAATCAAATAAAATAGAGCTTGTATGGATAGTATTATTTCAAAACATTTGAGTGAGTGTGAAAAAAAACCGGAAGTTATAGTAGAGGTTCCAGGTGTTACTATCCTCTTTGGTGAGTTTGCAAATTATTGTAAGGGGTTTTCCATTTGTGGGGCAAGCGACTTAAAATTGCAAGCAGCCATTTCATTACGGGACGATTCTTTGGTTAAAATGAGTAATGAGTTTAGTGGTGACCATAAACGTTTTAGCCTTTCGGGAATTAAATTCAGGAAAGAGGATAAGTGGGGTAATTATGTTAAAGGCGTTGTGGCTGACATAATTTGTGGAAACGTTTCTTTAACAGGTATGAATATTTCCTTCACAGGAGATCTTCTAGCTTGTGATGGAGCTACAGTTGCTTCTGCAATGGGATTAGCAGTTTGTCTGGGAGTGAATCAACTTTTTGATTTGAAGATGGATCGAGCTCAAATTATTAGACATACCTATTTGTCTTGTAGTACTTTTGCAAAAGAAATTTGTAAATATATGGTATTACTTACCATGCTCGATGCTAGACCTGGAAAATTACTTTTTTTTGACAACCAAAGAGTATCTTTTGATTATATCCCCTATTTCTGTGATGAATGCAGTGGTTATAAACTTATGGTTGTTGACAGCCGAGTGCCTCCTTTAGCAATGAGAGAAGAAACAGCTTTTATTCAGAAATTAATGGGTTTAGCATTTGTTGAACTAAAAAAACACGCTTCATATGGATTGCTTCGTGATTTTCCTTTGAGTGAATTGACACAGCATGTTGTTCCAATGCAAGAAGATCTTAGGCAACTTTGTTATAATGTTTTAAAAGAAACTGATGATGTTAAAGAAGTTATAAACTATATTAAAGAAAGAGATTTTGTTCAGGTTGGAAAAATCCTCAATAGAAATCAAAAAAGACTTAGAGATGGTATTGAAATTACCTGTCCAGAGGTTGATTGGCTTGTAAAAAGAGCCGGGGAAACCCTGGGATGTTTAGGTTCAAGCATGATTTCGACTGGTAATAGCGGTTCAATTCTGTTACTATTGAATGGAACTGCAAAAGAAAGTTACATTAAGAAACTGGAGGAATATGAACATATATTTGGATTTGTATGCAAAGTATCTGAATTTGTTCCACGTGGAAATGCTGAAGTGATTTTTTCCAAAAACTAAATATGAAAATTTTATTAACAAATGATGATGGATATAAAGCAGAAGGAATAAATATTCTTGCTGATGAACTAAAAGCCTATGGACATGAAATTTGGGTTGTGGCACCCTCTCGTGAACGAAGTGCTAATAGCCAAAAAATAACTATGCATAGAGAAGTTCATTTTACTGAAATTAAAGAAAACTGGTATTCTTGCAGTGGAACTCCTGCGGACTGCATGTTGTTTTCTCTTAAAGAAGTTCTTGATGAGAAGCCTGATTTAGTAGTTTCAGGTATAAATCATGGCTTTAATCTCAGTACTGATATTATTTACTCTGGAACTGTAGGAGCTGCTAAAGAAGCTTCGATTCAAGGAATTAAAAGTATTGCCATTAGTGCTGGATCGGGAAAACAAAAGGGATTATTTAAATTCAAAGACGCTGCGCGATTTTTAGCCGATAATCTTGAACTTTTTTATGGATTTTCAGATTATAAAAGTTTTATTAATATTAATTATCCATATAACTGCAGTGGAAAGTGGGAAACTGGAGGAGTTGGATTTATTGAATATTTTGATTCCATTCAAAAAATTGAAAATTCTGTTGAAGATGGTAATGAAAAAGAAGATTTTAAATTGAATGAAAAATGTTCTGATTATGTTATTGTAGGTGGAAATCCAAGCCTTAAAGAAAGTGAAAGTAGAAGTGATTTTGAAATAACTAGAGAAGGAAATATTAGTATTACCCCACTACAGGTTCTTCCAGGAGTCGATAATGCTAAACTTGAAAAGCTTAAGAGTTATTCAACAATAAAAAAATAAAATACTAATGTTTTAATCCAACTTGACCCTTGAAAAAAATAGAGTTAAGTTATATCCGAATAGGAAAAACAAGATGAATAGAGAAATTTATTTGGATAATAATGCAACCACAAAAATGGCTGCAGAAGTAATAAAAGCTATGAGGGAAAGTGAAAATGTATATGGAAACCCCTCTAGCATGCATTCACTAGGGCGAGAAGCAGCTCAGTATATAAATGATGCAAGAGATAATGTAGCAAAGCTTCTTAACTGCAATAGTGAGGAGATAATCTTCAATAGTGGTGCTACTGAGTCGAACAACACAGTTTTCCATATAGCTGCACAATTAATTAAGCAGGGAAAAGGTAAAAGGATTTTAACTACATCTATTGAACATCCAGCAATAATAGAAACAGTAAAATATCTAAAAAAAGAAGGTCTTGAAATTGATTTAATTCCTGTTGACCGTGAAGGTCGAGTGAAAACAGAAGAATTTAAGAAATTGCTTTCTAATGATGTTTGTCTAGTTTCGATTATGGCAGGAAATAATGAAAATGGTACTATCCAAGATATTAAAAAATTTAGTTCAATGACTCATGAAGTTGGTTCATTATTTCATACTGATGCGACTCAGGCTATTGGAAAAATTAAAGTAGACTGCAGAGATTGGGATGTTGATTATTTAAGTCTTTCTGGACATAAATTTTATGGACCCAAAGGTGTTGGAGCCTTATTTGTCAAAAAAGGTGCTCCAAAGATGACTTTTATAAATGGTGGACACCAAGAAAATGGTTTCAGAGCTGGAACTTATAACACACAGGCGATTTATGGTATGGGTATAGCTGCAAAGCTTGCATATCAAACACTTGCATTTGAAACAGATAGGCTTTGGAAGATGAGAGAAGCTCTCAGAAAGGGTATTCTTGAAAAGATAGATGAAGTTGTAGTAAATGGATGCCAAGAGCACTGTCTTCCTGGTACTTTAAATGTCAGTTTTGAAAGAGTTGAGGGAGAATCAATGCTTTTAATGCTTGATATGAAAAAAATAGAAGTTTCTACTGGAAGTGCATGTGCAACTGGTTCCTTAAAACCAAGTTATGTACTATTAGCTTGTGGCCTTCCTGTGGAAATGGCTCATGGTTCAATTCGATTTAGTTTTGGCCGTTTCAATACAATGGAAGATGTAGATTATGTATTGGAAGTTTTGCCACCGATAATTAAAAAATTAAGGGAGATTTCAACAAGATGAATTTTATGACACAATGGGTATATTCGGAAACGGTACGAGAACACTTTACTGAACCAAAGAATTTGTGGAAGAAAAGTGAAAATTTTGAACCTAATGGAGTTGGTGAAGTTGGATCTTTAGCTTGTGGTGACCAGATGAGGGTTGGAATAATTGTTGAAGATGATAAAATTAAAGATATTCGTTGGCTTACTTATGGATGTGCATCGGCAATAGCAAGTACTTCTATGATGAGTGTGATGGTAAAGGGAATGAAACTGAGTGAAGCTTATCAAATTACCCCAGATGTAATTAATGATGCTTTAGGTGGCCTTCCTGCTCACAAGTTCCATTGTAGTGTACTTGGAGATAAAGCTCTTCGTGCTGCTATTGATGACTATCTTGAGAAGAATAATCTTGATAATCCTTATAAGAAACAGGTTGCTAAAGTAATTTGTGAATGTAAAAATGTTACTGATCAACAAATAGAAAAGCTCGTAAAAACTGGCGAGGTCAAAAATTTAGAAGAACTTAAACAAAAGACTAGTTATGGAACTGGTTGTGGAAAATGTAAAGATAAAGTTGCTGATCTTTTCAATGATTATATGCATCTTTATGGAAAAGAAGTTTAGTCTTCAAAATCTCCGTTCCCAATGAATTCTCTTATTAAAGAATCTTTGGGGACTAAGGTTTCAGGTATGGGATAAAAGCAGTCTAAAACAGACAAAAGTCGTCTAGCTGTTGTGTAGGCATCTCCTTCATTTGGTTTAATTGTCTTAAGTAGAGGTATTGCAAAAGTAGCAAGTACCCCAAGTTCATAATCTAAAGCACTATTTAACATTGTATCAGCATTATTTTGGTGTGGAAATATATGGAAGTTTTCTCCACGCTGAATTGAAGGCCACATAGTCAAAGTTGTAAAAGCTCCAGTCCCCCTAGATCTATGGTCACGGACAATTCTACGAATAATTCTATTATCAGTTGTACTGATACGGTTGTGGTTGTCTAAATTAAGTTGAGTTAAAGCTGATATATAGATTTTGTAAATACTATTTTTGTCTATCATAGGAATCAAATTTGGATTAAGAGCATGTATCCCTTCAATTACTAGAATTGATTTTGAATTTAAAGTTATTGGTTTGTTTTTGTAATACCTTTTTGTGATTTTGAAATTAAAATGAGGAAGGTCAACACTTTTACCACCAATCAAATTACCAATATTTTCTTGAAATAAAGCAATGTCTAAAGCTTCAAAGGCTTCATAGTCTTTCTCTCCATGTTCATCAATTGGAATATCTGAACCGGATAGATAATAATCGTCTAAAGATATTTTTTGTGCTTCATAGCCAAGAATTTTTAATTGTATGCATAGTTTTTTTGCAAAAGTCGTTTTTCCTGAAGAAGATGGACCTGAAATAAACACAGCCTTTACTGCCTTTGAATCAATTTTATCAGCAATTTGGGCAATTTTTTTGGCCTGAAGAGATTCACTAAGTCTTATATAGTCTTGAATATTACCTTTGTAGCAAATTTGGTTAAGTTGTCCAACAGACTGTACTCCTAAAATTTTATTCCAATTTTTGTATTCTTTGAAAACACTAAACAACAAAGGATTGTCACGAAAAGGTTCAAGTTTGGTAAAATCAAAGGATCTAGGATACCTAAGTAACATTCCCTGTGTTCCATAGAGACGTAACTCCCAATTGGTAAGAACACTTGTATTAGAAATTAAAGGTTCATAGGAAAGATCGTAATAACTACCAAGATGGTAAGTTTCAATTAAAGGGTCATTTCTATAGGACAATAATAGAGAGGTTTCTTTATAATTTAATTCTTTAAAATGATTTACGGCCTCTTGATACGCAATGTAATTCTTTTTAATAGATATCTTTTTTTGTGTCAATTCAATCATCTTTTTTGAGATTGTCTCAATGGTTTTTTCTGTGACTACAATATCATCTTCAAAGTTAAAATAATAACCATCGCCCAGAGAATGGCATATAACTAGATTTCTGTGTGGAAAACAAATTCTTGCACTACAACAAAGAAGGAAACAAATACTATGTCGGTACATTTTCTTTCCCAAAGAAGAAAAAAGTTTAACTGGAACTATTGGACAAGAGAAATCAACCTCTGAATTTAGAGGAAGTAGTTCATTATTCACAAGTGCTCCTACAATTGGATTGTCTTGATAATTTACAGTTTCTTTCCAATCGGGTTTTATCTTTTGAAAAATATCGTTGATACTTGAGTGTCTTGGAACATTAAATTTAGTATTTTTTATTGTTACAGTTATCATAGGTTTATACTATCGTAAAATATTGATATTATCAATTGAAGCAAAATTATAAATTTTAAAATTTTATTGACATAGTGTTATAAGGAATGTAAGTTATTACAAGGAGATGTTATGCCAACTGATAAATTTGAAGAATTAGACGAGGAAGGGTTTTCTTATTTTAAGGATGTCTCAAACCTTTCTGAAAAAAAAGGAAAAATTCTTGTTATTGATTTAGCTAGAGAAACTTCTTCTGTTGAATTTGTTGATTCTCAGATTATTCAAACTTATGTAGGAGGAAGGGCCTTAGGTTTAAGGCTTTTTGCACAATATGCTAGCAGTAAAAGACCAAGAGAAAATCCAATAGTAATTGCTCCTGGAGCTTTGTGTAATTCTAAATTACCTGAAAGTAATTATTTTAGTGTTGTATTTCAATCTCCAGTTACTGAAAAAGTTGTATCTGCAAAGTCAAATTGTGATTTTGGAAAACATTTAATATATCTTGGTTACAAAGCCATTGTTTTTCTTGGAGCACTCAGAAAATTAGGGATGGTGGAAATAAGAAAAGATGTTTCATTTTATTTTACTGAACGCTTTTTTGGGATGAATAGTAGTGAAGTTGAAGCTTTTGTAAAGAAATCAGAAGATGACAGGATGATAGTAACTGGAAAAGCTGCTGATAATTTAGTTCCTTTCGCTTCGGTAATATGTGGAGAAGCAATTATTGGAAGAGCGGGGCTTGGATGTCTTTTTGGGTTTAAGAATTTGAAAGTTATTTTGGTTTCTTCCTATGGAAAAAATACTGTTCCTTTTGATTTAGATAAAGAACAAGAAGCCCGAGATAAGTTTATAGATGTCATTGAAAATAGTAATTCTTATAAAACTTTTTCTGAAAAAGGAACTTTGCTTTTATTTGAGAAAGGAAATGAAAAGGGCTTTATCCCAGTGGATAATTTTACTTTAAGATGTGATCCTAGAGCTTTCTATTATACCTACGACATTGTAAAAAGAGATTTAGGTGAAATAGAAGCCCAAAAGTATCTTCCTAATGGGTATTGTATTTTCTCAATGCTTGGAACGAACTTAGGAATATTTGATAGTAAAAAAGTAAATATTTTTTATAAGCTTTGTCTTGAATATGGAATGGATCCAGTTTCAGTTGGAAATATTCTAGGCTGGGCCTTTGAAGCTTCAAAGAAAGGCCTCTTAAATAACTATGAAATAAAGAAAGATGTTGATGGAATTTGTAAATTAATTCAAGAATTGGCTTCAATTACTGGGTTTGGTATTATAGGATCTCGGGGTGTGAAGATTGCCAGCCAGAGTGTAGGTGATGACAAGAATGGAAAAGAAATTGATGGCTTGGAAGTTGGGCCTTTTGATTATAGGGGGTTCTTTTCTCAGGCAATTTCTGATTACCAAGGTTTAAATGTTTACCAGTTTCCAGAATTGCTTAGGACTAAGAAAGAGAAAGAAAAGGTAAATATTCCTTGGGTTTGCTACAATGAAAATATTGTTTTGGGTATTGACTCTTTGGGGCTTTCTGAGGCTTTTATACCCTCTTTTTTCTTTGAAAAGCCATTTATAAAGCGTTCGTTTTTAAAAACTTTCTCTTCTTTTGGAACTCGTTATATGAATAGTTTTACCATTCCTTTCTTTTATCAGGCTTTTTCAGGAAGCCCAGTTAAATCAGGTTTTGTTCAACATCTTGGTAGCCTTTGTTATCGTTTAGAACAAGAAGTCAATTTGATGATAGGTCCAGAAAGGGAATCTAGCTTTTGTGAATATTTTATGGTTGAACCAAAAAGCAATCATCCGTCACAGGAAGTAGTCAGTTTTGCTAAAATGTTCTATTCCTATAAACTATATAGAAAAAGATTAAAGTTTAGGCTCTTTCATTTTAAGGGTTTTTATTTTTTTTCCTGAGTTTAAAAGTTTTAATTCAATTTTGTTTTGAAATATTAAAGCATATGAGGCTTCATACCTCCCTCGAGGGCGACTTGCCGAGCCTGGATTTAGGAAATAATAACTTCCTCTTTCTTCTAAAGCTGGAACATGTGTATGTCCTTGGATAATTATAGAGAAAGGAGGAAGGATATTTCCTGTTTGCTCTGGTGTTTGAAATCTATGCCCATGAGTTATAAATATTTCTCTATTTTCATATTTTCTCACCTGAAACAGAGGTGGGTGACTTAAGAAAGCTTCTGAAAAATCCCAAGGACTGTCACAGTTTCCTAACACTGGAAGGAAGGTTATATTCCTATTTTTAATTATTTCAACCATATCCTCACTGTAGCCGAGGCCTAAATCACCTGCAAATAAAAATTGGGTGCATTTTAAGTTTTCTGCAATTCTAAAAAGCTTTTCTAAAGCTTGAAAATCGCCATGAATATCACTTGCTACTAGAATTGGGACCATTGAATTATTATATTTTATTTTTTTAATATGGTAAAGATTATCAAAAAAAAACTTGCATGTTCATATGGTTATTTGTTATTATAATATCAGACTTATATAAACGAGGGAATTATGGCTGAAGTGAAGTATTTTAAATGTAGTGATTCAAAAATGATGGCATATAGGCAGTGGATTCCAGAGGACAAAAAGGTCACCGCAGTACTTCAAATCCTTCACGGAATGGCGGAACATGGAGCTCGTTATGAAAGCTTTGCTAAAGTATTAAACTCAAAAGGTATTGCTGTCTATGTTCAGGATCATCGGGGGCACGGAGCAACAATTGAGGGAGATGAAAAAGGCTGGTTTGCTGATAAAAATGGATGGCAACGAGTTTGTGATGACAGTTATGAACTAGCAACTTTTATTGCTAGTAATCATCCAGAGAAACCTCTTTTCTTGTTTGGACATAGCATGGGAAGTTTTTTAGCTAGAACAGTTATGGTCCAGCATTCAGATTTATTTAACGGTGTTATGATAATGGGAACTGGAGCTAGTCAGGGCTTAATAGGAAAAATTGGCAAGCTTATTGCACGCCGAGAGCTTAAAAAGAATGGCCCAAAAAAACCTTCTCAAAAACTTAACGATTTAAGTTTTGCTTCATATAATAAAAAATTTCAACCATCTAGAACTGATTTTGATTGGTTAAGCCGAGATGAAGAACAAGTTGATAAATACATTGCAGATGATTTATGTGGATTTGTTTGTACTGCTGAATTTTATCAAGATTTACTCTATGGAGTGGAACTTTGTAATAGCAAAAATTTTGTTGAAAAACTTCCAAAGGATTTACCTTTGCTAATAATAAGTGGAAGTGAGGATCCTGTAGGGGGAACTTCCAAAGGTGTAAAAAAAGTTTATAAGCTTTATCAAGATGCCGGAGTAGCAGATGTTACTTTGAAGCTTGTTGAGGGAGCAAGACACGAACTTTTGAATGAAATAAATAATAAAGAAGTTTTCGAATTCCTTTATAATTGGATGAAAATTCATCGATAGCGAGATGAGTAGAAAAAGTTTTAAAAACAAGTCTGGAAAAATAGGTTGGGAAAGTTTCAATTTTACTAAAAAGAAAGCGTCCTCAAAACTATTTTTCTCAACAGTAATTAAAAAATATAAAAAAGATACCATTTCTTATTATGCAAGTGGTTTAGTGTATTCAACTTTGATTGCATTAATTCCTTGTATAACTTTAACTTTCTCTCTTCTCGGTAATTGGGGGGTTCTTTCACCTGTAATTGATATGACAAGTTCTTTTTTACATGAAGTTTTTGGTTCAGAAATGGGTACTAAAATTGAAACGTTAATTAATACCTATACTTCCAACGCTGGAAGTTTGGGTTTTTTTGGGCTAATTTCCTTTTCAATAACCTATTTGCTTCTTGTTAATAAAATTTTTATGATAATTAATCTAATTTTTCACACTGAAGTAAAAGCAAAAACCACAAAAAGGTTTATTTCATATTTGGCTTTTCTTTTTATCGGGACCTTCCTATTAGCAATATATTTTAGTATTGTTTCTGTTTCTTCTGGATGGTTTTCATTTTTTACAGGGGTTCAGCCAAAAATTATGTCGGATTTTTCAAAGTATCTTTTTCCGCGTTTGGTTTTGTTTGGTGTTCTTTTTCTTTTGTATTTTCTTGTTCCCAATACTAAGGTCAAAGGAAAAAGTGCTCTTCTTGGAAGTCTTTTTTCAACTTGTGGAATAATAATTCTAAGTTTTATTTTTCAAAAAGCTGCAGCGTTCTTAGTCAATTATTCTGTTATTTATGGATCTATTTCAGTAATTTTTATTTTCTTTATCTGGTTATTTCTTTTTTGGCAGATTTTTTTACTTGGTCTTGAAATGTCTTATATAAATCAATTTAAGCCTTATTACTATATTCATGAAATTGGTGGGGGTTATAATCAACTTTCAGAATTAATAAATATAACTTTATTAGTTTCTAAAAACTTTAAAATGGGTAAAGGTTCAACTGAACTAAGTGATATCGAGAGAGGATTAGCAATTGATAATGTAAGATTAATGAAGCTATTGAAACAACTTGAGAATGGGAATATTCTTTTTAAGAACGATAGAAGTAGTATTTCTTATTTTCCTGCAAAGCCTTTGGAAGATATAAAGATTAAAGAAATTATTGGTTTAGGATTTTCTTCAAAAAATGATCAAATTTCAAATAAGAAGAATCTTGGATTAAAGTATTCCTTAAAGTTTTTGAATATAGGCTTAAGAAATATGAAAGATTCTTCAATAGAAGATTTAATTATGGAGTTTGAAAATTTAAAGACAGACAAAGGTTGATGATATGGATTTTATAAAGATACAAGGGGCCCAGAAAGACTATGCCTGGGGGAATGAAGAGTTTATTTCCAACTTTCTTGGGAAAGATAAACAACGAATTGCTGAATTGTGGTGGGGTTGTCATCCTCAAGGACCAAACTATATTGACGATAAGCTTACTCTTTCGAAGTATATTGAAGAAAATCCTGAAGCTATTGGAAAGAATAAAAGTTTTCCATTTCTTTTTAAAATTTTAGCAATAGAATCAATGTTGAGTTTACAGGTTCATCCTGATAAAAAGGCAGCGGAAGAAGGTTGGACAAAAGAAGAGCCTTTTCATTCAAAATTAGACAGAAGTGATTGGAATTATCAAGATTCAAATCAAAAGGCAGAAATGCTAATGGCTTTAACTCCAGTTACAGCTATGTGTGGCTTTCGTCCTTTTTCAAAAATTCAAGAAAATCTTAAAACTTTGTTGAAAAATTCCTATTCTTATTTTTCTAAGGCAAAAGATATAAAAGAGTTTTTTCATATCCTTTATACTTTAGAGAAACCTGATTTAATGTTGTGTATTAATGAATATAAAAAATTTCTTTGGAAAATGGATGATTTGTGTGTTGGTGCTTTTCTTACAGAGTATCAAATAGCCTCTCAATGTCTTGAAAAATATAAAACAGATCCTGCGGTTTTTGCTCCTTTTTTCATGAATGTAGTAAATCTATCTCCTGGTGATGCTATGTATTTACAACCAAGAGTTATTCATTCCTATGTTTACGGTAATGGTGTAGAACTGATGAATAATTCAAATAACGTTTTAAGAGCTGGTCTTACCAATAAACATATGGATTTAAAAGAGCTTGAGATGATTTCTATTTTTGAATCTACTGAACCGCAAATTTTAAACAGTGAATTTAGATCCTCTGGGAAAAATTTTCTTTTGCCTTTTGGTGTAGATCAAGATTTTAAGCTTACTCAATGTCGAAAAGGTGAATTTGAATTTTCGGATAAAGAAGTTAGAATAGCTTTTTGTTTTGAGGGAAAGGCCGAGTTTGAATCTGACTCTCAGAAGTTTGAATTAAAGAAGGGAGAAGCTTGTTTTATTGATTACAGGTGTAAAAACTTCACATTAAATGCAAAAGAAGGTCTTGTTTACGTAGCCAGTAATGGAAAGTAAAAGGATGAAAAAAAATAAATTTCTTTATCTTATAATCCCCGCCGTTTTTGTGAATATTCTTTGGGGTTCTCCTTTTGCTTTAATTAAACTTGGATATAGTGCTTTTGGAATAACCAGTAATACTGGAAGTAAGTTACTTTTTGCGGGGATAAGATTTTTTTTAGCAGGAATACTAATAATTTTATTTGGTTCTATAAAGAATAAAACATTTTTAAAACCAACAAAAAAAAATATCTCAGGTATTCTTCTTCTCTCTCTTACCCAGACAGTTTTGCTTTATTCTTTTTTCTATATTGGACTTTCTAATTCTTCTGGAGCTTTTTCTGCAATTATAAATTCTAGTAGTGTTTTCTTTTCAGTAATTTTTGCTTCAATTTTCTTTAAAGATGATAAAATAACTTTATACAAAGTTGCTGGGAGTCTTATAGGATTTTGTGGAGTTGTAATAGCCAGTTTCAATGGTGGAATCTTTTCTTTCCATTGGAATGGCGAATTTTTAATCTTTCTAAATTGTATTTGTTTTGCAATAAGTGGTGTAATTTCAAAGAAAGTTTCGCAAAGAACAAACTCTTTTACAGTTGCAGGCTACAATTTGATGTTTGGTGGATTAATTTTATGTCTTATTGGAATGATAGGAAAAGGGAAGTTAGTAATTTCCAATGACAGTGCCCTTTGGTTGCTTTTAGTATTAGCTACAATTTCAGCTATAAGTTTTTCTATCTGGACAAAATTGCTACAAATTAATAAAGTAGGAGAAGTTAATGTTTTTCAGTTTGTTGTTCCTGTTTCAGGAATCTTCTTTTCAGGAATTTTCTTGGGAGAAGACATAATTCAAATTAGGTATTTAATTGCTGTTATATTGATTACTTTTGGAATATTTATTGTATTTTCCAAAGATTTAATAAAAAAGTAGGGAGGATTTTATGGAAAGAGAAGAAGCAGTAGCTTTATTTAAAAAATATAACAAGACGGAAAGTCTTTATCATCATGCATTGTGTGTTGAATCAGTAATGAGACATTTTGCTAAACTAAAGGATGAAGATGAAAATTATTGGGGTAATGTTGGCTTCCTTCATGATGTTGATTATGAAATGTATCCTGATCAACATTGTAAAAAATGTGTTGAAATACTCAAAGAAATTAATGCGGATGATGAATTTATCCACAGTGTAGTTTGCCATGGCTGGGGAATTTGCACTGAGGTTAAGCCTGAGAAATATATGGAAAAGGTTCTTTTTACTATTGATGAACTTACTGGCTTAGTTTATGCTACAGCACTTTTAAGACCTACCCATATGGAAGGAATGAGTGTAAAATCAGTAAAAAAGAAATGGAAATCACCTACTTTTGCTGCCGGAGTTAATAGAGACACTATTACTGAAGGTGCAGCTATGCTTGGGATGGAACTTCCTGAACTAATTAAAAACACAATTGATGCTATGAGTAGTATATCAGATCAGATTGGGTTTTAAAAATTATCAAAAATAGAACATAGAATATTTAAAATCTTAAAGTTAACCGGTTGGTTTCCTGCAAGGTTAATTGTCCATCATATTTTTTAGTTTTATTAGTTTTTTTCATTAGATTGCCTCCAGGAATGTTGAATTAGGATAAAATTGTTTTATTTCTTCTTGCAAAGCTTCAT
>Ga0172378_10003423_pt1 | contig 14918 bp, 20 predicted proteins | sample GrowelOW332metaG_FD_119755 | JGI IMG/M metagenome (GOLD analysis project Ga0172378, IMG submission 119755) | Groundwater microbial communities from an aquifer near a municipal landfill in Southern Ontario, Canada - Pumphouse #3_1 metaG | ecosystem: Environmental > Aquatic > Deep subsurface >... | reverse complement strand
ATAGATATTATGGCGATTTAGAAAATAAAAACTAGAGTAATGAGGAGAAGATATGCAAAATACATTAACATACAATCAATGCGCAATGCAACTACAAGAAGTACCAGATGAAATTTCATTAAACTTCTATATTTGCGGTTGTCCACACAAATGTTTAGGTTGTTCTTCTCCTTGACTACAAGAAGTTGGAGAATATAAATTATTAGATAATTTATCTGCAGAAGTAAATAAAATGTCTGATATTAGTTGTGTTTGTTTTATGGGTGGAGACAGCAACCATAGTGATTTAATCTCTGCTGCTCAAATAGTTCATAAATTAGGTTATAAAGTTGCCGTTTATAGTGGTGATGATGAAATCGATTATGAACTATTAAAATATGTGGATTATTATAAAGTTGGTAGATGAGATCATACTAAAGGATCTCTTAATAAAACTACTACAAATCAACATATGTATAAGAAAATAGATGGGAAACTTGAAGATATTACTTATAAGTTTCAGGAGAAAATGTAATGAATATACCGCAATTATTTTATAATACTTGAACAATTAAATATGATACTATAGGAGATGATGTGAATTATAAATTTATAGAGGAAGGTAAAACGCTATATATTTATTTTCAAGGAAGTAGTGGAAAAACAGACTGAATCTGCAACTTCTTATTTCGTAAAAAACCTTATAAAGATATGGATATGCCATATCGAGTACATCGTGGTTTCTTAAAATGTTGAAAACAAGTAGAAGATATAGTTATTGCTAAAATTACGGAAGAAGATGAAACGGGAGAAATGAAATTTAATCGTATTATTACTTCTGGTTATTCTCATGGTGGAGCTTTAGCCGCTTTATGCCATGAATGTGTTTGGTATCATAGACAAGATATTAAAGATGACATTTGGGGTTTTGGCTTCGAAGGACCTCGTATTTATGGCGGTTTCTGCATGAAAAAAGAACTTCGTGAAAGGTGAGAACATTTTATCTTATTTAGAAATGATAACGATATTGTTACACACGTGCCACCTAAATTATTTGCTTTTACTCATGTTGGAAATGTATTCCATATTGGAAGAGGAAGAAAATTCTCACCAATAAAAAGTCATTATCCACAAAATGTATTAAGTAGTTTAAAAGAAATTAGTATAGATATAGATAAAGATATATTAGAAAATATTCAAATTGAATTTAAAGAGTAGGAAAACTACTCTTTTTTAATGAACTAAAGTTCATTTTGAAATTTAAATAACTACGTTATTTAAAAATCATGCGGCGGCTTTTATGACGTTTTGGCGCAGTTGAATTTTTAAATAACGTAGTTATTTAATTATTCAAGGCAAATAGTTTTGCTAAAAATATACTAATTCTTTACTAATTCTCTACTGACGGAAAAATCTTGACATTGATGAAAAGATAATGTATAATATATTTATAGAAAGTGAGATAAAATATGATATACAACTTCATGGACATGCCTGCTGAAAAATATTACGATAATAAAAAAGAATGCGAAAAGCGTAATGATATGCTTAACAATAAAAATAATCAATATATTGCTACCGTTAAAAACGATGGAGAATGGGCATGTTTTATATATAATGCGGATAAAACATTAGTTGTTCGTAGTAGAAGCATTAGCAAAGTAACTAACAAATATGGCGATTTTACGGCAAAAGTGCCGCATTTAGTAGAAGAATTTAAAAAGATATTTAAACCAGGAACAGTTGTTCTCGGTGAATTATGTTTTGATGATCCAACTAAAACATCTAAAGATGTAGGAACTATTTTAAGATGTTTACCAGATAAAGCCGTAGAAAGACAAAAGACAAATCCGTTATCATTAAAATGCTTTGATATACTTGAAGATGCGGATAGTGGTAATTTATTAAAAACACCATATATCAATAGACTAACTTTATTAACTACTAAACTTGCTTCATCTACTTCTGCTTATATTTCATGTACACAGATATTTCTATCTAATTTTATCGAAAATGCAGAAGAAATTTGGAGTAAAGGCGGAGAAGGATTAGTTATTCAACGTAAAAATAATGAATATGAACCAGGGAAACGTACTGCTTGGCATACTTTAAAATTAAAAAAGACATTAGGCGAAGTCGAAGTACCAATTATTGGTATTCAAGCCCCAACATATGAATACACAGGAGATAGTCCAGACACTTGGAAGTTTAAAGATGAAAATGGAAAAAATATAACTAAGTTTGCTTATTATAATTGGGCTGGAGCTATTCTAGTAGATTATAAAGGAACAAGAGTTAGTATTTCTAGTGGACTAAATGATGAAGATAGAGCTTATTTAAATTCGGATGAAGGATTAGAAGCCATAAGAAAACAAAACTTAATCGCAGTTATTAATGCAATGGAAGAGGATCCAGTAAGCGGAAGTTTACGACATCCAATAGTTGTTAGAATTAGACAAAAGGAGAATATGTAAAATGTTTTACGCAATTAAAATTAGTGATTTTTTTGCACATGAATATATTTTAGGTATTTATGAAGATGAAGATGTAGCTCATTTTTATGCCGATTTATTTAATGAAAACCAACATTTTGCTACTGCTACTGTTTCAGAGTGGGAAAAGAAAAATTAATATGTTTAAAAGAAATAATAAGTATTATATAATTCTTATGACAGATAAAGAAGAAACTAGTGAAATTAAACAAATTTATGGTTGCTTCAAAAAAGAAAATGAAGCCATAAATGTGGCTGTGGCATTAGAAGAGAGTTTTCCAGAAATGGAATTTCATGTAGAAACTCTCGAGATAGAAAAAAAGAAGGAGATTAAATAATGGATAAAACAATAAAAGAATTATTAGATTTAGAAGGAAAACGTCAAAATGAAGGAATTGAATTAATTGCTTCTGAAAATTATCCATCTAAAGATATTCGAGACGCTTGCGGCAGTATTGCTATTGCTAAATATGCTGAAGGATATCCAGGACGAAGATATTATGGTGGATGCGAATACATTGATCAAATTGAACAATTAGCAATAGATAGAGTATGTAAATTATTTAATTGTAAATTTGCTAATGTTCAACCACATTGTGGTTCTAGCGCAAATTATGCTGCTTATCATGCTTTAATGCCAAATGGCGGAACAATATTAAGTTTAGCCCTTGATGAAGGCGGACATCTTACTCATGGTTCTCCTGTAAGTTTTTCAAGTCACGATTATAATATTGTTAACTATCATTTAGATAGTAAAGGTCGTCTTAATTATAGTTTAATTGAAGACGTGGCTCTAAATATGAATCCGTTACCAAATGTGATTCTAGCGGGTTATAGTGCTTATCCATATAATATTGATTTTTATGAATTTAGAAAAATTGTAGATAAAGTTAATAATAAATCTGTCGCTTTAACTGGGAAACCATGTTGTTATTTAATGGTAGATATGGCACACATTGCCGGAATTGTTGCCGCACAATTATGTCAAAGTCCAATTCCTTATGCAGATATCGTTACTACTACTACACATAAAACATTACGTGGACCAAGAGGTGGAATGATATTAACAAATAATAGTGAGATTGCTAAACGAGTTAATAGCGCAATTTTTCCATATATACAAGGTGGTCCATTAGAAAATATTATTGCCGCAAAAGCTATTATGGCTTATGAAGACGGTTTACCACAATTTAAAAAATATATGTCTAAAGTATTATTTAATACAAAATTACTCAATGATGAGTTAGCTAAATATGGCGCTACAGTTAGTGGGACAGATAATCACTTATTTTTACTCAATACGATTAAAAGTTATAATATGACTGGTAAAGAAGTACAAGATAAATTAGGTGAAATCGGTATTACTTTAAATAAGAATATGATACAAGGAGATTTGTTATCTCCTAAAGAAACAAGTGGAGTAAGAATTGGTTGTGCTGCTATAACAACGAGAGATATAAACAGCGCTGGAATTATAGAGTTAGCAAATATAATTGATAGTTATTTAAAAAATAAAACATCAAAAGAAACAGCACAATATAGAATAGGTAAAATTACTTCTGCTTTAAAAGATGTAAATAAATTAGAGGTATAATATGTTATACGGAGATACTATAATTTTTAATACTTATGATTATCCATATCACTATTATATATATGCTATTGATAGTTATGATAATATTATGAGAGAAGTAGATATGCAATTTTTAGAAATTATAGATAATAAATATATATGTTATTATAATAAAACAATTGCTCAATTAATTTTAGGAAAAGACGGAAAATTAAAACAAGTAGGAAATTATTCAGATTTAGAAGAAGATGATAAGCAAATAGTAAAGGAAATGATAATTAATGGAATTCAAAATAGATAATTATGATGTATATGATTTAAAGGAATCTTTACAGGCGGCGGCTTATAGCTATCAAACAGAAGTTAAAACTGGTCCTCTTGGAGAAAAAGATATTTTACGTGGAGAAAAATTAGGTCCAGCCAAACCAGGTACAGGACATAATTCATTTTTAAAAGGTATCACTGTTTGCGCTGACATTACCGCACCACTTTATTGGTGGAAACAATTTCAAAGATATCATTTTGCAGATATAGTGTCTTCTACTTCTACAATGCATACAATATTAAAAATGCATTTAGATGATATGTGTGTTAAAGAAACAAATATTGAAGTAATGCAAATTGTGCAAAAAATGATAGACAAATATAATAAAGATAAAGAAATTGGTGTAAGTGAAGAGGAACTAAAAAAATTGTGGCGTTCAATTATTGCTAGTTGTCCTTCTGGTCTATGTTTAACGGCACGAATTACAACTAACTACTTACAACTACAAACAATGTGGTTTCAACGACATAATCATGTACTCAATGAATGGCATATTTTTTGTGCTTGGGCTGAAACTTTACCTTACTTTGAAAAATTTACAGGTTGCAGCGAAGACGAGAAAATTCTTGGGTTAGAATAAAAAAATATATATTTTTAAGGTATTAAATTTAACTATTTTTAATAGATGTGATATCTTAATCATAGAATTGATTTTTAAGCAAAAAAGTAGTATAATAATATATAAGGATACAATAGTATCCTTTTTTAATTAAGGAGAAATAATGGAACAAAAATTAGTTTATGATGAAAACTCTATTATTGCATTAAATTGGAGAGACGGTATTCGTGAAAATACAGATATGTATATTGGAAATACGGATATTATGGGTCTTCATCATTTAATGACAGAGATAGTAGCGAATAGTATTGATGAAGCAATGGCCGGTTACGGCAAACGTATAGAAATCAGTATTAATAGTAAAACAAATGAAATGGCAATTCAAGATGAAGGGCGTGGATTACCGTTTAGACGCAATCAAAGCGGTGAATATGCAATTATTGAAGCATGTACAAGTAATCATGCTGGTGGTAAATTCGATGGAGCCACAGGATATAAAAGCTCACTTGGTTTACACGGACTGGGCTTAAAACTTGTTAATGCGTTATCAACTTATTGTCAAGTTATTGTAAACAGAGATGACGGACATTGTGATATTTTCTTTGATAACGGCACAACAGACGGTCCTGAAATTATAGATCGTAAGCAAACAAAAACAGGTACAACAGTTATTTTTAAACCTGATACAGCAATATTTGGGAATCTTAAATGGGATTTAAAGATAATTTGCGAAAAGATACAAATTGATGCTTTATTAAATAATAATATAGAGTTTATTATCAATGTTGATGGTAAATTATATAAAAAGTATTTATATACAGAAGGTACAAAAGATTTATTTAAAATCAAAGCAGAAGGTAAGAAATTAGTTACTTCTCCTGTTTTCTTTAAAACAGATATGCCAGATGGATCTCTTGAATTCGGTTTAGCATATACTGACGATAAAACTGAAGATATATACAGTTATGTTAATGGCGGTTATACACCTAATGGTGGAACTCATATTACCGGATTTAAAAGTGCTTATACTTCATTAATCAATAAAATTGCGAAAAAAGATGGAGTATTGAGTGATAAAGATGATAATTTCACAGGTGATTTAGTTAGAAGAGGATTAGTATTAGTTTTAGTGCTTAAGGCGAATTTTAGACTTGCTTTCGCCGAACAAACTAAATTAACTTTGAATTCTCCTGAAGCCAGAACTTTAGTATCTAAAGCTACTGGTCAATTAGAGTTAAGTAAAAAACAAAGTAAAGAAATATTAGATAAATTGCTATTGGAAAAGAAAGCTGATGATGCCGCAAAGCGTGCAAAGATTGCAGCGGCTACTGTAAGCAAAGGAGGTAAGAATTTAAAAGCATTAAAGGATTTACCAGAAAAACTTGCAGATTGTCCCGATAGAAATGGAGAATTATTTCTTTGCGAGGGTGAACGAATTGCCCTTATCTATTTAGCCTAGTAACTGCTAGGGGTAAAATTATGATGCCGCAGCAGGCACGCGTAATTCTGCTAACGAGGGTAACTTATATTATATTATAATATAAGGAGTCTCGTGTGAAAATTATGAATAAAGAAAATTGTGTATATTTAAAACAGAAAGAAAAAGTTAAAAAATTAAATATGCAATACAGACAAGAGATTAAAGAAGAACCAATTTATTCATAATTATACATGTATCGACTATCTCCGTTGTTGGAGAGTAGGGATATTATTAGTACGTATTCCGAAACATTAGACAGTAGTAGCAACTACTGAAGAAATAGTCAGCCGAGTGAAAACTCGATGGATTCAGCTGCCGGTGGTGCCAAAATCACCAGAAACAAAACTTCGCAAGCCGTATTTCCACTTAGAGGTGAGTAGAATTTTGCCTCATAATTTACTTTTCCGCTAATCAGCGGGGTAAATCAAAATAAAATTTGATTTGCTAACGAGGGTAAGTTGTGATACGATGAACTAGAAAAGGAGATCGTACCGCGATGAGTCTCGTGGGAAAATAAAAATATGATTGGAATTTATAGATGAATAAATAAAATAAATCAAAAGATGTATATTGGTCAAAGTAAAGATATTGAAACTAGAAACAAAAAACATATAAAAGATTTATTAAGAGAATATCCAAATCCAATCAGAAAATTATAAACCTGTATCGACTATCTCCGACCGAAGGCAGAGAGTACCCCTACTATTGATACGTAGGTCATTTATAGGAAACGAAGATGAAGTAATGGAAAAGAGTAAACCTGAATAGAATTTATTCAGTGAATAAATAGTCAGTTTAATAAACGAAAATTTTAAACACTTGTTCAAAAGATTTAGCAGACATTATTCAAAGTCCAATCATTAAAGATTTACTTATTGTTTTAGGTTGCGGCATTGGAGAAAATTTTGACATACGTAATTTAAGATACGATAAAATAATTATCATGACAGATTCTGATCCAGATGGAAAACATATTGAATTACTTATACTTGCATTGTTATTAAAACATTTGCCAAAACTTATTACAGCGGGTAAAGTATATGTTGTTCAATCTCCACTATGGAAAATAACGAATATTCGGGGAACTAAATATTATTATTCTAATAGCGAAGCAAAAGGTAAAACAGGAGAGCGTATTCATTTTAAAGGACTAGGAGAATTAAATCCTCAAGAACTTTATGAAACAACACTTAATCCAGAAAATAGACGATTACTACAACTACAAGCTGATGATTTGACAGATATCAATAATTTATTTGATATTTTAATGGGAAAAAGTAGTGAATCTCGTAAGAAATTTATTCTTTCAAAAGGAATTAGTAATCTTGAAGGAGAAAATTTTGATGAAGATGATGATGAATAAAAATATATTGACAAGACAAAAGAAATATCATATAATTATATATAGATAAGGAGAATAAATGAAAAACGAATTTATAAAGCGAGAAGAAGAAGGCTTTCTAACTTATGCAGGTGCAGTTATTAAAAGTCGTGCTATTAGTAGCATCGAAGATAACTTAAAACCAGTAGGTAAAAGAATTCTTTGGGTTTTTAATCAACGTAAGTTGACGTCGAGAGCGAAGACGCAAAAATGCGCGACCGTTGCTGGGGCAGTCCTAGCATTTCATCCACACGGTTAAGGTGTAATTTTACTTTTTCATCCTCTTTATTATATACTATTAGAAGAGGAAAAAGAAAATGAAAAAAGTATAGCCGTTTTTAAATCGAAGAAAAAAACTGGAAAGCTTTAAAATGCTAATCAGAGGTGAAGGCGAAAGCCAGCCGCAACGCATAGGAGTTGAAAAAATATTCCCAAGAGACTTCGAAATACTATATTTGGATGTGAAATAAAATATAGAAAAATATTAAAAGATATGCTAAACTGAAATGGAAAAGACCATTTGATGCAAATGAGAGAAATCTCCAGAGATGTAGATAAAAAACTACATGTTAATAACTATTGGATACTTCAGTTTACGATGCAATGATACATTTTTCTCAGTCTTGGAAAGTAAGATATCCTCTTATCTATATTCAAGGAAATAATGGAAACGTGCTAGGCGACAGTGCGGCCGCAAGCCGTTATACGGAATGTAAGCTGTCTCAAGTTGGTGATTTAATGCTTGAGGGTATTAATGATGGCGCAGTAGCAATGAAAGAAAATTACGATGGGACTCAAATGGAACCAACTGTTTTACCAAGTAAATTTCCAAATATATTATGTAATGGATCTCTTGGTATTGCGGTAGGTTTAAGTGCATCATTAGTGCCGCATAATTATAATAATGTAGCAGATGCCATTGAAGCATATATTAAAAATAATCTTATCACTACTGCCGAAATAAGTAAAATTATTGTTGGTCCTGATTTTCCAGAAGGTGGATTAATATTAAACGGCGAAGACCTAGAGAATATTTACGATACTGGAAATGGAACAATTAAATTAAGAGGAGAATATAAGATAGAAAAAAGTGGTCAAAAGACTATAATAGTTTTTACTTCTATTCCTTATTTAGTTGATATTGAACCCGGAATTATCGCGCCATTAAAAAAGTTAGTTATAGAAGAACAATGTGATTATTTTGACGATATAATTAATAATACTGATGATAAAAAAATAGAAATTAAGATTATATTAACAAAAAATACAAATGTAGATGAAGCTTTAGCAGTTTTATTTAGTAAGACAAATTTAGAAAAGACTATTAAAGTAAATAATACTGTATTAGTAGGCGGTGAGCCAAAAGTATTAGGATTGACTGGTTTGGTCCATAATTGGCTTTTACATAGATATAACTGCATTAATAATATTACTAAGAATAAACTCGATGCGACAAATCATAAATTAACTATCACTATTGGTTTGCAGAAATGTATGAGTGATATCGATAAAGTTATATCGCTTATCCGCGCAGCTGATTCAAGAGATGCGGCAAAAATTGCTTTATGTAAAAATTTCGAATTGACAGAAGAACAAGTTAATGCAGTTTTAGATATGAAGTTGAGTAGATTATCTAAATTAGATATACAAGATTTAAAAGATACTCAAACTAAATTGGAAAATGAAGTAAAAGATTATAAAGATATTATTTCTAGTGATGTGAGAAAAAATAATATTATTACAACCGAACTTGAAGATATGCGTAAAATTTGCGGAGATGATCGTAGAACGCATATTATAAGTGCTGAAACAATTAAACATGATTTGTCGAATTTAATAGAGAAGAATTATAATGTATATAATAATTCTATTGTCGCAGGAGAACTTGAATTAAATGCTATTGACTTTGTTAAGGCACGTAATATCAGTGAAATTTATGGATATACTGCTGATGGTCAACTAATTCCAGGAATTAGCGTAAAAGATATAATTGGCGCTACAGTTAGAAACGCAGATTATTTAATCAGCATTACTAAAAAAGGTTATATTAAAAAGACAAGCGTTGATGAATATAATTTAGTAAGAACTAATAAGATTTGTCGTTTAAAACCAGATGATGAAATTTTAAAATGCGGTTTTGCATCAGATAATGACTATATTGTTGCTTTGTTAAATAGCGGAAATATAGTAAAGATGTTAATAAAAGATTTAAATTGCAGTGGAAAAAATACACTCGGTAGTGTCGCCGCAGACACATTAATTTCAGCTCAAATTGTTAATAATGATGATATTTTAATTCTTATTAATAAAGACGGTCAAGCTAAAAAAACAAGCGTTAAAGATTTTGAAGATAATAGTAGGACATCAAAGGGTCAAAAAATTAATGATGGAGCTATCTTTATGACTGCCGTAAGAGATAGAGATCAATTTATATTAAAAACAAAGAATAAAAATCAATGGATTAGCATTAATAAACTTGCTTTAAAAAGCAAAAGCGCAGTTGGAGCTTCAATAACCACAAAACAGATATTAACTATTATTTAATCAGTAAAGTCAAATATAAGATATAAAATATTATTTTTGTATTCTACCGATTAATAATATATATTATATTATCAATAAAAAGTAAATAGAGTATTAGCCGCTTTATATTGCTTTCTATTGTAAATATTTATTTTTATAGAAAAGGAGACATTAATATGTCAGAAAAGAAAGATTTACCATTAACAGATAATTGCAAGAAAGGATTAGCCTTCTTACAAGCAAACGATAAGGTTTGGATTGGTGCCGATTTAGCTGAAGCTTCAGGAATCAAAGGAATTCATCCAGTTATGAACTCATTATTCAAGAGAGGTTTAGTTGAAAAAGGAACTGAACAAAAAGCATTCACCAATAAAGCTGGCGTCACTGTTGATAAAGATTACGTTACCTACGCATTAACCGATGCTGGTCGTGATTTTATTGTCGAATAGTTATAAGTAAATGTTTAAAGTAGGGGTAGATTTTATTCTACCCTTATTATTAGTTGTATAGGCTAAAGACAATTAATAAAACAATTAAAAGAAAAGGAAAAATATGAAAGAACAAACAAACAAGATTACATTAATAGGAACAGTTGTAGAAAATAAGTTAAGACAAGGAACTGCTAAAACAGGTCCTCATGCTGGATTAAATTATATTTCAGGAGAAATCATTTTAAAATGCGTTTTAGATGGTGCTGATAATTTTATCCCAGTTAATTTTTATACTTTCGAAATTACTAAAACTAAAGCCCCAAGCAAATTATATGAATCATATAAGAAAATTGCTGTTGGTCAAAGATTGGAAATTTCAGGATTCTTCTCAGAAAATAGATTCTGGTCAGAAAAAACTGGTCAAATTGCTTCTTCACAAAAAGTTAGTGGACGTTTTGTAAATCAAGCTAAACCAGGCGCAAATGATACAGCAACATTTGAATTATCAGGATTCGTTAGTAGAAGCTTAACAGAAAAACTAGATAAGCAAAATAAACTTTATGCTTATGAATTATTAGTTGGTCAAACCAATTATGATGATACTAGTGCTTCACTTTTTAGATTTCATATCTCACCTGAAAAGGAAGATATCGCAAGAATCGTTAGAGATAAATATATTGCCGGTGCGACCGTACATTTCTTCGGAGATATTCGTTACACAACTACAACAGTAACTAAAGAATTATCAAATAATATTGAATTTGGTGAACCAAAAGTAAGTAGCTTAGTTATGACTAATAAAAACTATTTTATTACAAGTGGTGAAGCCCCAATTACTGGAGATACAGCATATTCTCTAGCCGATATTCAAAGATATAAGTCAGCTATTGCGGCTCGTGATGTTGAAATTCAACAAAAAGCCAAAGATAGCGGCAAAACAAGTAAAACTGATGAAACTCCCTCACAAAGGGCTACTTCATTAATTTAATTAGTGTAAATAAAAAAAAGAGTGTTGAAAGTATTGATCGACACTCTTTTAGTCGTTATTTTATTCAAAAGGAGTCATATATGGACAAGCAAAACGAGAATTATTTTATAGAATTAAATTCTATAGATTTAAGTGAAAAAACAAAGAAAAAGAATGGATTAAGTTATGTAAGTTGGGCTTGGGCATGGGGAGAATTAAAAAAGAAATATCCAGATGCGCAATATCAAGTATATAGCAGAATAGTCAATAAAAAGATTACAAATATAGAGAAAATTAGTGATTTACAAACAAAAAGTACAGAATTAGAAAGTCAAGAAGAAATTCCTTATTTTACTGATGGAAGTACTTGTTGGGTAAAAGTTGGCGTTACAGTCAATAAATTAGAACATATTGAATTATTGCCAATCATGGATAATAAAAATCAATCAGTAACAGTAAATTCAATTACTTCTGTTTTAGTAAATAAAGCAATTCAAAGAGCCCTAACTAAAGCAATTGCAAGACATGGTATCGGTTTATATGTTTATGCTGGAGAAGATCTCCCAGAAACTATTGCAGTTTCATTAGATGTTGATCAAGCTAAAAAAGCCGCAGAAGCATATAAAATTGAAGGCGAAATTGATATCGAAAAAGAAAAAAATATCGTTATTGATTTAGTTAAGATTTTAAATGGTACTACCGCAAGTGAGGAAGTATTTAAATATATTCCAACTATTATACCAAATAAGAAAATTTCAGCTTTAACAAAAGAAGATACTAAGGAACTATTAAAAATCAAAGGATTTTTATTAGATCTACAAAATCAGTTGGCAAATAAATAATAGATGTTGATAAATTATACAAAAAAAGATTTACACACATTAATTAAAGAGTATATGGGGTTATCGCCAACTGATAATATACCCCCAATAATTCTTAATCAAATTACTCGTTATATTATTAATGAGCAAATGAGTTATAAAGAAATCGGACGTTGTATTTGTTATTATGTAGAAAAAGAACATAAAGAAATCAATCCGCTTTACGGCATCGCATTCGTACTAAATATACGTGATGCCGCAAATAAATATTTTATTCAATTAGAAAATAATAAAAAACAAAAAGAAGAAGAAGCAAAGAAATTTATTATAAAAGATGATGTTGTTATTTATAATATTAAAGAAATTGTTAAAAAGAAAACTCCACCTAAGTTACAAGAACTTAGTTTTGACGATGTTAATTTAAAGGAGGAAGAAGATGGAAAATAAAGAACTATATGATAGTTCTGCTTCCCTCTATGTTTTAAGTACTCTGATGAGAAATCCTCTTTTATTAGAGGACGATAAATATGCCGTTTTGCAAACTGATTTTGGAGATAGTTTACAGCAAATTGTTTTTATATCAATATATAATTTAGCAAAAAAAGGAGTATCAACAATTACTCCTTCTGATATAGATTTATATTTAAAAACTACTCCTTCACAATATGATTATTATAGAGAGCATAAAGGTTATGATTATGTGCTTTTAACATATAAAACTACTGAAGGATCGGATTTAAAGCAATTTGACTTCTATTACGAGAGATTAAAGAAGTTTTCTCTCTTAAGAGATTTAGAAAAAAATGGTATAAGTATAAAAGATTTTTATGATACAAGTAAAGATTTTTTAGATCGAGATTTAGAAGATGAACGTCTTAATAATATTAAATTACAAGAAATACCTAATGCAATTCGTGAAAAACTAGTAGAAATCGAAAATAAACATTTAGGTAAACTTAATGCTACTGCGCAAGAAGCCTCAAAAGGTTTAAAAGAATTAGTTGCAGATTTAAAGAAAAATCCAGAAATTGGTTTACCACTTGACGGAAAAATATTAAATTTTGCCATTAGAGGCGCAAGATTAGGTAAACTATATCTATATAGTGCCGCTAGTGGTATGGGTAAAACTAGAACTATGGTAGGTAATGCTTGTCAAATTGCCATGCCCTTTATTAAAGGAGGCAAAATACAAGTAAGAGATGGATATCAAAAAGTTCTCTTTATGGCAACCGAAATGGCTGCCGATGAAATACAAACACTTGTACTTGCTTGTGTAAGTGGAGTTAACGAAGAGAAAATATTATTAGGAACATGTAATCAAGAAGAAGAAAAAACAATAGATGAAGCAATAGCTATTATTGAAAAATATAAAGATAATTTTATAATAGAAAGTATGCCAGATCCAAGTATGGCGGCAATACGAGCAAGATTAACAAAATATATATTACAAGATGGAATCAGTTATATCTTTTATGATTATATTTTCAGCTCCCCAGGCTTATTAGGTGAGTTTAGAGACATAGACGTCAGAGAAGACGTAGCGCTCATGATGCTGAGTAATACTTTAAAAGAAATTGCCATGACATATAACGTATTTATCATGTCTGCCACTCAATTAAATGGTGGTTGGGATAAACCTGGTCCACGTACCGCAAATCTTATACGTGGTAGCAAGGCGATAAGTGATTGGAAGAAATTTTAAATTAAAGTAATGTTGATTTTTACATTTGACTTCGGTACAATAAGTTATCAGGAGTTATTTATGAAAAAAATCATTTTTACAGAAGAAGAAGAAGAAGAAATAATAAATCTTTACTTACAAGAACAAAAATCTTTAAGAGAGATTGGAGAAAAGTTTAATTGTTCTAGGAGTGTTATTGTCAAAGTTATAGATAAACATGAAATTCCTAAAAGAATTAAAACAAATAAATATAAAGCAGATTATGATAAATTTGAAAAAATAGATAGTGATGAAAAAGCATATTGGTTAGGATTTATCGCTGCAGATGGTTGTGTATATACAAGAGAGATTAACGCCTCAGTTCTTATTAATTTGAGCAGAAAAGATAGAGATCATATAGAAAAATTTAAATTTTTTATGAATTCGAATGCTAAAATAAAAGATTTTATTCAAACAGAAGGTTTTTCAAACAATAGTCAAATGAGTAAAATAGTTTTAAATAGTAAGAAAATGGCACAAGATCTTATTAATAAAGGAATTGTATCAAAAAAAAGTTTGATATTAAAACCACCTTTAATCGAAGAAAAATATTATAATAGCTTTATAATGGGATATTTCGATGGAGATGGTAGTATTTATAAAACAAAACAAGGAGAATGAGGAGTTTCTATTGAGGGAACTAGAGAAATGTTGGAATGAATTAATT
>Ga0172378_10003420_pt1 | contig 14921 bp, 11 predicted proteins | sample GrowelOW332metaG_FD_119755 | JGI IMG/M metagenome (GOLD analysis project Ga0172378, IMG submission 119755) | Groundwater microbial communities from an aquifer near a municipal landfill in Southern Ontario, Canada - Pumphouse #3_1 metaG | ecosystem: Environmental > Aquatic > Deep subsurface >... | reverse complement strand
GGGAGAGTAGGTAGCCGCCGTTTTTTTGAAGCCTCTTGAATCTTTATTGATTCAAGAGGCTTCTTCTTTTTATATCCTTCTATCTTTCCGGTGATTACGGTATGATATGGATAAGAAAAGAGGCATTAAAAAGTTTGAACTTTTTAATGCCTCTAATGTTGTTTGTAGCGCGACCCAGGATTGAACTGGGGACCTCATGATTATGAATCATGCGCTCTAACCAGCTGAGCTATCGCGCCATTATTCCAACAATGCGGGTGCAAAGATAGTGCTTTTATTACAAACTCCAAAAAAAAAAATGTTTTTTTTCTTCCTTTGTTTATTACGTATTGTATTTCTTCTTTTTTCTTTGTTTTTATAGAGATAGTAGGATGTTATTTCGCGATAAAGTTATAAATTTGTGTCGTTTATTGAGAACAATGTTTATATATTGGTACATCCAGTGATTTAGTAAAGATGACAAAAGAGAAATTTCATTTAGAATATTTATTGAAGACTACTTCTATTAGCATTCTTTGGGATGCTGTGAGCACTCCGACAGGACTTGAAAAGTGGTTCGCTGATAAAGTTACAACTGTTGATAAAAATGTAGAATTCTATTGGGGAAAGAATGAAATGCGAAGTGCTAAGATTACGGCCATTAGAACTCCTTTATATATTCGTTTTCATTGGCTAGACGATGAGGATGAAAGAACTTATTTCCAAATAAAGATTTTGATGAACGAATTGACTAATGATTATGTTCTTGAGATTACTGATTTTGCGTTATCTAAAGAGATTGATGAATCGAAAAGTCTTTGGAATTCTCAGATTGCGGGGTTAAGGCGCAATTGTGGCTTTTGATTCTTTGTATGTTGTTTTGAACTATTTTTTTTGATTAGATATTTATCGACGAATAATATATAATGCTACGAATAAAGAGATTTGATTTGTTTATTATAAAGAGTTTTTTAATGCTCTTTATAGGTACTTTTTTTATCTGTCTCTTTATCTTCATGATGCAATTTCTATGGCGTTATGTTGATGAATTGGTAGGGAAAGGCCTTGACATGAAGGTCATGGCACAGTTTTTCTTTTATTCGGCCCTATCTTTAGTTCCTGTTTCTCTTCCGTTAGCCGTTTTGCTTGCTTCTTTAATTACTTTCGGTAATTTTGGTGAACGTTTTGAATTATTAGCCATGAAGGCTGCCGGCATTTCTTTGATGAATGTAATGCGTCCTTTGATCTTTTTTGTAGTTGGATTAGTTTTTGTTTCTTTCTATTTTCAGAATATTGTTGGGCCTATGGCGCAAGCTAAGTTGGGTACGCTTATTATTTCGATGAAACAAAAATCTCCCGAGTTGGATATTCCAGAGGGGGTATTCTATTCTGAAATACCAGATAATCAGCTACGTGTCCAAAAGAAAAATCGAAAAACAGGAATGCTTTATGATGTTCTTATTTACAACTTTAAGGATGGTTTTGATAATGCTCATGTTATTTATGCAGATTCAGGAAGAATGGAAATGACAAAAGACAAGCATTATTTATGGCTTCATCTTTATAATGGTGATTTGTTTGAAAATCTGCGCGCACAGAATTTGAGTTCGCAGAATGTGCCATATCGCCGCGAATCATTTTTGCAAAAGCATATTATTATTGAATTTGATTCTGATTTTAATCTAGCTGATGCGAGTATCATGAGTAATCAGTCAAGTGCTAAGGATATGAAGGAATTACAAAATTCTATTGATTCAATTAAGATTGTTGGTGATAGTATAGGTCGAAATTATTATAATGGGTACGCTCAACGTTTATATGGTGACCAACATGTAAGAGAAATAGACTTAAAGGGTAAGAAAGTAAAAATTACTTCTTTAGATAAAGCAAATAAGATTAATGTGGATAGTATATTTAGCACTTTTACTTTAACGGAGAAACAACGTGTGGTAGCGAATGCTCGTCGTGACGTGGAGGATATTGAGAGTGATTTTGATTTTAAGAGTTATACCATGGATCGTAACGATTATGTTTTAAGAAAGCACGAAACAGAGTGGCATAATAAAATTACTATTTCGCTTTCTTGTCTTCTCTTTTTCTTTATTGGTGCTCCTTTGGGGGGTATTATAAGAAAAGGAGGTTTGGGAATGCCGGTTGTAGTGTCTGTACTTGTATTTATTATCTATTATATTATTAATAACACGGGCTATAAAATGGCGCGTGACGGTAAATGGATCGTATGGGTGGGAATGTGGATGAGCACTATGGTATTAGTCCCTTTGGGGACATTCCTGACTTATAAGGCTAATAATGATTCGGTTGTTTTAAATACTGATGCTTATATCGCTTGGCTTAAAAAAATTGTTGGTATTCGCAGTAAACGCCATATGAGTTTGAAAGAGGTCGTTATAGAAGATCCTGATTATATACATCTCCCTGATAAATTGGATGGCTTGTCGACTGATTGCCAAGGCTATATACATAGGAATAAATTAAAGAAAGCTCCGAATTATTCTCGGTTTTGGTTATCGGAAAATAAGGATAATGAAATGGCCGATATTAATGAGCAACTTGAGTTGTTGATAGAAGAAATGTCTAATACTCGTTCGCCTATTATTCTTGATGCGTTACAGGCATATCCGCTGGTATCTACTTCGGCTCATTTGCTTCCGTTTAAAATAAATTGGCTGAATTGGATTTGTGGAATAGTGGTTCCAATTGGATTATTTTTCTATTTTCGTATTTGGATTTTTAGGATACGACTAAATAGGGATTTGGAAAAAATTATTGCGAATAATAAAAGAGTTATCATGTTAATGCAAACAAATAAAATTAAAAAATAGAATTATGGAAGAAATAAAATTGGATAAGATAGAAGACGCTATTGTAGATTTTAAAGAAGGTAAGTTTGTTATAGTGGTCGATGATGCAGATCGTGAAAATGAAGGAGATTTGATTATTGCTGCCGAAAAGATTACTCCCGACAAAGTGAATTTTATGTTAAAGCATGCCAGAGGCGTGTTGTGCGCTCCTATTACGCTTTCGCGTTGTAAAGAGTTGGATTTGCCACATCAGGTAATTGATAATACTTCATCTTTAGGTACACCTTTCACTGTTACTGTTGATAAACTTGATGGATGCACTACCGGTGTTTCTGCCGGCGACCGAGCAGCTACGATATTGGCCTTAGCTGATTCTACTTCAACGCCTTCTTCTTTCGGCCGTCCAGGTCATGTCAGTCCACTTTATGCCCAAGAAAAGGGCGTTTTGAGACGGGCCGGACATACAGAGGCTACGATTGATATGGCCCGTTTAGCCGGACTTTATCCAGCTGGTGCGTTGATGGAAATCATGAACGAGGATGGTTCAATGTCTCGTCTTCCGCAGTTGCGTGAGCTTGCCAATGAGTATGATTTGAAATTAATTTCTATTCATGATTTGATTGCTTACCGATTGAAAGAGGAGTCACTTGTAGTGAAAGGGGTAGAAGTTGATTTGCCAACGGCTTATGGGCATTTCCGTTTGATACCTTTCTGTCAGAAGTCTAATGGCTTTGAGCATGTGGCGATATTTAAGGGTACCTGGGATGAAGATGAGCCGATTCTTGTTCGCGTACATTCATCATGTATGACAGGAGACATTTTTGGATCTATGCGCTGTGATTGTGGAGAACAACTTCACAAAGCTATGCAGATGATTGATAAAGCGGGCAAAGGTATTGTTGTTTATATGAATCAGGAAGGCCGTGGCATCGGTTTGATGAATAAGATAGAAGCCTATAAACTTCAAGAAGAAGGTTATGATACAGTGGATGCGAATATCCATTTAGGTTTTGATCCTGACGAACGGGATTATGGTGTTGGTGCGGAGATCCTTCGTGAGTTGGGTGTGCATAAGATGAAATTGATGACCAATAATCCGGTGAAACGTGTAGGTTTGGAGGCTTATGGGTTGCAGATTGTAGAAAATGTGCCTATGGAGATTGCTCCAAATAAATATAATGAGAAGTATTTAAAAACGAAAAAAGAAAGAATGGGTCATACATTACATTTTAATAAGTAATTACCTTTTTGCTTTTTATTCTCACGTTTTATTACTTATTTTGCAGTGATTTTAACTCAAGATTATAAAATAGATATAAAATGAACAAGTTATCAGACCGTTTGAATAGTTTGTCGTCGTCAGCTACTTTGGCTATGTCCCAAAAGAGTGGCGAGCTGAAAGCTCAAGGCGTTGATGTAATTAATTTGAGTGTGGGTGAACCGGATTTTAATACTCCGGACCATATTAAAGAAGCAGCAAAAAAAGCAATTGATGAGAATTATTCTAAATATTCACCAGTTCCCGGTTATCCTGCTTTGCGCAAGGCTATAGTTGGAAAATTGAAAAAAGAGAATGGTTTGGATTATACGATCACTCAAATTTCTTGTTCTAATGGCGCAAAGCAGTGTGTATGCAATGCTGTACTTGCGTTAGTGAATCCCGGAGATGAGGTAGTAATTCCTGCACCTTATTGGGTAAGTTATCCTGAAATGGTGAAATTGGCCAATGGAAAACCTGTTTTTGTATCGGCTGGTATTGATCAGAATTTCAAGATTACTCCTGCACAACTGGAAGCCGTTATTACACCGAAGACGCGGGCCTTTATTCTTTGTTCGCCCTCAAATCCTACCGGTTCCGTATATAATAAAGAAGAGTTGGCCGGTTTGGCCAATGTATTAATTAAACATCCGGATGTGATTGTTATTGCTGATGAGATTTATGAACATATTAATTATATAGGTAAACATTATAGTCTCGCCCAGTATCCGGGGATGAAGGAAAGAACGGTTATTATCAATGGTGTTTCCAAGGCTTATGCTATGACCGGTTGGAGAATTGGTTTCATGGCCGGACCGGAATGGATTATTAAAGGATGTAACAAGTTGCAAGGACAATATACGTCCGGTCCATGTTCAGTTTCCCAAAAAGCTGCAGAAGCTGCTTATACCACTTCTCAAGTAGAGGTTGGAAAAATGTGTAAAGCTTTTGAGCGCCGACGTGATTTGATTGTTAAATTGGCCAAGGATGTTCCCGGGTTTGAAGTAAATATTCCTGAAGGAGCCTTTTATTTATTCCCTAAATGTTGTTCATATTTTGGAAAATCGGTCAACGATTGTACGATAACTTCTGCCGAAGATTTGGCGATGTTTTTGCTCAATGATGCCCATGTAGCCTGTGTGGGAGGAACATCTTTTGGTGATCCGGAGTGTATCAGAATGAGTTATGCGACAAGTGACGAGAATATTGTTGAAGCGATTAGACGTATTAAAGTGTCGCTGGCAAAATTGAAATAAAGTTATGGTGACAATTTCATGTTGTTATGATAACTGATTGATATTATTTATAAAAGAAGAAAGGCTGTTTCCATTATGGAAGCAGCCCTTTTTAATTTCTTCGATTGTATTATTCTCCCGGATGTATAGCTTCGTTAGGACATACTTCTGCGCATGTTCCACATTCTGTACATGTATCTGGGTCAATGTGATAAATATCACCTTCTGAAATTGCTCCTACAGGACACTCGTCAATGCAAGTTCCGCAAGCAATACAATCATCGCTAATTACGTAAGCCATTTTTGTTAATTTAATTTGATTAGTACTAATTTATCGCGACAAATATAGGACTTTTCTTCTTTCATTGTTCTCTTATTTACTTAATTTCCTTTAATTTGTATATTATATAATCGATCAAGGCTTTTTAATCTATCGATTAATTTGTATTTTTGTATTTTATAATCCAATAATAAAAGCGATATGCCATTAAAATTACCAGATAAACTCCCGGCTATTGATTTACTTAAAAAGGAGAATATATTTGTTATTGATGCGTCCAAAGCTACGAAACAGGATATTCGTCCGCTTAGAATTGTGATTTTGAATCTCATGCCGTTAAAGATAACGACAGAAACTGATTTAATAAGGTTGTTGTCGAATACTTCGCTTCAGGTGGAAATTTTATTCATGAAGATTAAAAGCCATACTCCCAAAAATACACCGATAGAACATATGAAAGCGTTTTATCTTGATTTTGATGAGATTCGCAATCAAAAGTTCGATGGTATGATTATCACAGGTGCACCTGTTGAACAGATGGATTTTGAAGAAGTTAATTATTGGCAGGAAATAGCCGATATTTTTGAGTGGACGCATGCTCATGTCACTTCAACATTGCATATTTGTTGGGCAGCGCAGGCCGGCCTTTATTATCATTATGGTATAAGGAAGTATGCGTTGGAAAAGAAGATGTTCGGCGTTTTCAAGCATCATGTGCTTAGTCCGCAGCATCCGCTGTTCCGTGGGTTTGATGATGTCTTTTATGTCCCGCACAGTCGGTATACCGAAGTACATAAAGATGATATTTTGAAAGAGCCCGCACTTACGTTGCTTTCCGAATCTGATGAGTCCGGTGTATATATTGTTGAAGGGCGTGGTGGTCGCGAGTTTTATGTGACCGGTCATTCGGAATATTCTCCTGATACTTTGGATATTGAATATCGGCGTGATTTGTCAAAAGGATTACCGATAGAGATGCCCCAAAATTATTATATAGATAACAATCCATCCAAGGGACCGCAGGTTTCATGGCGTGCACATGCTCATTTGTTGTTTTCAAACTGGTTGAATTATTTTGTATACCAGGAGACACCTTATAATATTGAGGATATCAAATAATGTTTCAAACATATAAGCAATGATTAAAACGCGAAAAATAGAATTACTGGTACCGGCCAAAGATTTGAATTGTGGATTGGAAGCTATTAATCACGGTGCAGATGCTGTTTATATAGGTGCTCCGAAGTTTGGAGCACGTGCTTCAGCTGTCAATTCTTTTGAGGATATAGCATCTCTGGTGGAGTATGCTCATCTTTTTCGTGCTAAAATATATGTTACGGTAAATACGATTTTAGGTGATGATGAATTGCCCGAGATGGAAACGATGATTCATCGGTTGTATGATATCGGTGTTGATGCATTGATTGTGCAGGATATGGGAATAACCAAACTTAATCTTCCGCCTATACCCCTCCATGCAAGTACGCAGATGGATAATAGAACAGTGCAGAAAGTGAAGTTTTTGAGTGAAGTTGGCTTTTGTCAGGTTGTTTTGGCGCGCGAACTTTCTCTTAATGAGATTTCCCATATTCATGAAAGTTGTCCCGAAGTACCTTTGGAAGTTTTTGTTCATGGATCTCTCTGCGTGAGTTATAGCGGACAGTGTTATGCCAGCCAATATAGTTTCGGGCGTAGTGCCAATAGAGGAGAGTGTGCACAGTTTTGCCGATTGCCTTTTGATTTGGTGGATGCCGCAGGCAAAGTGATTTTGAAAAATAAGCATCTGCTATCTTTAAAAGATATGAATCGAAGTGAGGAACTCGAGCAATTGCTTGATGCTGGAGTATCTTCGTTGAAAATAGAGGGACGGTTGAAGGATATATCTTATGTAAAGAATGTGACTGCAGCGTACCGTGAGAAGTTGGATGAAATATTTGCTCGTAGAAAAGAGTATGTTCGTTCTTCTTCAGGTCAAAGTCATATAAGTTTTGATCCGCAGTTGGATAAAAGTTTTAACCGTGGTTTCACAGATTATTTCCTGAAGGGTCGTCATGAGAACGTGTCATCTTTTGATACACCCAAATCGATTGGCGAAGAAATGGGAGTGGTGAAAGAAGTTCGTGACAATTATTTGATCGTGGCAGGAATTAAACCTTTCCATAATGGAGACGGTGTTTGTTTTTTTAATGACTCGGGTATTTTGGAGGGATTTCGTATTAATAGGGTGGAGAAAGGAAACAAACTTTTTCCGAAAGAAATGCCTCATGTGAAACCCCATACGTTGGTTTATCGTAATTACGACCAAGAGTTTGAGCACTTACTCTCTCATTCTACTGCCGAAAGGAAAATAGGAGTTCATGTCCTATTGAGTGAAAACAATTTCGGATTTTCATTATCCTTAGTAGATGAAGACAACTTGCATGTTACGCTTGCACTACCTTACAAGAAGGAACTTGCCCGTACTCCGCAGTTGGAGAATATAAAAAGACAACTTGTCAAATTAGGAAATACGCCGTTTGATGTGCTGGATATTGAAGTTTCGCTTACAAAGAATTGGTTTCTTCCATCTTCTGTCCTTACCGATTTGCGCAGAGATGCTGTTGAAAAACTGATAGCCGTCCGCCACACTACCTATCCACGTGAATTAGCTGTTCTGAAAGCAACGGATTGTGTCTATCCGCAGACATCATTGACCTATTTGGGAAATGTGATGAATGCACGTGCCTTTTCTTTTTACAAGGAGCATGGTGTACAAGATATCAAGCCGGCTTTTGAAAAAAAAGCTGTAGATGATGTCGTGCTTATGTTTTGTAAGCATTGTCTTCGTTATAATATGGGTTGGTGTCCTACTCATCAAACCGGTCGGTCACCATATAGAGAACCATATTACTTGGCCTTATCCGATGGAAAACGTTTCCTATTGGAATTCGATTGCAAGGAATGTATGATGAAAGTTAAGCCAGAGGTTCAATCATGAAAAAAAATCAGGAGAATAAGTTAATTGTTCGGAAATTAATAAGGAAGTTCAAGCTACCCGATTCGTTTCTTGGCTTATTACCTCTTTTTTTGATCTTTTTATTCATTTTTTCATCTTGTGAATATTCCCGTCCGGATTTGTCATCATCAAAGATGCCCCAGCGTGCAAAAGATTCGTTGAAGTATCTTTACGAACGTCATTATACGTGGAATTCAAATTTTAAAGTAATTGGCGATTCCATATTTTTGAAATGTCTTCCGATTGAAAACCGGTTTATTACTTTACATAAAGGTGATCGGGTAGTTGTGGCGGATATTGCTGTTCATCCCAAGGATAGTGTGGATAGCGTATGGGTGAAACTGGCTCATACACAGGATATGCAGGGGTGGGTACATGAAAAGAATTTGATTCGATATTTTGTACCTACTGATATTATATCTCAAGGCATTTATTATTTTAGCGATACTCATTTACCTGCTTTTATTGGTGTTTGTACACTGTTTGTTTTCTTTTATCTTATTCGGAGGTTCAGGCGTAGCCGTTTGCAGTTGGATGATTTTAGGGCGATAGACTTGAATTATTTATTCTTCCTTTGTATTTTGATATCCTTTAGTGCCACTCTTTATGAATCCATGCAAGTCTTTTTGCCTCAAACATGGCAGCATTTTTATTTCAATCCCACTTTGTCACCGTTTAAAGTGCCGTTTATTCTTTCTGTTTTCTTGATAAGTTTCTGGGCTATATTAGTTGCCGGACTGGTAGCTATAGAAGATTTGTTCAGACATCTTTCGCCATCCGCCGCTATTTATTATTTTTTCGGCTTGACGACTTGTTGTATCTTTTGTTATTTCTTTTTTATTTTAGCCACACAATATTACGTGGGATATTTCTTTTTGATAGGTCTGATCATTGTCTTTTTTAAGAAAATGAATAGAACCGGAATTTACAAATATCGTTGTGGACATTGTGGAAGGAAATTGAAATCGAAAGGTATTTGTCCCTATTGCGGGGTGAGAAATGAGTAATCAGTGATGATTAATTAGATTAGATTTGGTCAACATCCACGTAACCGTTCATCACAGCATAAATCGTTAGTCCTGACACCGATTTGATGCCAAGTTTCTCTGTTATATTTTTTCGATGAGTAATGACAGTGGTAATACTGATGTTCAATTTATCGGCAATCTCCTTATTAATAAATCCTTTTGTAATCAGTACGAGAACTTCTATTTCACGTGCGGAAAGTAAATCCGATTGTTTCTTTTGCTGTACCTGCATCCCTTTAATCGGATAGCCGAATCGGTGGGCGTGTTGATGAAGGCGGAGCATACTTTTTGCTAATTTTTCTTCATCGTCATAGATGTTGAGTACGGCAAAATCGGAAAGCTGAAATTGAGGACTGTTACCTCCCAAGAGTATTGTTTTGTGTTTGCGTTGATAAAAAAAAGCATTGTGTTCCATGAAAATTTGCGGAGAGACAAAGTAATGCATGTACATATCAGGTGTATCATCCATTAATTCGGCATAGTTGTGAAAGACACGTATGACAGCCATCGGGATAATCTGTTCCATCAACCCCTTTAATCCTATGCACGTCAGTGCATTAGCATCAACGATTGCAATCTCGGGTATAATGGGCTTTTTAGAAGGCTGACTGTTGTTCTTTTCTTTTTCTGTGTTTTCTCTCTCCATCTTTTTTACATGAAATAGGTTTTAACTGCTTCTGCGCATCTTTCTCCGTCAATAGCTGCCGAAACGATACCGCCTGCATATCCAGCACCTTCACCGCAAGGGAATAATCCCCGGATACCGATATGTTGCAGAGTTTCTTTGTCTCTTATAATACGAATGGGAGATGATGTACGTGTCTCTACCCCTATTACCACTGCCTCGTTAATTAACAATCCACGGCTGGAATGTGCAAATAATTTAAAGCCTTCAGTCAGTCGGCTACTGATAAATTCGGGTAACCAGAAGTGAAGAGGCGAGGAAACAAGTCCCGGGCTATAAGATGAATCAGGAAGATTGGAACTTAGTTTTTTAGTTGTAAAGTCGACCATTCGTTGTGCAGGTGCCGTTTGTTTCATGCCACCCTGTATCCAGCATTGATGTTCCAGTTCTTCTTGAAAGTGAAGAACAGAAAGTTGTTTTTTATTAATATCCTCACATTCTTCTGTTGAGAGGGTAGGATTGATGGCAAGAAGAAGTTCGTTCTGCTTTTCTGCCAAAGTATCGTCTTCTATTTTCCAGTTCTCTTGTTCCAGATCTTCGGGGTGAAGTTCGACTACCATTCCCGAATTGCTCCATTTCGAACCGCGGTTGGAGGGCGACATACCGTTAACAACTATTTCTTCCGCTCCACTGGCAGCCGGTACGACAAAGCCGCCCGGACACATACAGAAACTATAAACGCCTCGGCCTTCCACTTGCGCTGCAAAACTATATTCGGCGGCAGGCAGAAATTTCCCCCGTCCGTTTTTATTGTGATATTGTATGCGATCAATGGTTTGAGAAGGATGTTCCATCCGGACACCAACAGCGGTACCCTTGGCTTCGATAGCTATATGATTGGCTGCCAACCAGCGGTATACATCGCGGGCTGAATGTCCGGTGGCCAAAATAACCGGGCCTAGAAATGTTTCGTTCTTATCTGTTTCGATACCTTTTATATCATCTTTTTCGATAATAAGTGATGTCATGCGGGTTTCAAAATGTACCTCGCCACCACAACCGATAATGGTATGTCGCATATTCTCTATCACTTGTGGTAGTTTGTCTGTTCCGATATGCGGATGTGCATCTGCCATGATAGCTGTTGATGCACCATGTTGGCAGAAGATATTCAGTATTTTCTCCACATTGCCATGTTTCTTGCTACGTGTATAAAGTTTGCCGTCAGAGTAAGCACCGGCACCACCTTCGCCGAAACAGTAGTTTGATTCGGGATTCACCGTTTGTGTCTTACTAATCAGTGCTATATCTTTCTTTCGCTCGTGAACATCTTTCCCTCGTTCCACGATAATCGGGCGCAGGCCCAATTCGATAAGATGCAAGGCTGCAAACAGTCCGCCGGGACCGGCTCCAACAACGATAACTTGCGGTTTCCCTTCCACATTGTTATATATAGTCTGTTGAAACTCCTCATCCGTAGGTTTTTCGTTGACATAAGCGCGAACTTTCAGATTAACAAAGATCGTTCGTTGTCGAGCATCAATACTTCTTTTCAATATGCGGGTTGCTGTAATTTCTTCCAGGTTCAATCCTTTTTCCTGAGAAAGATATGTTTTTAATTGCTGTTCGTCAGCTGCTATTTCGGGTAAAACCCGGAGTTGGTATTCTTGTATCATAATACTTTTTTAATCACGTTTAATAAATGAAAATCACCCGAAGAGAGCTCTAAAAGCTTCTTCCACTTTTCTGACAGGTACTAATTCTATATTTAATTTCTTCTTTTCCAGTCCTTGCAAATTATATTTGGGCAACAGAAACTGTTTGAATCCCAGCTTTTCTGCTTCGCTGATGCGTTGTTCAATCCTGCTTACGGGACGAATTTCACCCGATAGTCCGATTTCACCGGCCATGCAGATGCCTGATTCTATTGCTACATCCATATTTGAAGAAAGAATGGCACTAATAACGGACAAGTCAATAGCCGTATCGTTCACTTTCAATCCTCCAGCTATATTTAAAAAAACATCCTTTTGTGCCAGTTTGAAGCCAACCCGTTTTTCGAGTACGGCCAACAGCATGTTCATCCTTCTGATGTCGAAACCGGTGGCCGAACGTTGTGGATTTCCATAAACAGCGGAGCTGACCAGTGCTTGTGTTTCAATCAGAAACGGGCGGACACCTTCGATGGCCGAAGCAATAGCAACACCGCTCATTCCCTCGTGGTCCTGACTAAGCAGCAGTTCCGAAGGGTTGGTCACTTGACGTAATCCATCTTGTCTCATCTCATAAATACCCAGTTCCGAAGTGCTTCCAAACCGGTTTTTTATACTTCGCAGGATGCGGTACATATAATGTTGGTCGCCTTCAAATTGAAGAACGGTATCGACAATATGTTCCAAAACCTTCGGCCCGGCTATCGTTCCTTCTTTATTGATATGTCCGATGAGGATGACCGAGGTTTGTGTTTCTTTTGCAAAACGGAGAATGGAAGCCGCACATTCGCGGATCTGGCTGATACTACCCGGGGTAGAATCGACGTTTTCCGTATAAATAGTTTGGATGGAATCGATAATGACCAAATCGGGATGAGTGTTCTTGATATGTACAAAAATCTGTTCCAGAGATGTTTCGCATAAGATAAGACAATCACTTGAATTTTTTGAGAGACGGTCGGCGCGCAATTTGAGTTGTCTTGCACTCTCTTCACCGGAGATGTATAAGACACGCTTTTCCGTCATTTGCAATACGGTTTGCATCACAAGAGTCGATTTTCCGATGCCGGGCTCACCGCCAAGCAGAACTAACGACCCCGGAACGAGTCCGCCGCCAAGCACCCTGTTCAATTCTTCATCATGCATAGGGATGCGTGGTTCGTCGGTCGCGTCAATTTCGCTGAGCGTTATAGGTTTTGGCTTGGCTGTTTCAATACCAGAAGTGGAACGTTTAGTTGTCGGTTCTTTTCGGATAATCTGTTCCACAAAAGTGTTCCATTCACCACACGACGGACATTTCCCTACCCATTTCAGAGATTCTTGACCGCAGTTGCTGCAAACATAAACAGATTTTTCTTTAGCCATCCTCTTGTTCTTTTTGCAAAGATAGTTGTTTTTATGTGTTTTTCCTTTATAAATAGGTCCTTTTTATTTTACTGTTTTCCTGTTTTGAGTCTTGTTTTTTTAATCTTTTTACGTGTTTGTCATAAAAAAAACGATAAATATGATAGAATGATTATTTTTATTGTTATTTTTGCCTCAATTAAAAACAAAAAAAGTAGAAATTATCGCTATGCTAATCAACTATCCGCATACATTTACTTATATGTGCACCGCAACCGCCACCCCTAGGGGTTGAGAGATAGTCTTGTGTTTCTATGTGATTCACGCCTATGTTTAATTAGGCATTTTCAATATTAATTTTATTATTCTTTAATAACCCTACTGTCCGATAGCGCGGGCAGGGTACAAATTCGATATTTTCATGAAAGTAATGAAATTTGGCGGGACATCCGTAGGTTCCGCGAAAAGTCTTTTAAATGTAAAAGAGATTGTAGAGTCGGCCCAAGAGCCGGTAATCGTTGTCGTTTCCGCTTTAAACGGTATTACCGATAAACTGATTAACACTTCAAAGATGGCTTCAAGAGGTGACTCCGGTTATGAACAAGAATACCAGGAGATTGTAATCAGGCATATGAGTCTGATTGATGAGATCATTTCTGAAGGTAAAGGAAAATCAGCATTAAAAATCCGTATTGACGGTCTTCTTCATGAATTGAAAGATATTCTGGAGGGTATATTCCTGATTAAAGATTTATCTACTAAAACCTCCGATGCCGTTGTCAGCTATGGTGAGCGACTATCTTCATTGATTGTAGCAGAGTTGATAGATGGTGCACGGTGGTTTGATTCCCGCAAGTTTATAAAGACAGAAAAGAAGTTTGTCAAACATACGCCCGATAGTGATTTGACAACAAGTCTTATCAAAGAGACTTTTCGTGAATTGCCACGGATTTCACTTGTGCCCGGTTTTATTGCCAGTGACAAGGTGTCCGGCGAGATAACCAATCTCGGTCGCGGAGGTTCCGATTATACGGCAGCCATTATTGCTTCGGTGCTTGATGCCAAAATATTGGAAATCTGGACTGATGTGGATGGCTTTATGACAGCCGATCCCCGGGTGATTAAGGGAGCGTATACCATTAGCGAATTAAGCTATGTAGAGGCGATGGAACTTTGCAACTTTGGTGCGAAAGTCATTTATCCGCCAACAATTTATCCGGTTTGTCATAAAAATATTCCTATTCTGGTTAAGAATACATTCAATCCAGAGGGTAAGGGTACTATTATTCGGCAAGATGTTATCAGTCCGCAGGGCAAGTCAATCAAAGGCATGTCGTCTATCAATGATACAAGTTTGATTACTGTCACGGGACTCGGTATGGTCGGTGTTATCGGTGTGAACTATCGTATTTTTAAAGTTTTGGCAAAGAGCGGGATCAGTGTATTCCTTGTCTCTCAGGCTTCTTCGGAGAATAGTACATCAATCGGTGTTCGCGATTCTGAAGCCGATCTTGCATGTATAGTGCTCAATGAAGAGTTTGAAAAGGAAATTAAGATGGGTGAGATTTCACAAATCGCAGCCGAAAAGAATCTGGCGACGGTAGCAATTGTCGGCGAGAATATGAAACATACACCCGGCATTG
>Ga0172378_10003419_pt1 | contig 14926 bp, 13 predicted proteins | sample GrowelOW332metaG_FD_119755 | JGI IMG/M metagenome (GOLD analysis project Ga0172378, IMG submission 119755) | Groundwater microbial communities from an aquifer near a municipal landfill in Southern Ontario, Canada - Pumphouse #3_1 metaG | ecosystem: Environmental > Aquatic > Deep subsurface >... | reverse complement strand
TTTTTCATATTTCAATTAGGCTATGAAAAATATGGAAAAATTAGTTAATTATTTCAGAAACTAAACAAGCTTTGTTTGGTAACGAAGCATTTTCTATAGTAATAAAAATAATTAGAGAAATAGTTAGGAGAGAGGAAAAGGTTAGATAATTACTAACAATTCCAAAAAGAAATAAAAAGAGGAAACGCTCCCCTCTGCGTTTCCTGCAATTATGTTAGCACTATTTTTCTATGTGTGAGGTGTCAATTTGCCGAATTTGTGTTTCTTCGTTGTTTTTAGCGACTATTAAGGCGTCTTTTTTCTTCCTTCGTTTCCGTTTACCAGTTAATCCCGCTCTGAGATTTCGATCAGCGAAAAACAAATTAAGAATGACAAACAAGAGGATACCAACGAATAAACAAAGGTACATCATTGGAACGTCAAGCTCATGTCCAAAGAAGGAGACATTCATAGTGAAATTAGCTTCGAGATCTTTAACCATTTGAATGATAGTGGTATCAGGGACCCCGGTAGATCTGAGAACGCTCATAAGTTCGATGAATTGATCTTGGAGGAAATAGTTTCTAAAAATACCCGCGGAATAAGTTCCAGGGAAGAAAACGCAAAGATATTTTACAGAATCAGGAAGCATAGATACTGGCATATAGGCTCCAACAAGGAAGCCGATTGATGCCGAGATGATGGCGATTAAGGAGTTGAAGACAGCACCGGAATGAACGAAAGAAACAACGAAGACAGTAATTAATGAGGCACTGATAATGGAAACAATGGAACAAAGGATAACCGCCATAACGTTTGCAAAAGATAAGTAGAAAGAACCGACGCTTCCTAGGTAAATGAGACAAACAACTAGTAAAACAAAGATGATTATGGCGGTTACTATAATGTTGAATAAGAAGTAAGAAATATTGATAACTGAACGGGAAATAGGGGATGAGACAAAGTCTCGATTGGAGCCAGTTTCTCTATCTGTGATGATAATTAAGCAAGAATTCAAGGATACAGTGATACAACTGACCGCTAAAATTCCGGAAAGCATCCAAGAATCGACCAGGCTATGGGCCTGACCTATAACAAGTTCATTTCCTGTTAAGTTATACGTTTTAAGAACGCCATCAACGCTTTGGAATTCGAGGTCTCGGAGGAAGAGAATATAAATAACGAGAGTAATTAACGGAACGAGAAGAGAAAAGAAGAAAGCTAACTTATTCTTAAAGAACATCTTTAAGTGACGGAGAGTTAAGGACCAGAGGATCTTGTTTTGTCCGTAAAGGCGATTGGGGTTAGCTTCGTGTTTCATTGATTATCCCCCTCTTTATACTTTTGACCAGTTACGTTAAGGAAAACATCGTCCATATCACCTTTTTTAACTTCAAAGTCTTTGATGAGATCAGAGTGTTCATTGATGAAAGAAATGGCTTCCGCACTATCTTTTACTGGGAATTTATAACATAAGCCATCGGCGGAATAGGAAGCGCCTTTTTTCTTAGATAGTTCATCTAGGATGTCATTTTTTGGAGAATAGACGATGACATAATCCTTAGAATAACGGTTCTTTAACTCTGTTGGAGTTCCTGTTGCAATAATGCGACCATGATCCATGATGACTACGTCGGTAGCTTTATCAGCTTCTTCCAAGTAATGAGTGGTTAAGAAAACAGTCATTTTTGTTTTTTCTCTAATTGAGTTAATTAAGTGCCAAACATCCTGACGAGTTTTAGGATCTAAACCGGTTGTTGGTTCATCCAAAATTAGAATTTTAGGTTCATGAACCATTGATCTAGCGATATCAAGACGTCTTCTTTGGCCTCCTGAAAGGCTCTTAACGGGCTGCTTAAGAATCGGTCCGAGATTGAGCATGTTCGATAATTGCGTGATTTTTCTCTTCTTTTCTTCCCGACTCATATTGTAGAAGTCAGCACGAGACCTAAGGTTCTCTTCTGCAGTTAAAACATCATCAAGAACAGATGTTTGGAAGACAATTCCAATTTCTTTCTTAATGGCGTTTCTCTCTTTATCAATGCTATGTCCATCAACAATAACATCTCCGTAGTCTTTTTCGAGAATTGAAGAAATGATATTAATAGTGGTACTTTTTCCTGCTCCGTTAATTCCAAGGAAGGCAAATAGTGAGCCTCTTTTGACGTTGAAGGAAACATCATCAACAGCTTTTGTTGTGTTATAGGTTTTAAAGAGATGACGGATTTGGATAATGTAACGCTTATTTTTAGCTTTAACCTTAGCTTCTTCTTCTTTGGCGAGTCTTTCTTTAATGGAATTGAAAATCTTGTAGTCTTCGTCAAAGTCATGGATTCCTAAACGTTTGGTGACACTATTGACGTCAGTACTAGAAACATCTTTAGGACCAATTAATCCATAAGAGATGCCGTGGCAAAAATGTTTGATGACGGTGTCGCGCTTAATGAATTTCTGTTCGTTAAAACGGAAACCTCCGGGAAGGAGAACAAACGAAGGAGAAAAAAGCTCGTTCAATGATTCAATATCATCAAAGTGTTCTTCAGGAAAGGAAGAACCAATCTTCGAGAATAATTCAGTCTTTCTAATAACCGGCAGATTCAACAAAAGAACTCCAGAATTAATGAAGTCTTTTTTCCTAGTGAAGCGGAAGCGGAAGTCATTAACTCCAGCAATTTCATGTTCACCCATATCAAAGTCTTTAAGTTCTTTAATATCGGATCTAATTAAAGTGTCGCAATCTAGGAAGATTATTTTACCTTCTAAAAAGGTCAAAGAAGGAACAAGGTAACGAAGTAAAGAATAAGGAGAATGACGGCCTTTTTCTTTCTTAGGGCCCGTAAAAATTGAATGATAGATTGTTGAACAATCAACAACTTTGAAACTATTTTCCGGATTAAAGGTCTTCATTTCGGCATCGATGATTTGGCCTTGAGAAGTATGAAAAGAGCGATAATCAGGATTAATATCGATAAAATCCATTGTTAGCATGTAAGCCTTGACGGTCTCACTGGCCCGTCTAGATAATGAAATGGCGCTAAGGAGCACCGACTCAAACATCTTGTTATTTCCCGAATATATGATGGTTATCATTGTTAATGTTTTTTAGTAATTAGTTTAGAAATTGGATTTTCTTATACAAAGATTATAAAGGAATTAAGGGAGTTTTTCTTTCTTTTTCGTCTTAGTCTAGACAACTTACGAGTTTAAGAGCCTCAGCAATTGTCTTATCCATATCGAGGTATTTGTAGTTAGCTAGTCTTCCAAGGAAATAAACTTTGCCAGTTAAGGTTAGAGCTTTTTCCTTATAGGCATCAGCAAGGAGAGAATTTTTCTCGTCGTTTACTGGATAATAAGGGATTTTTCCCGGAGCAAAGGTATCTGGATATTCATAAGTAACATAGGTGGAATGGTGGTTTTGGCAGTTGTGGTCGAAATGCTTATGTTCGCAAACTCTGGTGTAAGCAAAATCATGACTTGTAAAGTTCACAACTGGATTATGTTGATAATCATCAACAGGAAGGATCTTGCTTTCAAAACGAAGCGAACGATATTCAAGACGTCCTAAGGAATAATCAAAGAAGGAATCAAGTTGACCAGTGTAGATTGTTTTAGCGCAAAGAGAGGTTAATTCTTCTTTGTGTTTGAGATAATCCGTATCTAAAAGGACTTCAATTCCTTTAAGAAGGTTGTTGATTAAGGCACTGAAACCGCCTTCGGGGATGCCTTGATAAGGATCGTTGAAGTAGTTGTTGTTGAATTCAAAACGAAGAGGCAGACGTTTGATGATAAAACTTGGGAGGTCAGCGCAATCGCGTCCCCACTGTTTTTCTGTATATTCTTTAATTAGTTTCTTATAGATTGTGGGGCCGACTAGTTTGAGGGCTTGTTCCTCAAGGTTTTTGGGCTCTATTAAAGAATAGGGCTTTGTCTCTTCTGCAATCTTTTTCTTGGCTTCTTCAGGATCGCTAATTCCCCATAGTTCCTTAAAGGTATTCATATTAAAGGGAAGGTGATAAAGCTCACCATGATAGTTGGCGATAGGAGAATTAACAAAAGGAGCGAAGGGCACGATGGAGTTTACAAAATTCCAAACATCTTCTAAAGAAGTGTGGAAAATATGAGGTCCATACGCATGAACGTGAATACCATCTTGAAGATGGGTTGCGATATTGCCGCCGACTTCACTTCTTTGTTCAACAACAAGAACTTTCTTTCCCTTTTGTTTCAAAGCATAAGCAATTGTGGCGCCTGATAGACCGGCTCCTACTACTAAATAGTCATATTTCATGCTCGTATTATATTATAAGAAAAAACATATTGCCTTCTTTAGTTCCATTCATTGAGAAAGAACTAGAGATTTGGTAACCTTATGGCATGAAAATGGACTTATTTGTTATCACTCATAAACAAGTGAATGTTGATGCCTATCCGGAAAGAAACATTATCTTTGTTGGGAAAAAGCAAGAAGAGCTGCTTAAAAAGAATGAAGCAAGCAATGTCTTCCGTGATGGAAGTGGAGATAACATTGCTGATAAGAACTGGACATATTGTGAGACAACTGCGATGTACTGGATAGATCACAATATTTCAGATTCTGATTACATTGGGATCGAGCATTATCGAAGACTTTTTTGTGACTGGAAGAAACGGCCACGAAGTCAGGCCTATCTTTTAAAACAATTAGAAACTCACGATGTGGTAGTAAAAATAAATTGGTGCTATTTCTTTAGGAATAAAGATTGGTTTGTTTGGCATCATGGAAAAGAAAACTATAAAGCCATGCGGAATGCCATTGCCAAACTTTACCCCGATTATCTTCCTTTCTTTGATAGAAGAATGAGAAGCAACATTATTTCTTACTGCAATATGATGGTAGCACCTAAAGCTATCTATCATGATTACTGCAAATTCCTTTTCGATGTTCTTTTTGAAACTGAAAAGCACATTAGTATCCCAAAAACGGGTCATAATTCACGAATGATGGGCTTTATGGCTGAGCGTTTACTTGATGTTTATCTAGATAAGAATAAGTTAAAGAAAAAAGGTTCTTTGGTCTTAATGACGGACCGAGGACTTATTTAGTAATTGGTAAAAGGCTGCCTATTGCTCTTTCGTTAACAGAACTAATAAAATCCGCTAATTCAAAAGGTGATTGTCTCATTCCTTCGTCAATCCATTTTTTGATGACTCCAAGTGAGCCATTTGTCATATAGCAGAAGATTTCTTTTAGTTCTTCTTCTTTTAAACTGAGACCAGTTTCTTTCCATTCGTCTAAGAATTTTTTCTTAACAAAAGAAATGATTCTTTCGAGTAACCCAGACTTTTTGTTTTCAGACAAGAAAGCAGTGTAATAGTCTTTATTTGTTGAAATATGGAGCATGATTTCTTTAAAGAAAGAAGCATCCATCGTATAGATCTTATTTCTATTTAGGCGGTCAGTAATATTAAGAAATAACTCGTTCTCGATTGTTTCATAAACATCATTTATGTCATAAAAGACGTTATAGAAAGTACCCCTTGAGATGCCCGATTTTTCAATCAAGGCGCTTGCAGTTATGGTTTCGATATTTTCTTCTAACATCAAGGACACCAGGGCGTCTTTAATCAGACGAGCGCTGTATCCATTTCTTGGTTTTTGATTGGTTTCTTTCATTTTTTATTCCCTATATTACTTTGTAAACAAAACTCGTTTTCTTGTATATGTAAACTTAATCAACATTCTAATATAGTTAATAATACATCCAATCAAAATATTGGACAACTTGTCTAAAACTTATAAGGATAGGAGGGGCAAATGAAACATTTAATTACCGCTGATGGAATTGGAAAAACCTATGAATCGAACGGATTGAAAACAATCGCGCTTCATGACGTTTCTTTTAACATAGAAGAAGGCTCCTTTAATGTTATTTTAGGCCCTAGCGGAGCGGGAAAAACGACTCTTCTTAACCTTTTAGGGGGAATGGATTTCTTAACCACGGGGTCGTTGAAAGTTGATCTTAATGAACTTTATGGACTGAGTAAAAGAGAGTTAACTCTTTATAGAAGAAATGATGTTGGCTTTGTTTTCCAATTCTATAACCTCATGCCTAATCTGACCGCTTTAGAGAATGTTGAGCTAGCTATCGAGGTTTGTAAGAATGCCTATAGTCCAAAAGAAATAATTGATAAAGTTGGTCTTTCTCATCGTAGGGACTCTTTTCCTGCCCAACTTTCTGGCGGGGAACAACAAAGAGTCTCGATTGCTCGGGCTATCGCCAAAAACCCAAAACTTCTCCTTTGTGATGAACCAACGGGGGCTCTTGATTACGAGACAGGAAAAGAGATTCTGCGTCTATTAAGAAAACTATGTAACGAAGAAAGAAAAACTATAATTATTGTTACTCATAACTCAGCCTTAAAGGATATGGGAGACCATGTCTTAAGCATCAAGAACGGGACGATCGTTAAAGATGAATTTAATCCACATCCTAAATCTATCGAGGAGATAGAATGGTGAAAGCCTCTTTCTTTAAAACAGTTAATCGGATGTTTAGGAAGAATCTTTCAAGGTTCTTCTCTCTTTTAGCTATTGTCTTTATCGGGATTTGTTTTGTTACGGGAGTCGGCGGTATCAGCGATAAAATCAGGAATTCTTACAATGAATATTTCCATTTCGAAAGAGTAAGTGACATCGTCCTAAAGAGTAAAAGTACCCAAGGTTTTTTGCCATCTGATATTGAAAAATTAGATGCCATCGATGGTATTGAAGAAAAGTTAAGGATCGTCTCAATCGATTTAAAAGAAGAGGAAGTGTACAACCGATATTGTGTTTATCCTTTTGAGGAAAACGGGTTAATGAACACCATTACCATTGTCGAAGGACGTTTTCCTCAAAATGGGAATGAATGTGTTGTTGAGGAGAGTTCTAGTACCTTAGAGAAAGTTGAGTTAAATTCTACTCTTTCTTTTATGATGGGTAACTACAACGTTGTCGGGATTGTTCGTAATCCTTTGATCTTCGCCATGGATGGAGAAGTTAGCGTTTTAGACGACAGTTTCCCCGTGAAGCGAATTGCTTACTTTGATAAAGAATTCTTTACCTTGCCTCTACCTGTTACTGACCTTTACTTAAAGGTTGAAACGACAAGGACTGATTACTTTTCATCGGGTTACTTTAAAGATGTCGATAAGGTCGTCAATTCGATTAAGAACGTCGATGGGTTTTCCTCAAGTGAAGTTGAAACCTTAACTTTAAAGAAAAACAAAAGCTATGCCTTGCTCGATAATATTACAAAGAAAGTTGATGTTATTGCCTTCGCTTTTCCTGTTTTCTTTATTCTCGTTGTCGCTTTAGTAGTCTTAACCACAGTGACAAGAATGATAGATGAAGAACGTTCTACCATCGGTTGTTACATTTCCTTAGGGTATCGTTCTTCCCTAATTATTTCGAAGTATCTTTCCTTTACTTTGATTGCAACTTTACTAGGAGTAGCTGCTGGTCTAGGGATTGGAGCCTTCTTGCTCCCTAATATTATCGCCCCTGCTTTTGGAAGTGTTTTTATTCTTCCTACTCTTTCCTCTCAAGTGTCACTTTTGGTTGGTTCCATCAGCGGGGGAGCAATGTTCTTAGCGGTCGCAGCAATTTCTATTTATGTTTATTCTCGAACGGCTAACGAAGCTCCTTATTCCCTCTTTATTGCTAAAGCTCCTAAACCAGGTAAGAAGATTTTATTAGAGAGGATAACCTTCCTTTGGAAAAGACTGAAGTTCAAATATAAGTCATCTTATCGAAACATTTTCCGTTATGTCGGTCGGTTATTAATGGTGGTAATCTCGGTTGCTGGGTCGACTGCTATTACAATGGCGGGGTTTGGTCTTAAAGATATCAGCGGCACTTCCATCAAAGTTGATGGTTTTGAAATCGACATTTCCGAAACCTTGTCGATGATTTCTATTGTTATTATTATCTTTGCTTTATGTCTATGCGGCTTAGTTGTCTATAACCTTATGAATATGGATATAGCCGAAAAGAAAAGAGAGATTGCTACCCTTAAAGTTTTAGGCTATCTACCACGCGAGGTTGATGGATATGTTTTTAGAGAAATCGGAATAATGTCTCTTTTCGGCATCATTATTGGAGTTCCTTTGGGAACAGGGTTACTCTTCTTTATCTTTTATTATTTAGACTTTGGTAGCATCTCTTCGGTTAATTGGTCTTCTTATCTTTTAAGCGGTGGTCTTGTGCTGCTTATTGTTGTTCTGGTCTCGATCGCGCTTATTCCTAAGATAAACCGAGTCGATATGAATGAATCTCTTAAGTCTTTGGAGTAATTTCTGTCTTAAAATTCGCAAATTCTTAACTTTATGCCTACATTTTCAATTCCTCGATTGTTAGATAAGATATTTTGCGTTTATAATGTATCGCGCTGAGTACGGACCATTAGCGCAGTGGTTAGAGCGAGCCCCTTATAAGAGCTAGGTCGTAGGTTCAAGTCCTACATGGTCCACCAGTAGATGTGGAGGCGTACCCAAGCGGCTGAAGGGATCGGTCTTGAAAACCGATAGTGGGGTTATGCTCCAGCAAGAGTTCGAATCTCTTCGCCTCCGCCAAAAAACAAAATTGCCTAGATAAGTTCTAGGCTTTTTTTATAGAAAATTGGTTAAGCCCTAAATGATTGATAGTTTAGTTTATTAAAATATGGGAAAAGCTTTCTTAAGAATTCTCTTATTATCAAATAATGTATTAGTGCATTTTCATTAAGATTAGAAGGATAATTATTCCTAAAAATATCATTAAATCTAAGGCTTAAATTTAGTGGATGTCATATAATCACGAAGTGGGTATTCATCGTTCATTAACCGCAGGGGAATTTGTCGGAAATAAAGTCCCAAAGAAAACCGAATGGATTTACTCAATGTCGGGTATTTTTCGGGATGCTTGCTACGCTCTTGTCAGCGGTGCCTATCTAAATTATGCGAAAACTGCGGGGTTATTGGATTCTAGTCAATACAATACACAGCTTGGAGTTATTATCGCTTTATACGTGGCTTGTCTAATTTGGGATGGTTTTAATGATCCGATAATGGGACTCTTAATCGAAAGATTTCACTTTAAAACAGGCAAATTTCGTCCTTGGATTCTCCTAGGAGCCATCGGTAATGCGATCACTGTTCTGATTATGTTTCTAATTAAGCCACATGGTTGGGCTTTTGTAGCTTGTTTTGGCGTCTTTTATTTCTTGTGGGATTTCGTCTTTACGATGAATGACATAGGTTATTGGTCTATGTTACCGACATTGTCAAATGAAGGAAAAGAACGAGGCAAACTAACTGCTCTTGTCACCATCGCTGGGGGAATTGGTCAAGCAACGATGACCGTGGTGACCGCTCTTTTAGTTACATCTTCCAATATTTCTACTATTTATGGCTATATTGCTATTCCAACCGTTCTAGTATTCTTAGCCTCTCAGACTTGTGTATTTCTTTTTTGTAAAGAAAGAAAAAGAGATGAGACCCAAGATGCTGTTAGTGAAAAGACTAAATTTGGTGATCTATTTCGGATGGTTAAGAGGAATAAGCCATTGCGGATGGTTGTAATTGCTATCTTCTTTTATTACGCGGTAGGAGCAATAACAATTAGTTTTGGTGCTGATTACCTAACGTTTACTTATGGCTATGGCGGTAACTATGGGGGCCGTGCTCTAGTCTATTTTGGTATTGCTAGTATGGCCGGGACCTTGATATTTCAAGCTTGTTATCCTCTTATTTCCAAACGAGTAAGTCTGCAAAAGATTTTGACTTCGACCTTTTGGATAGCGATAGCGGGTTTAGTGGCGATGTTTATTGTGGCTGTCCCTCTTTTTGGTGAGAAACCTCTTGCTTACTCCGCGCCTGTGGACGGGAAACTGAGTTTCTTTAGTGGCACCGGCTGGATAATCTTAATTCCTGTTTTCTTGTTATCGGGAGCCAGCGGTCTTTTCTATCTTGCTTTGGTAGTCATGATGCAAAACGCGATCGATTACAACGAATGGAAATTTGGAGAAAAAAGAGAAGCGGTTGCCTTCTCGTGGAGACCTCTTGATGCGAAATTGAGCGCCGCCTTTAAGTGGGGATTATATTTTCTATCTTTAGCGGCTTCTGGAACTTTAAGTGTCTTTATCTATATTAATGATCAGACATCTCTAAAAGACGCCGGACTTCTGAGTAATGCCGAAATTGATGCTAACATTCAAAATGCCATCGCATCAATTTCCCATTCTTCCCTTATTGTGTTTGATTCTCTATTTGTTCTTTTAGCTGCGATTTGCTTAACAGCCGCCTATTTAGTGGCTCATTATGGGTATCAACTAACTGATGAAAAACATCGGGCTATTTGTTTAGAGATTGAGGAACGACACCAAAAAAATGAAGTTCCTGTTGTTGAAAGTTCTAAAAAGAAAGTCAAAATTAAGAAGTAATTCTAGTACTTATGCGCGCCGCTAACGATATAGTATTCGTTATTCTTACGTGAATAAATGATGTCTTTTGGAACGTCAAAGTTCGAAAAGAAACATTTCAATTCACTTAAGTAACGAGCAAAGGTTAAGGACGTAATGTTCGTTGTGTTACAGTAGTCAGCTTTTTTTAGGAACCCATCTTCAACAAACTTTTGGTACATAAAAAGTATGGCCTGCGTTTTGTTCACTTTCATAAATTTCCCCTCCTGAAAGAAAACTGTTTGTCATTTCAAGATACTCACGCCCAATATCAAAAAATGATAATGTTGTGATTTTCTTGACTTTTCGGCCAAAAGGGGAAGAAGTTAGTGTGAACATTTCGCCAAAAAGAATAAAATTAGTACACTCCAGCGAAGTTACTATATAGAATGAAAGTAGAGGTGAAGTTTATGTTTTGTAAATCATGTGGACGCGAGATTCCTGATGGATCTATTTTCTGCCCTAGTTGCGGTACTAAACAGGCTGATGACACTGCCGTAGTTACTCCTACTAATACTCAAAAAAGCGCTATATTAGCCGGTATTCTAGGTCTTTGTTTTGGAGGTCTAGGAGTTCATAACTTTTATCTTGGTAATACCACAAAAGGCATTATTCAACTTGTGCTATCTCTAACTTTAATTTGCTGTGTTGTTAGTGGTATTTGGGCTTTTGTTGAAGCTATTATGCTTCTTACGGGGAGCATTAATACTGATTCTGATGGAAGACCTCTTTCAAGAAACCTTTGATTAATCAATTATTGTTCGCTTATTATCCGAAGGTTTTTTACGTTAAGGAGAGAATATGGAACAACATAAATTAGTCGAAGGAAACTTGCTTGACGAGAAGGGGAATCTTTGTGAGAAAGGTTATTCTTTTTGTCCATGCAAAAAGTACAATCGGAATGATATTAAAGTTAACAAATTCCGCATTAAAGAATGGGATTACTATTATGTTGGAAACAAAGAAAGAGGCTTGGCATTAACTGTTGCGGATAACGGTTACATGGCTTTGGCCTCTGTTACAGTCTTTGATTTTAGAAAACCTGCTAAGTATGTTGAAAAATCTATCATGTCAGCCTTTCCTTTAGGTAAATTAGGTCTTCCTTCGACTAGTGAAGATGGAGATGTCGAATGGAAAAAGGGAAAGATTTCTTTTTCTTTTATTAAGAATAAGGATAAGAGAAGACTGATTGTTTCCTTTCCTTCTTTTGGAGAAAAGAAGGAAGACTTTCATTGTGACTTAACCTTAACGGAGACGACTCCTCACAGCATGGTTATTGCTACCCCTTTTGATAAAAAGGGTCATTTCTATTACAACCAAAAGATTAACAACCAGAAAGTTTTAGGCTACGCAAAAGTAGGGGATGAACTTATCGATTTCTCCAATAACACTTATGGGGTTCTTGATTGGGGACGAGGCGTTTGGACTTACAAGAACACCTGGTATTGGTCCTCCCTCAACTGGGAAGACGAAAATGGATTACCTATTGGCTTTAATCTAGGTTATGGGTTTGGAGATACCAGTGCCGCTTCAGAAAATGTCTTCTTCCATGGCAAAGATGTCTATAAACTAGGGATTATTAAGATGGACATTCCTCTTGATTCCAAAGGCCGGGATGATTTTTTGTCTCCTTGGCATTTTAGAGGCGAAGAGGGATCCGTTGACCTTATCTTTACTCCAGTTTTAAGAAGAAAAGGTGGGGGTAATGCCTTGATTATCATTAGTAAACAAAACCAGATTTTTGGAACTTTTAGCGGAAAAGTTATCATCGAAGGGAAAGAGTTCTTAATAAAAGATTATCCAGGCTTTGCTGAAAAGGTTTTTAACTGCTGGTAATTTTTAATTTAGTGGCTACTTATTTGTCTTTATAGAGATTAGATTTGTATTCCATAGCAAGAATTGCTAGGTTTATTCAAAGCTTTCTAGACTTTTTCTTTTTCCTTTTTGGTATGGAAATTTTAAAATTTCTTTCCCGAAGAAATTTTGTAAGCGTTTACAATTCGGCTTGTAAGAACTAGTATTAGCCAAAGGCGGGAGCCAAAAATAATGAAAGAAAAAACAAAAGGACGAGGTTCTATTTTCCTTAATCGGGAATACGATGGGGACTTAGTCCCAAAAACAACTAAGTGGGTCTTTTCGGTTGCCGGTATGTTTCGAGATGCCTGTTATAGCTTAGTTTCGGCCTTTATGCTCACCTACATGATGTATTCAGGAGTCTTAAACGACCCTAGTCAATACGCTAATCAGATGTTAGCCGTCACCATCATTATGGTTATCGCTCTAATTTGGGATGGCCTTAACGATCCAATTATGGGATTCCTCGTTGAGAAAATTCACTTTAAGATGGGGAAATACCGACCATGGATATTGATCGGAGGCATCGGAAACACAATTGTTGTTTTATGTCTCTTCCTTATTCGACCAACTGGTTGGGGATATGTAGCCACGTGGGCTGTCTTCTATTTCCTTTGGGATTTTGTCTTTACGATGAACGATATCGCTTATTGGTCGATGCTTCCTTCTTTATCAAGTGACCAAAAACAAAGAAACGATATTACTACAGTGATGTCGATTTTCATCAGCATTGGAACTTTCGGGTGCTACGCCGTCTGTTCACTTCTTCCTAACGCCGGTAACTACTCTTATATCTTCTCCTATATTGCAGTCCCAATTGCCTTACTCTTCCTTCTTTCTCAACTCGCCATCTTCTTCCTTTGCAAGGAACACAAACGAGATCCTAAACAAGATGTTATTTCCTCGAAAACAAAGTTTACTGACATGTTTACGATTCTTGGAAAAAATAAGCCTCTTCTTTATTCCGTTATTGCTATGTTTCTTTATTACACCGCAGGTAGCTTAATTATTGGTTTTGGTCTTAACTACTTCTATTTTACTTTTGGTTTTGGTGGTGGTCGTGGAGGAACAATTCAAACAATTTTTACTGTGATGTTTGCTCTTGGCACCGTCATTGCTCAAGTAGCCTTTACTTGGCTTTCTAAGAAGTTTAAGAAACAGACCCTTCTTACTTGGAGCTTTATCATTGCTTTTATCGCTTATGTCTTCTTCTTTATTGTTGGAACTCCTCTATTTGGAGAAAATCCAATTGCTTACAATAATGCTCCTCTTCCTGCTGATGCTGATTTTGGAGCTCAAGTTATTTGGGCTTTCGGCGGTAACTTCTGGATGCTCTATGTTGCTCCTTTCATTTTCTTCGGAGCTCAGTCGATCTTTAATCTTGTTATTCTCATGATGATGCAAAATTCTATCGAGTTTAACGAGTGGAAAAACGGAGAAAGAAAAGAATCGGTTGTCTTCTCTTGGAGACCATTTGACGCCAAGATATCAAGTGCTCTTCAGAAAGGGCTGGTCTATGGTACTTTAGCGGTGGCAGGTATCTATTCCGCCGCTCAACAAATCTCAGTTTATGAATCCAAGTTAGCGGAAAATATCGCTTTGGATCCGACTAATGCTGATAAGTACAAGGGGGAAACTACTTCCTTGATTGAACTTGTTGTTAATTCAGTTACGAGAGATCAAAAGATAATTCTTGGAGCCTGTATGGTAGGAGGAATCCTTATCTTCTTAACCGCGGCCTACTTAATTCTTCACTTTAAGTATGATATCTCGGAAGAAAAGTACGATAAAATTAAAGCGGATTTAGATGAGCGGCACAAAAAGGATTTTGAAGAAGCTAAGGCGGATGCGGCTGCAAACTAACTTAGCTAACCTTAAAGGCTATCTCTTTACTACCGCGAGATGATTTGATTTGAAGAGCCCCGATTGTGGGCTCTTTGCTTATTAAAGAGGCCACGTAGATGGAAATGTCTCCTCCCACAAGGGAAACGAGGTGGGGGCCAATTATTCTGATCGGGCCGGATGTTGATAATTCTAAAGTGTCGGAAGCGTAATGAAGTTGAGAACCGAATTCATCAACTAATTTTACGGATACTCGAGCCACATCGTATGTTAAGTAATTCGTAAGAATTTGTTTACTGACCTCATAACGGAATTCGTAGCTATCACTGGCTCCAAACTTTTTGATTGTAGAAAGTTGTCGATCTTTATAACCTTTTAGAACAAAACAAAGAGACTTTTTGCCCCAGCCAGTCATGTATTTATAGTAAAGTTCTAACAAGTCTTTGGAAGATAATCTCTTTCTTTTGATGAGGCTAAGATAGGGCAAAAAGTCTTTCTTTTGGATATGAGCAATCCCTTTTTGGCCAACCATATTGAGAGCCTTGACCATCTTGTCCTTATCTTTTTTAGACCAGCCTTCTTCTTTAAAAGAGGCCCCAATAAAGTCATCAATGATTATCGGAGGGTGGGGAAGGTGGGGATAAAGTTTTTTTGCAGGAAAAAAAACATCGATGAGGGCGTCACCTTTATAGGCTTCAATATAGTCACAATTAGTGAAGACGACTAAAGGAGCAAGGAGAGATTCCGGGTTATCCCCAGGAATTTGAGGATTAGAAACCCACATGATTGGGAGT